>Ga0163111_10000201_pt1 | contig 34939 bp, 30 predicted proteins | sample CRUFie1St18metaG_FD_109645 | JGI IMG/M metagenome (GOLD analysis project Ga0163111, IMG submission 109645) | Marine microbial communities from the Costa Rica Dome - CRUD Field 142mm St18 metaG | ecosystem: Environmental > Aquatic > Marine > Oceanic > Photic zone | place: Costa Rica: the Eastern...
AGGATTATCAGTAGTTCTGGTTGAGCGTGAAAGCCTTGGTGGAATTTGTTTGAATTGGGGATGCATACCAACCAAATCACTACTAAATTCTGCAAAAGCTTTAAAAATTGTAAAAGAATCAAATTATTTAGGCATCAAAACTAATGACCTGATTATCGATCTAGATCAAATTTTTCAAAATTCGCGTCTGGCATCTGATAAGTTGGTTCGTGGAGTCTCGTATTTGCTAAAAAAGAATAATGTTACTGTTCTGAAAGGTGAGGCTAGTCTACTTAGCTCGTCAGAGATTAAAATTACTAATGAAAATCCGTCTGTTATCAAATCTCAGACAATAGTTTTGGCCACTGGAGCCCATGCAAGAAAACTAAAAGGTATTGAAGCAGATGGGGAAAGAATTTGGGATTATAAAGATGCACTAAAAGGATTATTTTTACCTAAAAAACTTTTAATTGTTGGTTCTGGAGCGATAGGTATGGAGTTTGCGTCTTTCTACAACTCGGCCGGTTCAGAGGTAACAGTCGTTGAAAGTATGGACCGAATTTTGTTAAACGAAGATATCGAGGTTTCAAACTATGCCAAGAAATCATTTGAGAAAAATGGTATTAAGTTTATGCTGAACTCTAAATTAAAGAAAATAACGAAAGAGAAGAATTGTATTTATGCACAGTTAAGTTCGAATTCTAGTACATTCAAGTTCGATGCAGTATTAGTTGCTGTAGGAATAACTGCTAATAGCGAGGGCCTCGGTTTAGAGGACTTGGGTGTTGAAATGGATGCTTCTCACGTAAAAGTTAATGGGCACTGTAGAACAAATATAGATGGCATTTATGCTATTGGAGATTTGGCAGGCGCTCCGTGGCTAGCTCATAAAGCTAGTCATGAGGGTGCAATGGTCGCAGAACTTATTTCGGGAAAACAGCCTCATACCATAAATAAAAAGCACATTTCAAATTGTACATATTCTCAACCCGAGGTCGCCTCAATTGGTATTACAGAGCAACAGGCTCTTGATCTTGGTATAAATGTTAAGATAGGAAATTTCCCATTCATTGGTAATGGCAAAGCCGTTGTTTTGGGCGAAACTGAGGGTTTTATAAAGACAATTTTCAACGCAGAGACTGGAGAATTTTTGGGTGCGCACATGGTTGGCCCAAATGTTACGGAATTAATCAGTGTTTTTGCTGTTGGGTTAGGTTTGGAAATAACAGAGGAGGACTTTGCTAGGACTATCATACCCCACCCAACATTGTCAGAGGCAATTCACGAAAGCGCCTTATCCGCTCTAGGAAGAGCTATACACTATTAATTAATAGCTGTTTGGTTTTCTAAAGAAGAGATTATCGGTATGAAGGTTTCATAAGTTAATGATGCTCCACCTACAAGACCACCATCTACATTTGAAAGGCTAAAAATGTCACTAGAGTTTTCTTGATTTAAGGAACCTCCATAGATGATTCTAACTGAATTTGAAGCAGATGAGCCGTAATTTTCGTGAATGAATTGTCGTATCAAGTTATGTATGTCACTAATTTGTTTTAAAGAGGGAACATCGCCTGTACCAATAGCCCATATTGGCTCATAAGCGATCACAAGGTTATTAAATTGAAGCTTTTCTGGCAGGGTCTCTTTTAATTGTTGACGAATAAAAGAATGAGCTAATCCACTTTGTGCAACTTTTAGACTTTCACCGAAACACACGATAGTTGACAAATCATTTTCCCATGATGCTAAAATTTTCCTTCTTAAGATTTCATTTTTTTCAAAATGCTCACTCCTTCGTTCCGAGTGACCTAATATCACGTAAGATAAACCAATATCGTTTAACATTTTAGGGGAGATTTCTCCAGTGTGAGCACCATAGTCATTATAATGACAATTTTGTGCACCTAAGCAAAAAGTAGCTGTCTCGATCGATTGAGGTATTTTTGATAATAGCGTTAAAGGTGGGCAGATGACCACTTCAGTGGTGCAGTTATTAGTGTATTTAGCAACCTCAGTTATTTCTTTTAAATCTTTTTTAAGACCATGCATTTTCCAATTTCCCGCAATAAATTTTTGACGCATTAGCCTACCCAGTCAGTAAAGATTTTTATCTTGTCTCAATTTAGTAACTTTTCAATGTTTTTTAAACTCACTTAATATCAAATTTGACTGACTCGCCGCAACCACATTCCTCACTAACATTTGGATTGGTAAATTTAAAACCACTTTCTAGTAAAGATACCTCATAATCAATTACGGATCCTAATAGAAACATTTGCGCCATTGGTGCTATCATTACACGTGCGCCATCCTTTTCAATAATTTCGTCATTAGGATCGATCTCGTCAACGTACTCCATAGTGTATTCCATCCCAGCACAGCCACCTTTCTTAACCCCAATTTTCAAACCTTTATGGTTTGATTTTTGCATCAATTTTAAAATCTGTGCTGAAGCCTTTTCAGTTAAACTCACAATGTCTTTTCCGGGGATATTAAACATTACATGAAACCTAATTCTAGCCGTGCTTCATCAGACATCATATCCATTCCCCATTGAGGTTCCCATATGAGGTCGACCTTAACACTTTTGACACCAGGTATAAGTTCAATGGCTTCTTCTACCCATCCTGGCATTTCTCCGGCCACCGGGCATCCAGGTGCGGTCAAAGACATTTTAACATCAACTTCATTTTCTTCATTAATAATAATTGTGTAAATTAGACCTAAATCATATATGTTTACGGGTATTTCTGGATCGTAAACTGATTTGCATGCATCTACCACGGATTCATATATCTGATGCTCCGTGCTTGATGGGGCTATTAAGGGTGTTCCTTCTAGTTTATCTTCTTCCATTAAAATACCTGTTTTTTATTCCATAGCGATAATATACCGGTTGATATAATCCTCGTCTAGAGATAAGTCTACTGATTGAGATTTGAGCGTGTTTTTAATTTAAAGAAGTATAAATGAGCCAATTTAATTTTAAGGTTTCCGGTCAAGATGGGTTGGCAAGAGTTGGAGCGATTTCAACGCCCAGAGGAATTATAGAAACACCAGCTTTTATGCCAGTTGGAACAGCTGCAACAGTCAAAGCTATGATGCCCAATAGTGTGCGTTCAACAGGCGCTCAAATTCTTCTTAGTAATACATACCATTTAATGCTTAGGCCATCTGCAGAGAGAATTAATGCTTTGGGCGGATTACATAAGTTTATGAATTGGGATGGGCCAATATTGACTGATAGCGGGGGCTTTCAGGTTATGAGTCTATCTCAATTGAGAAAGATTACGGAGGACGGTGTTAAATTCAAAAGTCATATTGATGGCTCAGAACATTTCTTGTCTCCCGAGCGTTCTGTGGAGATTCAAAAGCTCTTAGGTTCAGATATCGTAATGTCTTTTGATGAGTGCACTCCTTTTCCAGAGACAAAATTGAGATCTGAAGCTTCCATGCAGATGTCCATGAAATGGGCAAAGCGGAGTAAAGAGGCTTTTGGTGATAGGCCAGGTTATGCCCTTTTTGGGATTCAACAAGGTTCGATATTTAAAGATTTAAGAGAAGAAAGCGCAAAAAAATTGAGTGAGCTTGATTTTGATGGATTTGCCATCGGGGGCTTGGCAGTAGGTGAAGGTCAAGAGCAAATGTTTCAAGTTCTTGATTATGCTCCAGACCAGCTACCGAGAGAAAAACCTAGATATTTAATGGGCGTTGGTAAGCCTGATGACATTGTAGGATCGGTTGAGCGTGGCGTAGACATGTTTGATTGTGTGTTACCTTCTCGTTCTGGTCGGACTGGACAGGGGATAACGCGTTATGGTGCAGTAAATTTAAGAAATTCTCGTCATAAGGATGACCCTCGACCACTCGACCAAGAATGTAATTGCCCTACCTGCCAGAGTTATAGTCGAGCGTATCTTCACCACGTGATTAAAGCTGGGGAGATTATTGGTTCAATGCTTTTAACCTGGCATAATTTGCATTATTATCAAACCCTTATGAAGGATTTAAGAAATGCGATTAAAGTTCAAAAATTAAGCAAATTCATTGATGAATTTCATAAGATGCGGAGTATTGGAGATATTGAGCAAATCTAATTTTTAGTTCTGTGATGATCATTGTGATAACTAACTCTTGACACTACAACACTTGAACCCCATTTCAGGATAATGAGATTCAAAAAATAATACCACGTTTTCTTTAAAGGATTGATCGATGTCTTATTCACCCAATAGTTATCCCATTTTGCCTCTACGCGATATAGTGGTGTTTCCCCACATGATTGTCCCTCTTTTCGTTGGCAGAGAGAAGTCGGTTCGAGCTTTGGAGGAAGTTATGCGTGATGACAGGGATATTGTTCTTGCGTCGCAAAAAGATCCGAACGAAGATAATCCGTTAGAGGATGGTATTTATTCCGTAGGGGTGGCCGCTAGTGTGCTTCAACTTTTGAAGTTACCTGATGGAACGGTAAAAGTGTTGGTCGAAGGTCGATCCAGGGTTAAGATCAATAAATTCTTGCAAAATGAGAGTTTTTTTGAGGGAGAAGCGCAACATTTAGAGGAAATCTCTGGTGATGCTGTGGCGGCCGAGGCTTTGTGTCGCTCTGTTGCAGAAGAGTTTGAAAAATATTCAAAACTGAGAAAGAGCATACCAGACGAAGTTTTATCGACTGTGTCTGAAACCAAAATAGCGTCGAAGCTTGCAGACATGGTTTGTGGCCATTTGGGTATAGAATTAGCTGAAAAACAGACACTTTTGGAGACGTTAGATATCAATAAAAGGCTAGATTCGGCTTTTAGCCTAATGAAGAGCGAGTTATCGGTTCTAAAAGTTGAGAAAAAGATTAAAACACGAGTAAAAACCCAAATGGAAAAAACCCAAAGAGAATATTATTTGAATGAGCAAATGAAGGCGATTCAAAAAGAACTGGGAGATGGAGAGGAGCAATCTGAGTTAGATGAAATTGTAAAAAAAGTGGGTGAAACTAAGCTTTCACGAGAGGCAAGTGATAAAGTTGAAAGTGAAATAAAGAAACTTAAGAATATGTCACCAATGTCTGCAGAAGCAACGGTAGTGAGAAACTACCTAGATTGGATTTTATCACTTCCCTGGGGTAGAAAATCTAGAACTAAAAAGGATTTAGTGCGAGCCCAAGCAGTACTTGATGATGACCATTATGGGCTGGAGAAAGTAAAAGAAAGAATAATTGAAAATCTTGCTGTACAGCAAAGATCAGCGAAACTTCGTGGCCCCATTATGTGTTTAGTTGGACCGCCAGGAGTTGGTAAAACCTCTCTAGGAAAGTCGGTAGCAAGAGCAACGGGCAGAGAATTTATCCGAATTAGCTTGGGTGGCGTGAGAGATGAGAGTGAAATCCGGGGACATAGGCGCACATACATCGGATCGATGCCAGGTAAGATAATACAATCACTGAAAAAAGCCAAAAGTAGTAACCCTCTTATCTTACTAGATGAAATAGACAAGATGGGGCAAGATTTTAGAGGAGATCCAGCTAGCGCTATGCTGGAAGTGCTAGATCCAGAACAGAATTCAACTTTTACTGATCACTACTTGGAATTAGAATATGATCTGTCAAATGTCATGTTTTTAACGACTGCCAATAGTTACAATATGCCTGGACCATTGTTAGATCGGATGGAGACAATTTCTTTATCGGGCTACACCGAAGAAGAGAAGGTTCAAATTGCTGTACAACATCTATTACCAAAACAAATCAAAGGACACGGGCTCAAAAAAAGTGAGTTTTCGCTTCAAAAAGATACGATTTTGGAAATTATACGCCGCTACACGCGCGAGGCAGGTGTGAGAAACTTGGAAAGAGAGCTGGCAAAAATATGTAGAAAAGCAGTGACTAAAATAATTAAAAAAGAATGTGAAGCTGTAGATGTGACTATGAATGACCTCGAAGAGCTCCTTGGTGTTAAACGCTTCAGGTATGGTCTTGCGGAGAAAGAGGATGCAATCGGCGTGGTGACCGGCTTAGCATGGACTTCTGTAGGTGGTGATCTATTGTCAATCGAGGCTTTAAAACTGCCGGGCAAGGGAAGAATGAAGACTACAGGAAAACTGGGTGACGTAATGAAGGAAAGTATTGATGCGGCATCATCTTTTGTCCGATCAGTTGCTCCTGAGATGGGCATTAAACCAACTTCATTCGAGAAGATAGATATTCATGTCCACGTTCCTGAAGGTGCAACCCCTAAAGATGGTCCATCAGCTGGTATTGGTATGGTAACTTCAATACTTTCTGTTTTAACCGGAATTGCCGTTAGAAAAGATATTGCAATGACGGGAGAGGTCACATTGCGCGGTAATGTCTTGCCTATTGGTGGACTGAAAGAAAAGTTATTAGCAGCTTTGAGGGGCGGTATAACTAAAGTCTTAATTCCAATCGAGAATGAGAAAGATTTAAAAGATATTCCCAGTAAAGTTAAAGATGGTATAGAGATTATACCTGTTTCTCACGTCAATGAGGTGCTAAAGCACGCGCTCATCTCTACTCCGGTACCTATTGAGTGGGATGCCGAAGCGGAAGAAGCAAAAGCGCTAGCAATGTTAGAGCAAAATACTAGCTCTTCCACTCGAGCGCATTAGAATTGATTGATTTTGTAAGAAAAACTATTTAGTTACTTTTGTTTATTTATGGCTTGCCATTTTCAGCTGGTGGAGGTTAAAAGGGCTCTTGTGGGGTGATTAGCTCAGTTGGTAGAGCGCTTCGTTTACACCGAAGATGTCGGGAGTTCGAGTCTCTCATCACCCACCATCTAACTAATCAAATCCCGTAATATTTCCATAGATACTAAGTCATAGCTATCGTTCTAGGTTTTTTGTATTTTTTGCTGATTTTTTTTAAAAACATTTAGGCTTGCTTTTAATGACTGTAATATTATTTGATATACAACTGGTCTAAAATAATAAACTTAAAAAGTGAGGAATAAAAGTGAAAAAAGCCCTTTTACTAGGATCTATAGGAGTGCTTGCAGAAACTTCTGAGTTGCAGAGATTGGCTTATAACCAAGCGCTTATGGAAAACAACATAGATTACCGTTGGAATGTTGGTACATACTGTGAATTGTTGAAAGAGCCAGGTGGTAAGAAACGCCTCTCCATGTTTGATGGTGGCAAATTATCCACAGAACAAATTCAAAAGATACATAATGATAAGCAGCAAATTTTTGAAGGTTTAATTAAGAGTGGCATAGAGCCAAGGCCTGGTTGTCAAGAAACTATTAAACAATGTAAAGAATTAGGATGGAAGTTAGGGTTTATTACAACAACGACTACTAAAACAATAGATATATTAAAAGAAGGCCTTTCAAATTTTATAAATTTTGATGATTTTGACTTGATAACGTCTGACGAGCGAGTGAAATTGCAGAAACCTAATCCTGAAGTTTATGAATATGCTTTAACAGAGCTATCTATTTCTGCTAGCGAGGCTATAGCTATTGAAGATACTAGGACAAATAAATTTGCTGCTAGTCAATGTGGTATAGAATGTTATTTGTATCCTGGGGAATATGCTACCTTAGATTATAATGATATGATTGCGGAGAGCTTCATGTTGGAAAAGCTTAACCTATCGGAGCATTTTTAACTTCACTAGTCCTTACCGGTTAGTTCTATTCCTACCCGTGAAAAGAGGTCTGTTACGAATCAATCAGATTATGCATATTTATGTATTTTAAAGTTTATGCTTCGTAATATTCAAAAAATTCTCTAAATGAGTAACCTTTTTTATACCATTTGGTAAAAAAGTGGTCTTTTTGTAAGAAGTCGGTTGACAGTTTTGCTTAAACGTTTTTGCATTGTGTGATCACAGAAAATAATTTTATGAATAAAAACTGCAGTAAAAAGTTAGAATGTGATTTTTTTACCGCAAAAATAAGGGGATAAGTAAAATGATAAGATTTTCAATTTTAAAAAGATTTTTGTCACTTAGCTTTGCTATAGGAATATTAATTCCAGCAATGGGTCAAGCAGAGTTCTTGGCAAAAGGTGACCCAAAGCCGGCAGTTATCATCTTTTCTCAATCTAATGATGGGGGTTGGTCACAGGCAATTCATGAAGCCAGAATGAGGCTAGAGGGCTCAATGGATATTAGAATTCCACAAGCAGAAGGAATCCCAGAAACAGCGACTGCAATAAGACCAGCAGCAGAGCTATTTATTGAGCGTGGAGCAAACATCATCATTGGCTCAGCATTTGGTTATTCTGATACATTTTTAGAATTGTCAGAAAAGCATCCGGATGTTGTCTTCCTCAATCCTGCTGGAACTACCAACGGGCCAAATCTGAAGTCATTCTATGGAAGAACCTATGAGTCTCAGTACTTGTGTGGTATGATTGCTGGGGGAATTTCAAAAAGTGGAAAACTAGGTTTTGTAGCGGCTAATCCGTTTGGATTAGTTAATTGGACTGTAAACGCATATTTATTGGGAGCTAGACAAGTGAATCCTGATGCTACTTTAAATGTAATATTTACTGGTGCATGGGGTGACCCCGTCAAAGAGCGTGCTGCGGCAGAAGCATTGGTAGAGCAAGGCATTGATGTAATTGGACAGCATGTAGATACTCCTACACCTCAAATAGTTGCACAAGAAAAAGGCATTTATGGTACTGGACATCATCGAGATTTGTCAGAGTTCAGTAGTGCTACTCAGTGTTCGTCTGTTTGGAGGTGGGAAAAGTTTTTGCAGCCTGAGATTGAAAAAATTGCCTCAGGTAAGTTTGAACCGGCACCTTGGGGCGCCTTTTTATCGATTGCTCAGGGCGGAACTGACATAGCTTGTTGCGGTGATGCTGTTTCTGAAGAGTTAAAAGCACGAGTTATGGCTGAAAGAGATGCAATAATTGCTGGTAAGCATGTTTTTGCTGGTCCATTATCTGATCGAGATGGAGCTGATAGAGTCGCTTCGGGAGCGGTACTTGATGATGGCGCCCTCTGGGGTATGGACTGGTTTGTTAACGGTGTGATAGGCCAATAATCTTTAAAATAATTATTGGCGCTTCTTTTGTGGAGCGCCAATAAAAAGACATAAATTATGTTAGAAATTCATTCAGTATCAAAAAGTTTTGGAAATTTCCAAGCGTTAGATAACACCAGTTTTGATGTAAATCTTGGAGAGATACATTCGTTGTTAGGCGAAAATGGTGCAGGTAAATCCACGCTGATGAATATTGTTTGTGGATTATATACTCCAGATACTGGATCTTTAAAATTGCATGGTGAGACGAGAGTTTTTAAAGGTCCGCAAGAAGCCTCTGCTGAAGGCATTGGTATGGTCCATCAACATTTTAAATTAGTTGCTTCTTTCACAGTACTTGAAAATTTGATGTTATTTTATAATCCGGGACCTAATTTTCGGGAGTCGGAGAAAATAGTTATTAAAAAATCCAAAGCATTAGCTGCTGAACTGGGATTTTCTTTAGAGTTAGAGAGTCGCGCCGGTGATCTGTCTATTGCTGATCAGCAGAAAATAGAAATTTTAAAGGTATTGATAGCTGGTGCAAGAATTATTATTTTGGATGAACCTACAGCAGTGCTTAATGACGATGAGGCTACTAATTTAATGGTCTTAATACGAAAGTTAGCAGATGGGGGTAGTGGAGTTATCCTTGTAACTCATAAAATTAGGGAAGCCTTAGATCACTGTGATAGGATAACAGTCATGCGTGCTGGAAAGAAAGTACATGAAGTTTTACCTAAAGACGTTGATGCTTTGGGGTTAACAAAGTTGATAGTTGGAGAAAATATTGTTTCTAGTCCCAATTATACTAATGATAAAAGTAGTTTACCTTTAATTGAGTTCGATAATATTAGTATGATTGATGAAATTGGTAGAACAAAACTATCGATGATATCTTTTAATGTGCACGGTGGAGAAATCTATGGCATTGCTGGTGTTGGTGGTAATGGGCAAACTGAATTAGCCTCGATTATAATGGGTCTTGAGAGACCATCAGAGGGTAAAATCAAAGTTAGAGATATTGGTGATGTAACAAATGACACTTCAATAAAGCGTCGAAAAGATGGGGTTTCATCGATTCCGGTTGATAGGTATTTGCATGGATTATCTGGCCAACAATCAATTTTGGAAAATTATTCTATCGCTGCAGTTCTGCGGGGTGAACTGGGTGGCTGGTTAAAATTAAATAAGACTTTAGCAAGGTCAAAAGCAGAAGAAGCTATAAAAAGTTATGACGTGCAAGGTGTAAATAATGTCAATCAAAGGGCATCTCTTTTGTCTGGTGGAAATGCTCAAAAATTAGTAATTTCTCGGGAATTTAGCGGAGAACCGAGGATTGTTTTTGCACATAGTCCTTCTCGAGGGTTGGATGTTCGAGCTGGTGCTGCAGTTCACAATAAACTTAGGGAGGCTCGAGACAAGGGCGCTGCTGTAATATTAATAAGTGAAGACCTTGATGAAGTAATGCTAATGTCCGATAGGATAGGGGTTTTAAGCCGTGGAAAAATATCAGCAGAGTTTGATGCACCAGCAACAAGATCTGATATTGGACGAGCGATGGTTTAGGATGGTGGGTAGAGAAATAGAAAAAGCTGCAAAGTCTTCTGCAGGGTCTGCCGATAAAACTCATCATTTTGGACGCCTGCAGTTTTTTCCAAGATTAGAAGTGCGTCAAAACTTTCCTGAATGGCTTAGGATTGTGATTTACATTGGTAGCTTAATCATTGGGAGTGTTTTAGCAATTTTAGTTATGTCTTTTGCTGGAATAAAGCCTGCTGATTTAATGCAAGAGCTTACAATGTTGTTATTTTCCGGAACTCGTACCTGGGCTGCAGTTTTAGCACAGACTGCTCCTCTTATTATTGCTGGGTTGGCAACGGCAGTCGCATTTCGCGCAAATTTTTGGAATGTAGGCTTAGAGGGTCAGATGATACTTGGTACTATTTTTGCTTCCTTTATCGCTATATATGATATCGGTCCTGAATCGCTTCGATTGCCACTAATGGCTTTGGCAGCTATGGTTGGCGGAGTTGTCTGGATTGCTCCAGCTGGATTTTTAAAATTTAAGTTGGGTATAAATGAAGTTATTACAACCTTATTAATGAATTATATTGCATTCAATTTGTTGTTGCATCTGCTTTTTGGACCATGGAAGGATCCCGTCAGTGGTTTTCCACATTCCCAGCAATTTGATTTAGCAGAGAGGTTGCCGGGTCTTGGTTGGGAGAATCTTTCATTTGCTCTACCAATGGCTCTTCTATTTGTTGTCGTAATTTGGTGGGTTTTTTCATTCAGTAGAGTGGGCTATTTGCTGAACTTTGTTAGTTCCAATCCAAATATGGCAAAAGCTGTCGGGGTCCCAGTTTTGGGACTTTCTGTTGCAGCTATCATAATGTCTGGAGCTATTGGCGGAATGACAGGTTTTACCATAGCGACAGGCGTCGAGTTTCGAATGACTAAAGATTTCTTTTCAGGGTTTTTATTTAGTGGTGTTTTGATTGCATTTTTGGGGCGCAACCACCCTCTTGGGGTATTAGTTGTTGCACTATTTATGGCAATGCTGGTTTTACTCGGCCAAAGTTTGCAGGTTTTCTATCAAGTTCCGTTTGCTTTAATTCAGTTGATTCAGGCTATTTTTATAATCTGTGTTGCTGCATCAGAATTCTTTCTGACTTACCGTATGCATTGGAAGAGATCTAAATGATTGATTTTTTTATAAATTGGATAGGTATTATTCCTAGTTTTGCAGCTCCCTTCGTCCTCGCAGCTTTAGGATTAATAATTTGTGAAAAGTCAGGGGTATTAAACTTGGGGGCAGAGGGCTTTATGTTAATTGGTGCTTTAGCAGGTGTTGGTTTTTCCATCAATGGTAGTAGCGCTATGATTGCTTTGGGTTTTTCTGCAATAGCCGGATCAATGTTGGGATTGCTTTTCGCAGTTTTGGTAGCCGGTTTGAGAATAAACCATGTAATATCAGGCCTGGCTTTAGTATTTTTAGCGCAAGCTTTAACCAGCTTGATTGCAACGCAAAATAGCTGGACTAACAACGCGATTTATGGATTAGGGCCATTCTTTCCCGATTATTTTCAAAAATTTCCAATAATTGGAAAAATATTGTTTGGACATGACTTGATTATTTATCTTATTCCTATTTTTTGTTTGATCGTTAATTATGTAATGTATCGAACTGCTTTGGGTTTAAATTTACGATCAGTTGGTGAAAATCCTTATTCAGCCGATGCAGCAGGCGTCAATGTGACATTATATAGATTTGTTGCTATTTTGGTTGGAGGTGCATTTCTTGGTTTGGCTGGAGGATATCTGACAGTAGCAGTATCAAAAATTTGGGTTGATGGTGTTGTCGGTGGAAGAGGGTGGATAGCAATTGCATTGGTAATATTTGCACGTTGGGGGCCTTGGCGGGCCCTTTTAGGTGCGATACTATTTGGTTGTATCGAAGCGCTTATCCCTAGAGTAGCAGCTACTGGCTTTCAAGTGCCTCAATATTTTTTATTGATGACGCCTTACTTTGCAACATTAGGAGTTATGGTATGGAGTGCTATGCGTTTGAAAAATGATTGGTCTCAACCGGGATCTCTAGGAAAACACCATATCAGAGAAGAACGAACTTAGTTTCAATTTCAAATAATTATATTTTTTGAAAGAGGTCTATTTCGAATCAATCAAATTATGCATATTTTTGCATTTTAAAGTTTAAGCTTCGTAATTTTTAAAAAAACTCTCTTATTGAGCAATCTTTTTTATACCATTTGGTAAAAAAGTGGTTTTTTTATAAGAAGTCGGTTGACAGTTATGCTTAAACGTCTTTGCATTGTGTGATCACAGTCGGTAAGTGATATTTTAAATGCGAATTTGTTTATTGAAGGAGAAAAAAATGATACCTTATGAGCCACCTCACGCTGCTAAAGAGATTCCGGTCATAGATTTAACAGATAGTTACTCAGATGATATCGAAAAAAGAAAAAAAGTTGCCTGGGAAATTCATAAAACCTGTCGCGACACAGGTTTCTTTTATGTGAAAAATCACTCAGTTCCAAAAGAAATGATGGATGGACATCTTGCCTTAGCAGCTGAATTTTTTAATCTTCCGGCAGAGGAAAAACAGGCGCTAGATTCTGCTAATGAAGACTCTACTCGAGGCTATGAAGCAATGGCGAATCAAACCTTAGATGAAGGCTCTCCTCCTGATCTAAAAGAAGGTTTTATGTCTAGTGTAGATGCTGATGAGAATCATAGATATACAAAATTAAATGTACCCGGAACTGGGCGGAATCAATGGCCAGCTAATTTTCCCGAATTTAAAGAAAAATATGAAGCGTATGTTGACAAAGCTTTAGATCTTGGCCGTCATCTTGCGAGAATGCTTGCGCTTTCACTTGAGCTGCCGGAGGACTATTTTGATGAGGGATTGGTGGAACCGCTACATTATGGGCGTATTTTAAAATACCCACCTCATCCAAAAGATGCTGCGCCTAATCAGTTAGGGGCCGGCGCCCATACTGACTGGGGACTTATAACTATTTTACTTCAAGATCAAAATGGGGGTTTGGAAGTCCAAAATGCTGACGGTGATTGGATTTCGGCACCTCCAATAGAAGGTGCTTATATTATTAATCTTGGAGAAATGGTTCCAGTAATTACCAACGGTTTGTATAAAGCAACACCGCACCGGGTTTTGAATAATATTTCTGGAAATACTCGTTACTCTGCACCAGTATTTTGTGATCCAGAGTATTTTTATAAAGTTAAATGTGCTCCAACTTGCATGCCTGAGTCTGGTGAGCCTGATTATCCAGAAATGACTGCTGGGGAACATTTGCGTTCTATGTTTCAAAAGACTTTTGGAGCGAGTGCGTGATATGAACACATTGATGCAAGTAACTTTGTTTTCTGAAGATTTTATAGGGTTATCTGAGTTCTATCGTGATATATTTGATCTAAGTGAAAATGAAGAATTAAGATCGGACGTTTTTAGAGGTTACATGGCAGGTGAATGCATGGTAGGATTTAGTGCATTAGCTGCCTATGAAATGTTAGGCCTTGATCCTCGCTCAGAGGGAGATGGAGATCAAACAGCTCTTACTTTTTCAATTGCTTCAAAGGAAGACTTAGATTTAGCAGTTTCTGAGGCAGTAAAGAAAGGCGCTTCACTTATAAAAGAACCTTTCATGACCTATTACCATTGGTACTTAGCGGTTCTACGAGATCCAGATGGGAATGGCTTTAGAATTGCTTGCACATCACCATGACTATTTCTGATACCAGCTTTTGTTGGTATCAGAATAATTAACAGTTCTGAAATACTTTTTTGGAAGAACCTTTTGTGTTAAAATGTGATTACCAAAGTTCTAAAAGCTTTGTAATTGAACTAAGAAATAAAACATAAAATATTATTCGAAAAAAATATTTTCTAAACTTAAGGCTAAATAAGTTAAAGATTTTTTCCCATACGACAAGCACGATAGATCCTGCGACAAGTGCCAGAAGGACAAGGATTAGTGGTTGCCAATTGTTTAATAAGTATTCCTGCATATTAAATTTAATACTGTTATGTTAAGTTTAATTTTATTTTAGAAAATTTCGTATAACTGAATAAATCAACTGAAGCAAATCTTTATCTTCCATAAGCAGTTCGTGTTCTGCATTATCAATCTCGAGATGAGTGCTATTTTTCCATTTTCCCATTACTTTTTTTATGGCTGCATTGTTAATTATTTTGTCATTTGGAGAGGAAATTGTGAGGCATGGTATTTTTGGAGGAATTGTTTTTTTTAGTTTTTGGCATTCAAGCAAGGCTGTATTTAACCATTTGATGCTTGGACCAGCTAGAGCTAATTCGGGATGTATTAAAATTTGGTTTTTTAGATACTTGAAATAATCTTTGTCTGTGGTGAGAGAATTTTTTTCAAATTGTGCTGTTTTTAGGTATGGTATTTGATCTGTTCTTGGAACAAATTCTTTTTCCATCTTTAACATTTTATAAATTAAGTATGAGTTTCGGCCGTATAGATGTAAAATACTATCAGCAAAGTGGTTGAGATGCATTTTGATTTCCCACATTGGTGCAGAAAAAATTACCTTCTCTACAGGTAATCCATTTTTAATAGCTCGCAAACCAATAGTTCCACCCATGGAATGTGCCAGTAGATACCAAGGTTTCGCTAACTCATTCATCTCCGCAAATTTAACAATTGCTTTTACATCGTTTTGGTAATCTGTAAATTCATCGACATGTCCAATTAGATAGTTTTGTAATAAGCGATCTGAAAGTCCTTGTCCTCTCCAGTCAATAACTAATGAGTTAAATCTCATTTCTGAGAATTTTTTACATGTTCTTCCATATTTTTCTATATATTCATTTCGCCCAGGAAAAATTATAATGGTCCCTATTGGCTGTTCTGTCAGCCAGTACGCAGCTCTTATCCTAATATTATCCTCGGTATTAAGCCATTCTGCGCATCCGTTAGCTGGTCCCTCTAAGATATCTTGATAAAGAGGCGCAGTTCGCATGTTTAAGCTAATATGGAAGCTAGACGCATAGCCATTCCCATATCTCCATCGACCTTAAGTTTTCCTTGCATAAATGCTGCAGTAGAGTTTAATTCGCCAGACATGATGTCTTGAAAAGTTTCTTTGTCAGCGGATAATGTGCAGTCCGCGTCATCTGAACTCTCCGAACAACCGTTTTCATTAACTATCACAGATCCTTCATTTTCAATTTCAAATTTAACTGAACCATCAAATCCATTTGGTAGCTTTTCTTCTAATGCTTGTATTGCTGTTTTAATTATTTCGTTCATTTAATACTCCAATTGTGTAAAGATTAGCTCGTTTTTTAATTTAAAAACGCTAATATGTAGTTATGACGTATTATTTTAAAATTGCCAATGCTTTTGTCTTTGCCTCCGTAACAGTCTTTTTATTTTTTGGAACTAATCTTTTAAACGCAGAAACGTTAAAAATTGATATTTTACTCAAAGAGTTGAAAATGCCTTTGAATAGAAGTAGCGCAGAGATCGAACAAGAAATCTGGTCTGAATGGTCTAAATCAGGCTCAACGAAAATAGATTCTTTACTCCAATTTGGTCGTTATTTAATGAGCAAAAAACAAGTTAATGAAGCTACAAAAATATTTACTACTATTATTGAAGAAAAACCTTCTTTTGCTGAAGGTTGGAACGCCCGAGCGACTGCTTATTTTATGCAAAGACAGTTTGATAAATCCATCTTAGATATTGAAAAAGTTTTATCTTTGAATCCAAACCATTTTGGAGCATTAGCGGGACTCGGTTCGATTTTTGAAACCTTAGGATATTTCAGTCAGGCCAAAGAAGTATTGAGAAAAGCAATTGTGATAAATCCTAATAACTTAAATATTCAAAAATCTTTATTAAGAGTAACCTTGAAAGAAGAGGGTGCATCTTCTTAGAGTAAGAAGCCTATGAATAAAATAAAAAATAAAATAATCGCGGTTTTGGGGCCAACAAATACGGGAAAAACCCATTACGCAATTGAGAGAATGTTGTCATATAATAATGGAATAATAGGTTTGCCTTTAAGATTATTGGCACGGGAAGTTTATGACAAGCTGGTGAGATTAAGCACATTGAATGCGGTTGCGCTGGTGACTGGTGAAGAAAGAATTATACCAAAAGGGGCACGATTTTGGGTTTGTACAACCGAAGCAATGCCAAGCCGAAAAGAATTTGATTTTGTAGCAATCGATGAGATTCAATTATGTGCGGATAAAGACAGAGGGCATGTTTTTACGGATCGGCTTTTAAGATATAGGGGTAACTACGAAACTTTACTTCTAGGTTCTGCAAATTTTTGGAGTGTCATCGCAAAATTGATTCCTGAAGCTGAATTAAAGAGTCGACAGAGATTTTCGGAACTTAAATTTTCAGGTCAGAAAAAAATTTCACGAATGAGCCCAAGATCTGCGATAATAGGTTTTTCTGTTGAAAGTATTTATTCAATTGCAGAGTTAGTAAAAAGACAAAAAGGGGGTGCTGCTGTTGTTTTGGGAGCGCTTTCGCCCAGAACTAGAAATAAGCAGGTGGAATTGTATCAAAATGGTGATGTTGATTTTTTGATAGCGACAGATGCAATCGGTATGGGTTTAAATCTTGATATAGATCATGTGGCATTCTCAACGTTGTTAAAATTCGATGGGCAAAAAATGCGTGAACTATATAATAATGAGATTGCTCAGATTGCTGGTCGGGCAGGGCGTTATTTAAAACCAGGTACTTTTGGTACGACTGGTGAAACAAAATTATTAAGTAAAGAAACGATAGATTCTGTAGAAAATCACAGGTTTAAATCTACAAAAAAAATTTTTTGGAGAAATTCAAACTTAAATATGGATACTGTTACTAGTTTAATAAAATCCTTAGAAGTAAAAGTTGATAGCCCAATTTTAATCAATGGAAACGAAGCAATAGATCTTACTTCGCTTAAGGCTATTGTGGCTAATGATAATTTTTGCTCTAATTTAAGCGAACCAAAATTAATTGACTTACTCTGGAGTATTTGTCAAATTCCTGACTTCAGGGGTATCTCTCTTGATGATCATCTAGGAATCTTAACGAGAGTCTTTCATTTTCTTAAGGCAGGAGGTAATATTCCTAATGATTGGTTTAGTGGCCAGCTAAAAAAGATAGATCAATATGATGGAGATATCGATACTATTTCAAAAAGGTTGGCTTTTGTAAGAACGTGGACATATGTTGCCCAAAGAGACAATTGGGTAGATGATCCCGAGCATTGGCGAGGTGAAAGTCGTAGAATTGAAGATGGTTTGTCAGATGTACTTCATGAATCTTTGACAAAACGTTTTGTAGATCGACGTACGAGTATCTTAATTCGGAGGTTGAAGCAAAAGGAGAAGCTCTTGGCTGAAGTTAACAAAGATGGTGAGGTTGAAATTGATGGTCAATTCATCGGAAAATTGCAGGGTTTTCGTTTTTTACAAGATAAAAGTGTTAGTTCTGAAGAACATAAGGCACTTAGAAGTTCAAGTATTGCAGCTTTGGAGTCTGAGTTTTATTTAAGAAGTACTAGATTATACAACGCGCCTGACACTGAGATTGATTTTACCGAGCAAGGTGGCCTTATGTGGGGGGAACATGCTATTGGAAAAATAATTGCTGGCGATGATATTTTGCACCCTAAAATCCAGGCATTTGTAGATCTTGAAGCTGGTATTGAAGTTAAGAAAAAAGTAGAACGTCGTCTGAAACACTATATAGATCGTAAAATAGAAACCTTATTTGCACCTCTGTTGCTGATGGGAAAAGATCCTCAAATTACTGGTCTGAGTAAAGGGTTGTCGTTTTTATTAATTGAATCTCTTGGAATTATACCGAGAGCGGAAATTTTAGCTGAATTAAAGGAGCTTGATCAAGACTCTCGTGGTTTACTTAGAAAGCATGGCGTAAGGTTTGGACAATACAATGTGTTCATACCTATCTTATTAAAACCTGCAGTGACTCGATTGCGACTAATTCTTTGGTCAGTTTTTAATAACTTTGAGGAATTTCTACCCGCACCAGAGCCAGGACTTGTAACTATTGAAGTAAAAAATATTGATAGAGCGGATTATTTTACAAAAGTTGGATATCATTTCTTAGGTGAGCGAGCATTGAGGATAGATATGTTGGAAAGACTAGCAGACTTACTTAGAAAAGAGGATTCTAAATCCGGATTTGAAGCTGATTCAGATATGCTATCCATTACTGGTATGTCGCATGAGCAATTTGCTAGTTTGATGGCAGGCTTAGGCTATAAAGTAACAAAAAGTGAAAGAAGAAAAGTTAAAATCACCAAAACTGATGTGGTTAATGAGTCCACAGATGATATAACTTCGGGGATTTCTCCTGTTTTAGATGATGAACTCAATGAGATATTCTGGACTTTTTCATGGCAGGTTACGAAGAAAATAGAAAAAAGAACAAAAAGTAAAAACTTAAAGTCTAAATCTACTAAAAATAAAACAAGAGAAAAATCTTTTGAAAAATCAAAACACCGTCATAATGAAAAAAATTCAGTAAATAAAAATATTGCGGATCCTAATAGTCCTTTTGCAGTTTTAATGGCCTTAAAAGACAAGTAGTTGAATAACAATGAAACGATAAGGGTCGATAAATGGCTTTGGATATGTAGGCTTTTTAAAACTCGCTTGATATCTGGTAAAATGATAAAACTTGGTCGAATTCGTTTAAATGGACGAAAATTATCCAAGATCAGTTCAGCAGTTAAGGTGGGTGATGTTCTAACCCTGACAAGAAAAGATGAAATTATGGTCTTACGCGTTTTATCTTGGCCAGATCGAAGAGGTTCAGCAAAAAATGTTCAAGAGTGGTACGAGAAGATATAGTTTTTATGTGAAATTAATAAGACTAGCATAATTTATTTTGTCAAAATATAAATACACACTTGAACTCAATCAGATCGAGAAATAGTTAACGTTTATAACTCTGGAGGTTCTTGTAGATGACATATATAGTCAACGACAATTGTATTGGGTGCAAGCATACTGACTGTGTGGAGGTTTGCCCTGTTGACTGTTTTTATGAAGGTGAAAATATGTTGGTCATTCATCCAGATGAGTGTATCGACTGTGGAGTTTGCGAGCCTGAATGTCCCGTTGATGCGATTTTACCTGATACTGAACCGAATATGGAAAAATGGGTAGAGTTTAATCGTAAGTATGCTGAGTTATGGCCTGTAATTATAACTCAAATTGATCCACTACCGGATGCGGAAAAATTGGATGGAGTACCAGATAAACTGGAAAACATTTTTTCTGAGAAACCAGGTAAAGGTGGATGATAATTTTAGATTTAAATCTTCACGATAAACCTAAAATACACCATTCAAGTATAGATTTTTGGATATGAAGTCTGTTTTCTGCTTGATCAAAAACAACGGATTGTGAGCCGTCAATAACATCAGATGTGACTTCCTGCCCCCTGTAAGCAGGCAAGCAGTGCATGAATAATGCGTCTTGCTTTGCTTGAGACATTAATTTTTTATTTACTTGAAATGGCATCAGTTTTTCGCGACGATTTTTTCCATTAGTTTGTTTATCTTCATGCATTGAATTCCAAGTATCTGTCATTATTAAATCAGCATTTTTTATAGCGAGTTTGGGGTCAGAGTTTATTATAACTGAGACATTTTTACTTTTGGCGTAGTCTATATATTTATTTTTTGGATTTAAGCTTGCTGGACCAGAGAACACAATATTGAAACCAAATTGTCCAGCCGCATGAAGAGTGGATGCACATACGTTATTACCGTCACCCAACCATAGAATATTTTTCCCAGTAATTGGACCTTTTAATTCTTCGAAAGTCATAACATCTGCCATGCTCTGACATGGATGAGTGGAGTTTGTTAGCCCGTTTATTATCGGTATGTCAGAATTTTTGGCTAGTTCGTATAATATTTCCTCTTCAAAAGTTCTAACAATAACTAGATCAACATATCGAGATAAAACTTTTGCAGTGTCTTTTATGCTTTCTCCATGTCCTAAATGAATGTCTGAACTAGAAAGAATTAAAGACTGTCCTCCTAATTGTTTTATTCCTACGTCAAATGAGACCCTGGTTCGTGTAGATGGTTTATCAAATATCATAGCTATGTTTTTGCCATTTAGAGGGTTTTTTCTCTTTATATTGCTGTTTGATATTTTCACTTCTTTCTTTTTCATACTAATAGCATGTGAAACAATCTTTTTTAATTCGTCTGAAGAAAGCTCATCTAAATTTAAGAAATGCCTCATAAAGCTAGCCTTCCTTAACTTTGAAATCTGAGGCACATTTGTCTAACATGTCTATTGCAAAATTGATTTCTTCATTTGATATGTTAAGGGGCGGTAATAATCTTATGGTATTTTCACCACCTGGAACGGTTAATATACCTTTTTCAAATCCAGCATTTACAAACTCAATATTTGGAATTTTGCACTTGATTCCCATCATTAAGCCTACGCCACGTATTTCTTCAAAAATATTTGAGTGTTTATCAAGTAAATAAGCAAGTTTCTGTTTTAGTAATAAGGATTTATCTTTTACACTATTTAAGAATTCTTGATTGTTCACTATCTCCATTACCGCATTGCCAACTGCGCAAGCTAAGGGATTACCCCCATATGTTGAGCCATGTGTTCCTGGTCCCATTCCTTTTGCTGCTCTTTCTGTCGCCAAACAGGCTCCAAGTGGGAAGCCACCACCGATACCTTTGGCGATCGCCATTATGTCAGGAGTGATATTATGTTGCTCATATGCGAAAAGTGTCCCAGTCCTTCCTACACCGCATTGTATTTCATCCAAAATTAATAAAATATCTTTCTCAACACATATTTTTTTGACTTCAGCTAGAAAATTAGGATGAGCAGTAATTATACCACCCTCACCTTGAATTGGTTCTAAAACAATTGCTGCAGTACTTGGACTTATAGCCTTTAATAGTTTTTCAATATTGTTAAATTCTATTTGTAAAAAACCAGATAGTATAGGCTCAAACCCTTTTATTAGTTTTTCTGAACCAGCCGCGGAAATCATAGCCAACGAGCGACCATGAAAACTATTCTCAAAAGTAATAATTTCTGTTTTTTCTAGATTATTGTTGCTGTGATGAAATTTTCGCGCCATTTTTATCGCACATTCCATGCTTTCAGTTCCAGAATTTGTGAAAAATACGGTATCTGCAAAAGTGGATTGAACTAAATTGTCTGCTAATTTTTCTTGATTGGGTATATGATAAAGATTTGACGTGTGCCACAAGTTGCTAGCTTGATCTTTTAAAGCTTGAGTTAAATGTGGATTAGCATGGCCTAAACAATTAACTGCTATGCCACCACCCATATCTAGATATTTTTGGCCTCCTTCAGAAAAAAGCCAAACGCCCTCTCCCTTTATAAATCTTAAATTTGCGCGGGAGTAGGATGGTAAGACAGAACTAATCATTTGGATTTCTTGTATGAGTTATATTGAAGTTTGAGAATTTACTAATTCATAAACGTCCGCCGGTTTTTGTTATTGATGTTAATTGACATCGGAAAAGCCTTTTAATTCACAGAGTACAAGTAATACTATTTTTTTGTTCATGTCTAGCCCTTGTATTCAATATCATCAAAGTGGTATGACTTGTACCGTAAAATAGATTTACGTAATATCTAAAAGATTATATTATCAAATTTTAGCTGCATAGTTGATATTAAAGTTGGAGAAATAAGATGGCTTGGACGGAAGAGCGGGTTGAAAAATTAAAGTCTATGTGGATTGAGGGAAATAGTGCAAGTCAAATAGCGAAGGAACTCGGTGGGGTGACCCGAAATGCCGTAATTGGCAAGGTACATCGTTTGGGATTATCTAATCGTGCAGGATCGATTAAGACGAAAAGAGATAAATCGGCTTCTAGAGTGAAAAAAAATACACGAACTAAGGCCGCTAGTCCAAAGATAAAAACTGTTATTGATACGCATATACCTGAAAAAAATGCTATAATTCCGATGCGAAAGCCAATATTGACTCCTGGTCAACCACTTCCACCACAGCCATCTGCTAATGAGATTAGTCCCGAAGCATTGGCGACGGTAAAAGAGGTTGAAAAGGGCGCTAAAAAACTATCTCTTTTGGAATTGACTGAAAAAACCTGCAAATGGCCAATTGGAGATCCAGCAACGGATGAGTTTTGGTTTTGTGGTTTGCCTACTCAAAATGGCAAGCCTTATTGTGAGGCTCATGTTGGCGTTGCATTTCAGCCAGTTTCTAGTCGTAGAGAACGAAGGGTCTCGAAATAATAAAACCGCTTATTATAATTTAATTAGTTTTGACTTGAGATTTTTAAGGTTGAAATTAAGTTAAGGGTAGTAATAGCAGTGAGATCAAATGATAAAGTATAGTTTCAAATGTTCAAATGGTCATGAATTTGATAGTTGGATTCAGTCAGCTGACGCGTTGGACAAATTAAAATCGTCCGGGATGATTTCATGTGCGATCTGTGGAGATACGAATGTTGAGAGAGCTTTAATGACACCTCAGGTACGTCCAGCGAAAAACAAAGCTACGAGAAAAGAAAATCGACCACTGTCTGGTCCGTTAACAACTTCTGAGCAAGCATTTATGAACTTGAGAGCAAAAATTGAGGCGAATACTGAAGATGTTGGGTCTAACTTTGCAAATGAAGCTAGAGCAATTCATGAAGGGGAGGCTGAAGAGCGGGGAATCCGCGGTAAGGCCACTGCAAAAGAAGTGAAAAAATTGGTAGAAGATGGTATTAATATTACCCCATTACCATGGTCTGATCGCAAAACCAACTGATACGTTTTGTGTGGGAGGTTTATATTGACTATAGTAATAACAGGAACGACTAGAGGTATAGGTGCTGCTTTGGCGAAGAGATATCGGGAAGCAGGCGAAAGTGTTATTTCTTTGGGGCGGGGACCAGAATGTACTTTCGTTGATTTAGAAGATACGAATTCAATAAAGATGTTGCGAAAAGAATTAGCTGACATTCCCATAGATTTACTGATTTGTAACGCTGGAGTTTTTTTAGATGGCGATGAAGACATAAAAAATGGTTACAATTCGGATTTATGGCATAAAACCTTCTCAATCAATGTAACTAGTGTCTTTCTATTAATTCAAAACCTTCTTCCCAATATTATGGCTACTAAAGGCAAAATCGCTATTTTAGCGAGTCAAATGGGCAGTCAAAAAACTGCAAATGGTGGTAACTATATCTATCGAGCCTCAAAGGCTGCTGTTATTAATTTGGGAAGGAATTTAGCAACTGATTTAACCAGGCGTCAAATACCAATTGGAATTTACCATCCTGGTTGGGTCAGGACTGACATGGGTGGGGATAAAGCTGATATTTCCGTAGAAGAAGCATCATTGGGTCTAATTAGACGCTTTAGCGAGTTGTCGATGAAAAATACTGGGTGTTTTGAGACGTGGAATGGGAAAAAGCATCCTTTTTAGTTGGGCTTGCTCTTCTGGAGTACTAGCTTTAAACGTTTGTTCGATTAATTTTGGATCTTATAATGTCTAAACTAGTTATGAAATTTGGTGGTACTTCGGTTTCCGGGATCGATCGCATTAGAAATGCCGCTTCAAAAATTTTAGTTGAAGTAGAAAAAGGTTATGATGTTATTGTTATCGTCTCCGCGATGGCTGGAGAGACAAATAGACTTGTTTCATTGGTGGGTGACGTTTCTAAATTATACGATGCACGTGAGTATGATGCGATTGTATCAAGTGGTGAAAATGCATCTGCAGGTTTATTGGCTCTTACTTTACAGACTATGGGAGTATCAGCTAGAAGTTGGCAAGGATGGCAAGTTCCCTTGATGACAAATTCTACTCACGGTTCAGCGCGGATATTAGAAATTCCTACCCAAAATTTGAACGAGAAGTTCTTGGATGGTATGCAAGTTGCTGTCGTTGCGGGTTTTCAAGGATTAACAAAAGAGGGTAGGGTTTCAACATTGGGTAGAGGTGGCTCAGATACAACTGCAGTCGCTTTTGCAGCAGCATTTGAAGCGCATCAATGCGATATTTATACAGATGTAGATGGAATTTTTACAGCTGACCCAAGATTAGCGAGCAAGGCAAAAAAATTAAATAAGATAAGTTATGAAGAAATGTTAGAGCTTGCATCATTGGGAGCCAAAGTATTGCAAACGCGGTCAGTGGAATTGGCTATGAGATTTAAGGTTCCTTTAAAAGTTCTAAATAGTTTTTCGGATAATGATGGCACATTGGTTTGTGATGAGGAGAAAATTATGGAAAGTAAAGTTGTATCGGGAATAGCACATTCAAGAGATGAAGCAAAAATGACATTGATTTCTGTTGCAGATCGACCAGGTATAGCCGCCTCCATTTTTGGAACATTAGCAAATAAGGGCGTAAATGTTGATATGATTGTCCAAAACATTTCGGATGATGGTCGAACAGACATGACATTCTCATGCCCTGTGGATCAAGTTGATTTAGCCACCGTAACTTTAAATGAGGCAAAAAATAATAAGAGATTTAATTATAAGGAACTAGTTTCCGATACAGAGGTTAGCAAGGTTTCTGTGGTGGGTATTGGTATGCGTAGTCATGCGGGTGTTGCCGCAAAAATGTTTCAAGCTCTTTCTGACGAAAATATTAATATAAAAGTTATTACTACATCAGAAATAAAAATTTCAGTACTGATAGATAGGAAGTATGTGGAATTGGCGGTGCAGGCATTACATGATGCGTTTGAGCTCGGAGCTAACGCCTGATAAGGGTAGGTCATGGCATTAGAAACTGGATTAAAATCAAGAGCTTTGCTGAAGCGTTTGAAGGAAGCGTTAGGTGAAGAAGGTGAAGGGCAAAAACGGCTTGATAGGATCACCCATTTAATTGCGGATAGTATGCAAACAGAAGTTTGTTCTGTTTATTTGTTAGTTGACAGTTTAACTCTTGAGTTGTGCGCAACTGAAGGTTTAGATCCACAAGCAGTTCATAAGACTCGATTACGTATTGGTGAAGGATTAGTTGGCCTTATTGCCCGTGATGCGAAGTATATAAATACAGATGATGCACCTTCACAACCGGGCTTCCGATTTATGCCGGAAACAAGAGAGGAAAGGTATTCAAGCTTTTTGGGGGTGCCAATACAAAGACTTGGTGAAACTCTTGGGGTTTTAGTTGTTCAGTCTCGATCAGGACGTCTATTTTCTGATGATGAAATTTACGCTATTGAGGTTGTCGCAATGGTATTAGCCGAGATGACTGAATTGGGTGCTTTCGTTGGTGGTGATGAAAGTTTAAAAGCTCCCCACCAGCATTCAGTTTTTATTAAGGGTGGAGTTGCACAGGAGGGTGCAGCGTCGGGAAAAGTTTTCTTACATGAACCACGTGTGGTTGTTACTAATCCTTTTGCCGATGACGTAATAACAGAAAACAAACGACTCTCTGATGCTATTCAACAGCTAAAAGGGGATGTTGATGGAATGTTAAATACTGCTCTTAAGGGTGCAACAGAAGAACATAAAAAAATACTAGAAGCTTACCGGATGTTTGCTAATTCAAAGAGTTGGCTAAAAAGGATGGAAGATGATATTGAGAGTGGTCTATCTGCGGAAGCGGCAGTAGAAAAAGAGCAATCAACTTTCAGAACTCGGATGGGTAGGGTTGAAGATGCTTATATTAAAGACCGACTCCATGATCTTGATGATCTATCAAATCGTCTCCTTCGTATTTTAACAGGACAAGGACAAGCAGATGGAACTGATTTCCCAGAGAATCCAATCTTGGTTGCTAGAAATATTGGACCAGGAGAATTACTAGAGTATGGGAGAAACTTAAAAGGAATTATTTTAGAGGAAGGCTCAGTGGGTAGTCATGCAACTGTAATCGCCAGGGCAATGGCTATACCATTAATTATTAATGTAAACGGTATAACTACAGAAGCGCTTAATGGTGATCACATATTGGTGGATGGTGATCAAGGAATAGTGCACCTGCGCCCAGAAGATAACGTTAACAGGGCATTTTTAGAAAAAATTGCAATGCAGTCAAAGAAGCTAAAGCGTTATGCAGAATTAAAAGATAAACCTGCAATTACAAAAGATGGAGTAAAAATTCAGCTTCTTATGAACGCTGGCTTGATGGCAGACCTTCCCAGTTTAGAGAACTCTGGTGCTGAAGGAGTTGGCTTATTTAGAACTGAATTACAGTTTTTAGCTCGAAATTCTATCCCAAAGCGAGGAGAGTTAGCGAGTTTATATGCGCGTGTTTTAACTTCAGCCGAAGGTAAAAAAGTCATTTTTAGAACATTAGATATTGGTTCTGATAAAGTTCTACCCTACATGCGCCCTACAGATGAACCGAATCCGGCAATGGGCTGGAGGGCTATTAGACTTGGTTTAGATAAACCTGGGGTGATGAAAATGCAACTTCAGGCATTTATCAGAGCCGCTGAGAATAAAGAGCTCTCAATAATGTTTCCCATGATTGCTCAATTTGATGAATTTAAAAAAGCCAGAGAAAATCTAAAAAATGTTTTGGCAAAAGAATCTGAGTTAGGACACTTACTTCCGAGCAGAGTTGAGATTGGTGCAATGCTTGAAACACCTTCAATGGCTTTTGCGCCAAAACAGTTTTTTGAATTGACAGATTTTGTCTCTATTGGTGGAAATGACCTAAAACAATTCTTCTATGCGGCTGATAGGGAAAATGAAAGAGTAAGAAAAAGATATGACACCTTAAATGTAAGCTTTTTAAATCTGATCAAGCAGATTGTTGAACGTTGTGAAGAAACAAAAACCCCACTGAGTTTTTGTGGTGAAGATGCTGGACGGCCTTTGGAAGCAATATGCTTACTCGCTATGGGTGTTAGGACGTTGTCGATGCGACCGACTTCTATAGGTGCCGTAAAGTCTCTAATCTTAAAAATAAATTTAGCGGAACTGAAATCAGAGATTGATCAAGCATTAATTTCTGGATCTCAATCAATAAGGCCTTTTGTATCCGATTGGATCGCAAAAAATGTTTAAACGGTCTGTGCCATTATTTAGCGTTAACATTTTTTAACTAACCCTTTGAGGTTATCAGCATTAAAATTATTGAGTGACCTTATAAGAATTCGTTCTAGATTTGTAGGCTTAGGAAATTTTAAGCCAGTTGCAATTTTAAAATCGAATTGATTATAATATGAAAGATCTCCGATAAGAATAACAGCATTCCATCCCAATTCCTCAGCTTTACTTAATGAATGTTCGATCATGTGACGGGCGTGTCCTTCCCCCTGTCTTGTGGGGTGTACAGCTATAGGACCTAACAACAAAAATTGTCGCTCTTGAACTTTGATCGGCCAATACCTTACTGCAGCAAATACATTTTTTGTACTATCCCGCGCTATAAAACAAAGGCCCTCTATTGGTCTTACATTTTCACGCAGTTGGTAGGAACTTAAGTTGTATCGATTAGGTGTAAAACACAGATCAAATAAGTTTTCTATCTCCCAATAGTCACATTTTTTTTCTTTTTGTAAGATCATTAAGCTTTGCTAAAATATTAAGGTTTTATGCTAGTATCTCAGTTAGTAGAAGGTTACGATTAGGAACTAGATTAATAAAGAGGTTTTTTATGTTTTATAAAGCAGATAATCGGCCATCATCCCTCCCGCATGATCCATTTAAAGCGATTGTTTCACCAAGACCAATTGGTTGGATTTCAACTATTGATAAAAATGGTAATGCTAATTTAGCCCCTTACTCATTTTTTAATGCTATTGGTGATAAACCTCCAATGGTAATTTTTAGTAAAACTGGACCAAAAGTAGGTTCTAGCGAAGAAAAAGACTCAATCCGCAATATCAGAGATACGCAGGAATTTGTTGTTAATTTTGTTAGTTTTGCATTGACTGAAGAAATGAATATATCGTCTCAACATTTTGAACACGGTGAGGACGAATTTAATCTGGCAGGATTGGAGAAAGGTGAATCAAAAGTTGTTAAAGCGCCTTATGTTAAAAAAGCACCTGCCGCTTTTGAATGTGTTTTACATAAGGAGATTAGATTACCTGGTAATGATCAAGTTGCTATAATTGGTGAGGTGAAGGGAATTCATATTAATGAAAATTTTGTAAAAGATGGCGTGTTCGATGTCACTTTGTACAAGCCTTTAGCGAGATTGGGATACCGAGATTACGCAGTTATTGAGAATTTAATTTCTTTAAAAAGACCAGATGATTAATTCAAAAAAAATTAAACTATATTTTTGTGATAAAGTCTGCTCAAAACACTGTGGTATCAAATTTACCAGGAAGTGAAACTTCCAGTAGTTCAAGGTCTTGTGTGCATGCTGAATATTTAGTTTTCATATTTGGTGGGATTACAAATGCATCTCCAGGCTTCATTTGATTTGACTTTTTACCTTCACTCTCTAACACCAGACTCCCACTCATGACGAAATTAAACAATATATCAGAATTGTGAGAAGTCCAATATCCGTCGCCTCCTATGAAGCGAGCCACTTGTACACCAGCAATATTTTGAGTGTTATCTGATATTGTTGTATCTCTTGCTTCAAAACCGCTTAATCTGAACTGAGACCACTTAGCATCTTTTACTTTATGGTGAACAAATTTTTGTCCTTTAAATTTTCGGTTTTTATTTACAGTTTGGTTTGGAAGTTTCATGTTGTGGTCTATTGTTGTCACATGTTCAGCTGGCACTCCAATCTCAATTACCTCAATATTATCACTAGCAAATAACACTTTATGTCTTATCTCCGGTGGTTGAATAACGCAGCAGCCTTGATGCAATCTGAAAGGTTCTCCTTGATCTTCGTATACAAGATCAACCCAACCTTTATAACAAAAAATTAGTTGAAAACCTACTGTATGGTAATGCACCATATCTGGAACAGGTCCACCATCAGGAATTCTAATGTGGCTTGCTATGATTGACCCTCCCAACCTTGACGGTATCAAATCGCGATAGTGCATACCTGCTCGACCGATTACCCACGGAGCTTGATCAGCTAATCTTCGGACTACAAACTCATGATTAGTTTTTGGCATAATTAATTCTTCGACAGTTTTAATTATTTCAATTTTACATCCATTTGGTGCAGTTAGATTGCTCTTTAATTCATTGAGATGACTTTTGGTATCTACGAAAATTTTTATAAAGCTAGGTGGTGCTAGTGAGCCTTTCTCTAGTCTTATGCGAAGGCCAAAACCAGAAATTACTGCTACGCTAGGATCGTCTGCGGGAAATATTTCATTTAATTGCATCCCGATGGTCTTAGTAAAAAAATCGATATCTTCATTTAACCCAACTGATGGCAAAATTATTTCTGCCTGGGCGTTAACAAGTTTATTATTCATTAATCCTCGCAATTGTTTGAACAAATAAATGATTGCATGACTAGTTATTATTGCCAAGCAATACTATAATCAATTGTTATTTAGTATTATGATGATCTTCATCTTAACACGGGAGTAAAAAATGCTTATTTCACGACAGGCTAAGTTAGCATTGTTCATTTTTTTTATATTGATTGCTATATTTTGGTTTTTTGGCGATATTTTATTACCATTTTTGATAGGGGCAGCTATCGCTTACCTTCTCAATCCAGTTGCAGATCGATTAGAAAATTTTGGCATAAATAGATTAATATCTGTAATTGTTATATTCTTATTTTTTATCTTGGGGTTAGTCTTATTTTGCCTATTAATGTTACCATTAATCTTTAATCAGTTTGTTGCACTTGTTGAGCATGCACCAAATATTTTGAGAAGTTTAGTTGTTACTCTTTCTGACAAGTTTCAGCATTTAATAGACATTCAATATATACAAGCGCAAATAGAAGTGATCAGACTTAAATTGCAATCAAATGCTTTTAATCTAACCAAGGGTTTTTATCATTTAGTTGTTGATACAGTTAATTCATTGCTAATATTTATAATCTCACCGATAGTAAGCATCTACTTACTTATAGATTGGAAGAAGATTATTTCAAAATTGAAAGGATTAATCCCTCTTCAAAAGCAAGAAAAAGTTCAGAAAATTTTTATTGAAATCGATAGTACGCTATCACAATTTGTGCGGGGACAAATACTCGTTTGTTCGTTATTGGCATTATTTTATGCAATTTGTTTAAGTATTTTAGGTTTGAATTATGGTATTGTAATTGGCTTAATTGCGGGAATTATTTCATTTATTCCTTACATTGGTGCGGTTTTAGGTGGAATTTTAGCTTTAGTTCTGGCATTTTACCAGTTTTGGCCAGATCCAACTTGGATTGTTGGTGTTTTGATAGTTTTTATAATTGGGCAGCTATTAGAAGGCAATTATTTAACTCCCAAAATAATAGGTAGTTCGATTGGCCTACACCCTGTTTGGTTGTTATTTTCATTAACATTTTTTGGATCAGTATTTGGTTTTTTTGGTTTATTGATCGCTGTTCCACTTGCTGCAGCAATTGGTGTGATTGTCAGATTTGGTTTAACCGAATATCAAAATAGTAAATTTTTTAATGGAAATCTGAAAGAATGAGTTTGCCGGACCAATTAACTTTTGATTTACCTTCCTTTCCTGCCACTGGATCTGAGAATTTTTTTGTTTCTTCTGCAAACTCTTTGGCTTTTGAGGTTGTGCAAAATTGGCAAAATTGGAGCAACAAAAGAGTCTTAATTACTGGCAGTGAGGGTTCTGGAAAGACACATTTGTCTCATGTTTGGTCGACTTTATCTAATGCTAGATTCATATCTTTAGATACTCAAGAGCATGATTTATTAAATGTGGAAGCATTTATTATTGAGGATATCGATTTAATAGCTTCAAAGCCTTCTCTTGAAGAAAGACTATTTCATTATTTAAATTTTGCCAAGCAATTCGAAATCTATTTATTGATGACTAGTTCATTAGCCGCAAGCCGCTTGGAGCTGCAATTACCCGATTTAAGCAGCAGGTTGCAGGCAACTGAACATGTTAATATTGAAGCGCCTGATGATGCTTTACTTTCGGCAGTTTTAATCAAACAATTTACTGATAGACAAATAAATATTTCTCCCAGTTTAGTGGAATATATCTTGAAACGAATAACAAGATCACTGCTAGCTATTTCTAATTTTGTTGCTGAGCTTGATATTTTGATGTTGAAACACAAGAAAAGCCCTAGCCGATCAATGATTTCAGAAGTTCTGGACAACTTTGAATGATATAAGGCATAAGCGACTTTATGAACAAACAAATCAACCATAAGATAATCGACTCAGATTTTTTAAAATCTAAATCATTAACTGATATTGATAAGCAGTTTAAAGGTCACACTACCAATCAAAGATTTTTAAATCGGGAAATTTCTTGGTTAGCGTTTAATTCGCGTGTTTTAGAGGAAGCCTTCAATCCAAGTGTTCCTCTACTTGAACGGGTACGCTTTTTATCAATTTCAGCAACGAATTTAGATGAGTTTTATTCTGTTAGAGTTGCAGGACTGCGTGAATTAAAAAATAATAAGATAAGTAACCCTGCCTCAGATGGTATGACGCCAAGTCAACAGTTACTAGAAATAGATAAGAGAGCGAGAATTTTATTAAAGCAGCAACAAATGTGCTGGGTTAATCTAATCTCAGATCTAAAATCGGAATCCGTAGAGATATTACGAATAATTGATTTAACAGAAGTTGAGAAGAAATTTCTTTATGATGAGTTCATAAATAATATTTTCCCCGTTCTTTCACCGTTAGCGGTGGATCCAGCTCATCCATTTCCATTTATTCCTCACGCGGGTTTTGCCTTGGCCTTACAATTGAAAAAGGTTGTAAATAAAGAAGAGCACTCTGTATTATTGCCAATTCCTAAGCAACTTCCTCGATTTGTTAAGTTAAATACATCACAAGAAAGTATCAGAATTCTACCACTTGAAGAAGTTTTGATTGAGTACATTAATGAGTTGTTTCCAGATTATTCATTGATTGACCACTGCTCGTTTCGCTTGTTACGTAATAGCGATTTGGAGATTGAAGAGGAAGCTGAAGACCTTGTAAGAGAATTTGAGACAGCTTTAAAACGTCGAAAACGAGGTGAAGTGATTAGTTTATCAATTTCTGCTGGAGCAAATATTAATTTGGCAAAAATGATAAGTAAAAACTGTAATGTCGAAAGGAGTGAAATTTTTGAAATAAAAGGATTTATGGCCCTGTCAGACCTCCAAGAACTTGTTCAACTAGATATTGAAAATTTAAGTTGGTCAAATTTTTCTCCACGGATTCCTGAAAGAGTATTAGATTATGATGGAGATATTTTTAAGGCAATTCAGCAAAAAGATATGCTGCTACATCACCCATACGAAACTTTTGATATGGTTGTGAGATTTTTACAGCAGGCTGCAAATGACCCGTCTGTTGTTGCTATAAAGCAGACCTTATATCGGACTTCAAAAAATTCACCTATAGTTGATGCATTATGTGAAGCTGCTGAATCTGGTAAATCAGTTACAGCATTTATCGAATTGAAAGCTAGGTTTGACGAAGCAGCTAATATCCGCCAGGCACGTAGGTTGGAGAGGGCTGGAGCTCACGTAGTATATGGTTTTATTACAATGAAGACTCATGCAAAGTTATCTACTGTGGTAAGGCGAGAAAGTGATCAACTAATTACGTATACACATTTTGGTACTGGAAATTATCATCCAATAACAGCAAAATATTATACTGATTTATCATTTTTTACATGTGAGCCATCATATGGTCGCGATGCAACAAAGGTTTTTAATTTCGTTTCAGGCTATGCCAATCCTAATAAACTTGAAAATATTTCGATTTCTCCAATCAATCTGAAAGCATTTTTACTTGATGCCATTGATACAGAGATAAAATTTGCAAAACTAGGTAAAAGGGCTGAGATTTGGGGTAAGTTAAATGCTTTGATTGAGCCAGACGTAATTGATGCTTTATATAGAGCGAGTATCGAGGGCGTGAAAATAAAGTTAATAATTAGGGGGATATGTGGTCTTAGGCCAGGAATTGAAAACCTGAGTGAAAATATTCAAGTAAAATCCATTGTTGGTAGGTTTCTTGAACACTCAAGAATAATATGTTTCGGAAATGGTGGCTCAATTGAAAAGTTAATGGGAAGGGTTTTCATAAGTTCTGCAGATTGGATGGACAGAAATTTAAACAGGCGGGTTGAAGGATTATTAGAAATTCATAACCACACAATTAAATCACAAATTGTAAGTCAAATAATGGCTGCTAATTTGGCAGATGAAAAACAGAGCTGGGTTCTACAATCTGACGGAACTTATTTAAGGCACAATAAGACTGGTAACTTATTTGACTGTCATAAGTTTTTTATGGAAAATCCTTCTATGTCAGGTCGTGGATCTGCGGGAGATTCAGATGTTTTGAAACTGCGATATAAGGGTTAATAAACAAGGTATATAGATTGAATAGTAAAAGTTTTTGGAACGAAATTGTCAAATTTGTCGAAGTTTAACTTGATAAAAAATGAGTCTTCGGGCTCAATTAATCGTGTTGGTATAATTGATATAGGTTCAAATTCGGTTCGTTTGGTTGTATTTGATGGTGCTATACGGTCTCCCGCTTATTTTTATAATGAGAAAGTTATATGCTCTCTTGGTAGTGACTTAAGCTCAGACAATTTGTTAAATATAGATAATAAGTTAAAAGCAATGGCTGCGTTAAAGAGATTTGTAACCCTTGCTAAGGCAATGAACACAAATTTAATGGCTGTTGCTACTGCAGCTGTTAGATCTTCTAAAGATGGCTTGAGTTTTTGTGAGGAAATTTTTAAAGAAACTGGCTTATCTGTGATAATTCTTTCTGGAGAAGAAGAAGCAATATTGTCTGCGCAGGGTGTTTTATTAGGCTGGCCTGAGGCTAATGGTTTGGTTTGTGACCTGGGAGGGTCGTCTTTAGAATTAGCAGAGGTGTCTAAAGGAAAAATTGGAAAGGCTATTAGTTGTCCCATTGGGCCTCTTAATTTAAGTAATTTTAACAATAATAAAATGTTTCATCATGATTATGTAAACTCAAAATTAAGAAATATAAAAAATGTATTTTCTAGAAGCTACGATAATATTTATTTGGTAGGCGGATCTTGGCGTTCTATTGCACGAATTCATATGGAATTGATTGATTATCCATTAGTTGTATTGCAGAACTATCAGATGAAAATGTCTGAGATTAAGTCAACAATTAATTGGATTCAAAAGGCATCTATAAAAGAGTTACGGACTGTATCTACAAGTTCAGTTTCACGATTGCGCTTACTTCACTCTTCATCAATAATTTTGGAGAATTTGATTGAAATATTTCAACCAAAAAAATTAACTCTTTCAAGCTATGGTATCAGAGAAGGATTATTGTACAGTTCAATGACTTCAAAGGTTAGAAAACAAGACCCACTTTTAGAAGCTTGC
>Ga0163111_10000203_pt1 | contig 34761 bp, 11 predicted proteins | sample CRUFie1St18metaG_FD_109645 | JGI IMG/M metagenome (GOLD analysis project Ga0163111, IMG submission 109645) | Marine microbial communities from the Costa Rica Dome - CRUD Field 142mm St18 metaG | ecosystem: Environmental > Aquatic > Marine > Oceanic > Photic zone | place: Costa Rica: the Eastern...
TGCAATAAGCAATTGGAAATATTGGCACAAAGCCGTAAATTACAATCAACAGTTATCAAAATTCAGAAGACTATGCCATTTATTTATGACATAAAAAAAGACCTGAGGTTTATTGAGGGGAAAGCGGAGGGGAAATTGGAAGGAAGACAAGAGGAAAAGTTAGAGTTAATCTCTACCTACATAGAGAATACCTTGAACGAACTACAGCCTCTAGAAAAGATTGCACGAATCTTTGGGGTATCTGTTGAGTTAGTGACAGAGCTGTACAAGAAAGTATTGGAGAAGAAATCCAAATAGGATTAGCTTTACATAATTGAATAATGGGTAGTGGGAGCTTCTGGTTGGAGGCTTCCACTATTTGTTTTGTCAGGTATAAAATAATCCATTGCGTACCCCCAGATAAATCAGTCACTCTTGGGGATGGGAGGTGGCGAAGGCGTTTAGTAGATGGGAACCTTGCGTTCCGTAAAAAGTATAAAATACATTTTGGGGAGGCTTGCGCATAGGAGCAAGCAGAACTGTTTGTAGCAACAACATGTTTGCAATTGGAGGCAGCAGCCTTGTCCGTAACGATGGAAGAATTTCCAGTGGAGCAAGCAGAACTGTTTGTAGCAACAATATGTTTGCAAATGGGGCAAGTAGCTCTGTCCGTAACGATGGAAGAGTTTCCAATGGGGCAAACAGAACTGCTTGTAGAAGCGGCATGTTTCCGATCGGGGCAGGCAAATCTGTCTGTCGCACTGGCATGTTTGCAATCGCGACCGACAGCTCTCGCTGCAGAAGCGGCATGTTTGCAATTGGGACGAACAAGCTTGAATGTAGAAGCAGCATGTTTGCAATCGTGGCCGCGAAAGCTACTTGCCGAATCGGCATGTTATCCAATGGGGCAGGCAAGTCTGGCGGAACCACTGGAAGTTCTGCCATCGTTACCGCCAAGTCTGGCGGTCGCGATCGCAAACATGCCGCTTCAGCAGGCAGACTCGTTTGCCCCGATCGAAAACATGCCGCTTCAGCAGACAGGCTCGTTTGCCTCGATCGCAAACATGCCGCTTCAGCAGACAGACCCATTTGCCCCGATTGCAAACATGCTGCTTCAGCAGACAGGCTCGTTTGCCTCGATCGAAAACATGCCGCTTCAGCAGACAGACTCGTTTGCCCCAATTGCAAACATGCCGCTTCAACAGACAGACTCGTTTGCCCCAATCGCAAACATGCCGCTTCAGCATACAGACTCGTTTGCCTCGATCGCAAACATGCCGCTTCTATAGCGAGCATCTAGACACCGTGGATTATGCACAAAGCCAACCAAAAGCCGCTCCCTACAAAAGACAAAGCATTCTCTGTCGCTTAGGAAATTCTATTTCACAAAAAGAATTGGGTAAAAAATAGAAATCATGGGTAACCTTTCAGATATTCGAGGTATTTACCCATAGGAGAAACTCTATATAATAGAAACATCTCTACCTAGCCTAGGATATCATACAATACGCGAATTCCCAACATTATTCACACATATGGGTGTATCCATACAATCTTACAATACTGTTTTGTGGCTTTGCCCTTCGGGTATCACTCCTGATAATCCCGACGATGTCACATTCTCAATTGATGGGATAACAGGCACTGCCCTGCCCAACTCGGCTGCTAATATCGGAAGTACAAGTTCTGATACGGAAATTAGTCTTCAATGGCTCCCAAACAATCAGCCTACCTCTGCTCAAGTTCGTATTCCTTCCAACTTATTGTTCAATACGGATCGTTCGCTCCTGCAAGCGGCCTATTCCGACTTCCTGTCTTCTCTGGATGCGCAGGAGGCCAATGCCTATATGCGTCTAGGAGGGGCACGCATTGTACGGGCTCGATTGGTTGAAAATATGCCTTTGCCCGTAGATGAATGGTCTTTATATGCTTATGGACTCAATATAGAGAACAATTCCGTGGATCTTCAGGCGGGTATGCGTTTGGCTGCTTACTATGGCAATTACTTCTTTGAAAACCCTACAGGGACGGGCGAAGTATCCCGAGGATTTGGTGGAACGGGCGCGACTTATATCGGCATTCATTCTGTGCCGAATAGCAATGCCCTGATGTTCAATCCCTTCATGACAGGCCAATACGCCCAAGTCGATCCCCCCGAATTGCCTACAGGGGTCGATGTCAATGTTGTGGCCAGCCCAGTCGATTTAGCCGCGCTTGATCCTAAAGCGCACTATCGACTGTTTTATCCAACTGCTTCCTTTACGTCTATCGATAAAGCCAGCCTAGAGGTAAGCGAAAATGTATCCTTGGTAGGTGCCAATTGCTATGGCAATCTAGGCAGTACCCCCAATAGCAGTCCGCAAACCCTGAACTGCAATGGCAATCCCGAAGTCGTGGGTTCGACTCTCTTTTGGGGACGGGTAACCCTCGTTCCTGAAATTCAGGTGCAGGTCAATGGCGAAAGCCGTTTTGTGCCTGTTGGAACCACCCTACAAAACCTCATCGAACAAGATGAGCAAACCCACTCTCGTCCGCAACTTCTACAGGTTCAACGCTATATAAATGGGATGCTTACGCCCATTACCTTCGACTCAACCGACCTTAGCGCAGGCTTAAGTTTGCCTGTAAGCAAGGGGGATGCGGTTCGATGGGTGCAGGCAGATGATTTCTCTCTCATCCAGCGCACGCAGGCACTCTACCGCGTGACCTATCCCGATGCTTCCGCTACCCTATTGGCCGAATTGACCGTCATTTCCTTTGGAGATTCGGTTGATCCTTTGCTACTGCCTTCGGCCAATGATATGACAGTGGCTCTATTGGCATCGCATGATACTCCCGAACCCTATACAGCTGTCGAATTGGGCGTAGCCATATTCCAGACTTACAACCAAGCACCATTCGACCAATTCCCGTTCGCTCTCCCCTTCACCTCCGACCAATTGGCCTTTGCCTTATACTATGCAGGCTTCGACATTACGAATGTCTCTAACGGAGTCGTAGCAGGGGTCAATGCAGCGGCTCCGATCCCAAGCATGACTGCCTATACAGCCGATCAGCTGGTATTTGCACTTATGGGAGCCAATGCGGGCTATTCGGTGGAAGACATTGCCTCGGGAACTTTCTCAACTTTATTGCATAGTATGTCTCGTGGGGCAGCCTTCCTCGTCAAGGCATTGGCCGAAGGCTCCTTGGACTATGCCTCTACTACAGGTCGCCAACCCTATGATGCCAACCAAGTGGGTTCTGGCCTCTTTACGGCTGTAGGATATACCGCCTCTAATGCCAATGAGATGGTATTTGCACTCGTAACGGGTTCGGAAATGGCCTCGGTCAATTATTCGCCCTCGGAAGTATCTATATCGATCTATCAGGCATTCGACAACAATGACGCCACCCTCTCCAATACCGAATTAGTGACGGCCTTGGGTACGGCTTCAGGCCTCGGCTTTGAAGGATATAGCGTACAACAGGTATCCAAAGCTTTGTTCGATACCCTCGTAGATATTGGCCAAACGCCTACTCCTTCTGATATTGCCTCGGCCCTATTCAATTCATCCGTAGATTATACCTTAGACGATGTTGCTGTCGGAACCTTCTCTATCAAAGACTATGATATCATACAGGGGGGAAATACGGACCTTACAGCCGAACAATTGGCACAGGCATTATTCGATGCTACGGATGGCACCAACGACCAAACGACACTCAATATTTCGAAAGCTCTCCTAGTTGCCATTCCTTCTTTGGATAAGACAACGGATGCGGAAGCCCTCATCTCAGTATTTGGATACAGTGTAGGGACTGACACAGTAAGAACAGAAGTTGCCGACATCGGTACAACATTGGTAGATACATATACCATCTTTCCTCTCCACCAACCTCGTGTAAACGAACTTGCCGATGCCCTCAAAGATGCCTTCCAATTGTCCCCTATCAAGTCGGGGGTCAATGCCCTTACTGCAGGACTTGTAGATAGCTTCAACTATACGATTGAACATGAACAGGAGCCACAGCTCACGGCCACTGCCGTTAAATTGGCTTTTGATCTGCCAGAAGACCAAAACTCCTTGACTCTGGTGAGTGTAGCCTTTAATTACGCATTTGTATGGGCTAATCCTGTTACCCAAAGCAGCGTAAACAATACAGCTCGCGCCTACAATATGGCCTTTGGCATCAACCAAATGGATCAAACGGAGTCGGATATGCTGGGGAACACCCTCGCCCAGCAGTTCCAATTCACAGATGGAACCAATCAAGCGGATGTGAATGCCATTGCCGATGCCCTCAAGTTCGCTAACCGTATAAATAGTCGGCAGAACCGATTCTTGAAGGTACTCACCACCACCCTCCAAACACTCTATAGCCTCACCAAAGAAACATCAGATGTAGCTTGGATAGCCATAAAAGAGGCGTTCAACCTAAATCCTGATAAAACATTCGGCGCAACGGTAGGAGGTAGAGCCATTGGGGAAGTATTCTTCATCAGTTCTCCTACCCAAGATGATTATAACCTCTTTGCCACCAAAGCAGTATCTGTTTATGGGTATACCAATACGGCACGTAACACTACCCTATTGGCCGCAACCCTCGTAGCGGGCTTTAAGTTTAGAAAAGTCGATGCCGAGGATTATCAATTCATCGGAATCGCCGTTCAACAAGCCCTCAGCCTTAGCAAAACGGCGGGTAGTGATGTCGCGAATCTTGCAGACGCATTGCAGCAGGTCTTTAGGTTAGATCTTTCGATGGTTCATTTGAACTATGTGGGCGATGGAATCAATGCGGCATTCGCCTTTGATCCTACCCTTGAAGACGATTATTTCACCTATATCTCTTCCCAAAAGTTGGCCTTCAACGTCGCTTTTGAGGAGGTCAAGGTAGGGATGCTTGTGGGCACCACTAAGCATGTATTCAATATTGACCAAGTCTCCCAATCCGAATTAGATAATACGTCCCGAGCTGTACAGTTTACTTTCAGTGGCGGATACAGCTCAGACCTTGGCTTCCTTACCACAACTGCAAAAGCCCTACGAGGAGGCTTCCTGCTTCAAAACACTGGTAGCAACTTGGCCTTGCTGGGAGCAGATATGGAAATCAGCCTCGCCACAGGTCCAAGCAGCGATGCCCAAACGACGGCCAATAATGTCAGTGACATCCTCTTTGCGGCTTTCGATTATGCGAATGCCCCCAATGTATTGCCGAATATGATGATTATGGCACGTGCGCATGGCATTCTAGGATACACCGATGCGGTATCGGCCAATGCGCTCTTACATACCTTCGGCCCAACAGATACGACCATCCCAAATCTTGTCTCCAGCTTACGAATCGGCTTCCCAGATCTCCAAATTTCGCCTTTGGCAGCCGATGTAACAGCTACGCTTTCTCTCATCCAAAGCACGGATCAGGCAACCGTCAATACTCTCTCAGAATCATTGACCCATACCTTTGCACTGAAAGGAAGCGTCGAATCAGAAGTAGTAGACCTCACGAATGCCCTCGTCTCCTCTCTCGATTATACGACTACTCAGGCCAATATGGACATTATCGCCACGACCCTTATGGAAACCTTTGGCTATACCGAAGGCTTACAAGCGGGTATGAATGTGGTGGCAATTTCCTTGCGGTCGTCCTTTAGTTCGGCGACGGCTACACTGGTCGGACAGGCGATTGTGGATACATTCATGGCAAGCCTCCAAGGCAATTTCGCCCAACAGCAATACAATGAGGTAGCCATTGCCCTTGCAGCCGCCCAATACCAAATACAGGAGACAGCCGAGGCATTGCAAGAAATCTTCCCAGACATCACCCAAGATCAAGTGATTATTGCCATTAAAACGGCTTATGCACTCGATGATGTCACACCCGACCAATTTGCAGCAGCGATGGTGCAAAATATGGAATTGTCTAAGGGCAATCAGGAAGATGTAAATGAAGTGGCCATTGCCCTGCAAAAGACCTATAAGTTTACGCAGACGCAAAGTGACATTGATATCATTTCACATGCCCTCATCCAACCCGCAGCCTTCAATATGAATGGTGACCTAGACGCGGATGTCACTACCACAGGCCTTGCCCTACAAGCGGCCTTCCCTTCTATCACCAGCCTTCAAATGGCGCAAAGCCTGTTTAATGAATTCAGCTATAGCGCATTTGGTAGCAAATTGCAGGCGCATAGTAATTCCATCGGCCTCACCCTCGCAGCAGCAGGCTTTGGCCATTCCGACGCAGCCAACACCCTCTTTACGGTCTTCCTGCAATATGTTTCGAAGTTCCTCGTAACCTCTCTACATATTGCTTACCCAAGCCTATCCACTACAGAGGTAGCACAAGACATCAATCCGCTCTATGGATATGGCAAAAATACCAGCGATGCGACTTCTTTGGCAGGTGCCTTGGTATATGGCTTCAACTTCGATACGGAGAATCCGATTGAAGGTGATTTATTGGCGGTCTTGAATGCACTGGTGGGCTCCTTGAATATGTTGGCCAATCAAAATGATGAGACCATTGCAGTTCGCGCCATGATGGATGCCTATGACTATGAATCAATGTCGGAGGATGAGAAGAAGTTCTTCATTGCCCTATTGGTTCCTGCCATGGTCACGGCCTTTGGGATTACGATAGAGCAAGATGAAGGCTCATTGGCGGGGGCTTGTTCCGAAGCAGGGCTTGATCCTGTTTATTGTGCCATATCCTTCTGCCTCTTATTCCCTGAAACTTCTGCCTTTACCCTCGGTAACCTCGTTAAGACGGCTTGGGATGCAGATGAGGATACGGTTCGAGCGGCCTTGTCGGCCTGTGTGGATGGAGAAGGGAATCCCAATTATACCGAACAAGAGATTGATGATGCCATTGCCCAATTGTTTCCTGATGAGGGAGGCTCTGGTGGTGGAAACCCACCTGCAGTCCTAACAGGCGCACAAACAGCCCTCGTGGATTACTCACAGGATCCACCAACCTTAGTGAATGCAGCCATCACATTCGACCCTAATTCTGTGGTTCGGTTCTCTCCCTATGATCCTCCAAAAGGATTACTGATCCAAAATATTGATGGCTTTGTGGAAATCGAAGTACAACAAGGAGCGATAACTACGGAAACCGTTTCTCTACAATTGATCCATTGTACCTATTCTGCCGCTGCTTACATGGACAGTGCTGCTCCCGCACGCATTACGATTTATGTAAATGGGGTGGCCGTCGCAATGAATTATAGCATCGACGCGATTGCTCGGTGGCAAACAGATCAATGGGGCATAACGTCTCACTTACAGGAAGGGAGTAATACCATCCGACTCAAAGTAGAATGGATTGCGAATGCGTATTTCCCATACGATATGAAGGAGTTCCAACTCCTCGTAGGCGAAAATGATTAATATTCATCCCTTTTTATCTATCAGAAACAATGGCACAAGCAGCACCTTTTCAGATACAATATAACCAAGGGGATACATGGATATTCCCTGATAGCGTCGGCCTAAATACTGCTTCTATCGAGTTCGTATTGGAAGCAGTGGGAGGCAGCAACGGTAGCCCAAGTATAATCGATTCGGGCACTTTCTTGCTTGATTGGCAAGGAACAGATGCCCATATCACCATGAATGACCCCAATATATGGGGAACCACCGATGCCGAACGGCTGGCTCTTTGGACAGCCTTCGAGACCTTTATTCAATCGCTTGACGCGTTGGAAGCCGACCATTCTTTGGTGCAGGGAGGAGCGCGGTTGGTAGTTGCCCAAACGGCAGCTTACCTCCCCCTCCCCCTCACCGAATTATTCCTATACTACTATGGCTGGGTCAGCCCCTCTCTGACCTTCCTCGGAAGTGCACATAAGTATGTTAATCTATTGCCAGGCATGCGCATCCGACTCATGTACGCCAATTACTATGAAGCCCAAATCAATAGTGCCAATTTTGCGGCCTATTCAGGTTCTGGTTCTGGCTATGTATACATTTGTTCGGTAGCAGGCAGCAATAAAATTTGCTTCAGCCCCTACCTCAACACCCAACAAATTCAAGTAGCGGGTTCAAGCGGGAGTCCCATCCGAATGGCGGCTACGGCCTTAGACCTGAGCATGAACTCGGGTGTTTCGGAACAGGATGTATACCACCGCCTCTTCTATCCTGATGCCAATTTCAGCTCAGTAACGGCTCCCTCTAATGATCCCTCAGCCACCTCCACGATTGTTCGTGCAGATACCTACGAGAACATGATCGCTTTTACGGATCAATATCCTGATAGTTGTACGGGGGCACAGGGGCGTTGTGCAATCTTTTATGGCCGAACGGTCATGTTGCCAGAGATTAGCATTCGGGTCAATGACCAACAACGCTATGTTCCCATTGGCACAAGTCTTCAGCATTTGGTCGAACAAAGTGTCATGACAGTCAATCGTCCGCGTACGCTCTCCCTCCAACGATATATCAATGGAGTCGCAACGGCCGTCCTATTTGAGGATGATACCATCGGGTTCAACTTGCCTCTGGTTCAAGGAGATAACATTAAATGGTAGCATAATTATGAGTACATTCACACAGGTTTATGCCAGTAGCTCAGGGGCTACCTACTATGTCTATGCTCCTTCTGAAGGCGGAAGCAGCTATCGTTCTTGCTATATTACGCAAGATGATGCGGCGGGTACTTCCCCTACTTGGGAACAGCTTTCGGTGATAGAGGGCTATCATGCCTTCTTCCCCGAACAGGCAGTAGGAGATTGGGCCTCTCTCTCCCAATCTCTCTTTGCGGTCTTCCTTGCCAAAGCCCGCTTCAATGTTCGCCTAGGATGGTTTGATGAGACAGGCCAACGGATGCTCGCTTTCATTGGCCAAACCAACACAGGCCTTATCTCCCAATGGAGTGGCTTCAACCTACGCCAATTGGCTATCCGTTGCCCCTTGAATACGGTGACATTGAGCGCAACTGCTACGGGTTATGCGATCTCTACGGCCTCTACCCTCGCCCTTGTCCTCAATCGATACAATGATGCAGTCACGAATCCCTTAGTCTTGAGCAATGGATTGACGATCTCGGTAGATGCCTCAGATGCAGGAGCCCTACAAACGACAGCTTTGTCTATGAGTCGAGCGGAGATGGATGTGGTTTGGGCAGGCCTCCACTATTACCATGACCACACCCGACCCGAATCGGAAACCCGACCTGAAGGCAATAGTTATACGGCCTATCATTACCGTATTCTTCAGGCTACTTCTGAGATTTCCTTCGATTTATCTTTGGATATATTGGCACCAACCAATGCCGATACTTCCTACTTCATGCTCCCCACCAATACCTATGATTCCTATTGGGTGACCGATGTGGGGCAGGCCGTACAACTCACCCTCCAATCGGCTGGGGATGCGCGTTTTGCCTTGGTCAATTCGCCCAACCGTGAACAAGGGCAGGGGCTATACGCCTTAAGCCTACAAGGTCAATTCGTCTTGCAGGTAGCCGCGTATACAGATATTGCTTCAGCCAATAATTCGCATAAGCTCCTATGTGGCTTAGAAGGTACGGAGGCCGTGGGTTTCACTCCCAAAAGCACCGATTATGAGGGGGACATCCTTACCTTTGTCCCCAATCAGTATGCCTATGCACCTGTATTCCCCGTCTTAAAACAATTGGCAACGAATGCTTCTTCTGGGAGTGCTTCATCAGTACAAAGTTTCCTCGCGGACAATCCCAATTGTGACACCTATACCTCTTGGGTGAGCATCGAACGAAATACAGGCCTCACGGGCTCCCTTAGTTATTTCGCCCAACCTAGAGGGGCTTCTCTCTTTATACCTGAATCAGGTTGGGGGCCCTTCACCAATGTATTCAATGCGGTAGCAGGCATTTTAGACGATAATAATACCCCTCGGGTATTCCCGATGGTTCCCTATACGTCTTCAGAGGATAATCTGCCCGATATTGACCTACAGGCTTTCTTGTCGAACTATCTTCCTCGTCCTCGTTCGATGCCCGTCACGACCTCCCGTCCCGATTGGAGCGTCATCAAGGCTTTCGAACTCCAAATACTCAATCCTCAGCGCAAGCTTTCTATCTCTCCTCCTGATACAACCAGCCAAAGCCGCGCCATCAGCCGAGCAGCCGCGTCTACCCAAACCACTACTACTCCTCAAGGGTTCCTAGTTGAGGTCGGAACGGATGGCTCAGGTATTCAATATTGGCAAAGCATTCAATTGGCCTTGGATACGGAGTCAGGAGATGTTTTGCAGATTGACAATGTGTCGCCAGCCGTACAAAGTGCCTTCCAAACCAACCAGCAATTTCTGGTGGTCTCGAAGGAAGGTGCATTGGGGAACCTGAGCTATGCCCCCGAAGGTGCAACGACCCAAAACACCAATATGCAATTCGATAACCTTATCAGCATAGCGGATTGGCCTTTCCAAATCAATGTAGGTGAAAATGATTTTGGGGATTTCACCAATGTGTTTATCAGTAAATTTCATTCGGGTACCTTGATTGAGCTGGTACAAAACCCACAGGTATGGGTGGATTCGGATACCTTCGTGGGTTCTGATAATACCGACCTGCTATCGATGTGGCTACAAAACTATTGTGCACAGGTCATCCAAAAGGTGGAACAAGAGGGCAATGATGCCTATCAAAATATCTATAACATCATTCATGATGCGAATTGGAATGGAATCCTAGTATTGGAGTCGGATATTCAGTTTGCGGGCTTCCCTGATGAGCTAAAGGGACTATTGGCGGGGATTGATACGACCCGCATGAAGGCACATCATTTTGGGGTAACCGTCAATAAGGTGGATTCGTCTACGGGCAGTATTGACGCTTCGGCTGTGCAAAGCTCCCTATTTGGCCTCATTGACTATGTGGATTCGGGCTTTACCAGTGGCAACGAACCCGAGCCGCCTCCCAATGTAGACTATAATTTCTTGGTACTGACCCTACAGGTGATATTCGACAATTCGGCCATCACGAACTTTACGAGTAAGATTCAGTTGGCAGTAAACTCACTCTTCGCAGACACTGTAGTAGATTCAGATGGCGGATCGTATAATACAATACTGTTGGATGGAACCTACCAGAATGAAGATGGGGTGGATACCTATGTGTTCATGAGCCAAGAAGATACCCAGTTCTACCTGAACAATATGCTGCTCACCACAGTCGAGGCCCTCAAGGTGCAATTTCAAACCCTCATTCCTGAAGATAGCGAAGGCATGAGCCATTCTCGCTTCTCTTTCGTGGGAAATCTCGTGTTTGAAACCCTCGAATACTTCGATGCCTTTGCCTTTGACGCCCTTCGCTTCTCCAACCTTGGCATCAATATGATAGCTGAAGCCGATAATGGCTCGAATGTCAGCTTCGAATTCGATGCTACGCAGGTCGCGTTTGACGTTTCGAATAGCATTGCCCGTACCAATAGCTTGGCTCGTAACTTCCCGATGGCCTTGACCAGCCTTGTGGTAGGGAGTGGACAATCGGCCAAGGATATGGGCTTCCTCAGCATGAAGAATCCCTTCGATGACTTACAAGACGTATCGAAGCCTGGCGATGATTGGTTTGCCCTATCCTACAACCTCAACCTCGGTACGCTAGGTGCGTTGGCCACAAAAGTGGGACTCGTCGCTACCCTCATGGTACAATGGGGAGCGAGTAAGAAAGCAGAGGACGAAACCTCTTATGCCAACATGTTCATCAAATTGCCTGGTACAGGTAATAGCGGGAAAACATTTAGTCTCCAAAATGTCATCAAACTCAGCATCAAAGACATAGAACTGGCAATGGATCCCAGTGCGGGCGAACAAGAAGAGGGAGCAGACGCAAGTTCGATTGCCTTTATGCTAAAGCTCTCCGATATGTCCTTGAAGTTCTTGGGCATTGGCTTCCCCCCAAATGGCGATACGATGGTGTATATCTTCGGCAATCCTGATGGGTCGAACGGCCTCGTTGCCTCTACCGATTCGAGTAGCTTTGGTTGGTATGCCGCCTATGTGAATCCTAAGAAATCGGATAGTTCATCAAGTTCCTCACCCACAACTACGTAGGCGATGCAGAAAAAGTATATTGTATATACACTAGGAGCCATATTACTCATCTTAAGCCTAGGCTACTTATGGCATCGATTTGCCCAACCAGAACCCTTGCCCTTGGGAGCAGGTACAGTAGGAGTTAAAAACCCTTATGGGTATATCGAAGTGCATCAGATGAATGTGGACAATGGAGACGGTGGCATTATCCTTACCCGAAATGCGGATCATTCGATTCGCAAAAAGGTGATGATTGATGCAGGGCAGACCAGTGGCTCCAACATTGTTATCCCCTACCTCAAACAATATGTAGGCGAAGCCAATTTTGATTGGGTCATTGTTTCCCATTATCATGACGATCATTACAAAGGCTTCCTAGAACTCTTTACTCAAGAGTTGGGGAAAAACGCGAAAGGGGAAGCCATCCACTTTACAACTAAACACTTGATTGACCCAGGTGGATACACCAATGAAGGGAAGGTAGTAGATGGTTATCAGGCTCCTAATGATTCCAATACATGGCCGCAAGTACCGAGAAAAGGCAAAACAAAAACCTTGAAGCCGCGCATGAAGGACTACTTCAATGCGGTGAAAACATTAGGAGAAAACAGCCTAAAGGTAAACGGCAGCGATCCGAGCTACCATGATTCTTACAACAACCAAGCATGGTTCCTCAATCCCATTATCATCGACTCCATTGATAATATTCCTGTAACCTTGAAGTGTGTTGCCTTAAATGGCTTTACGATTAATCAGGCAGGGAATGCATTTGGGACGAGACGAACCAAGAGGAGTAACAATCCAAATAACTTCAGCTATGCTTGGTTGTTAGAGTTTGGAGAATTTCGAATGTTTACAGGAGCCGATTTAGGGGGGCAATCTAATGGGAGCTATACGAATCAGGAATCGGATGTCGCAGCATATTGTCATACGAATTACCAGAAGCTTACTCCTTTCAACGCCAAGGACGATACTTCCTTTGTCAATATGAACCTTGACGAAAACTCATTCAATGGGCATGTCTGTATCGTCAAGGCCAATCATCATGGAAGTGAACAAAGCAACCGACAAGGGTTTCTGGATACCCTTTGTCCCTCAACGGTCATCACCTCTGTGGGGTCTAACGCAAGTTGGCACTTACCCGCTGAAGACTATATGACCCGATTGAGTGCGATGAAGCGGATACAGCCTAAAAATACCCTTATGCTGTTCACCCGTATTTACAATTTCGGTGCGGCTCGTCAATTAAAGCCTGAAGACGATGGATATGGAGAACCCTTATCAACCGATTGGCAATCAACCTTCAACCAAGCAGATACGCTATTTACAGCAGAAAAAGGGTATGTCTTAAGCGATGGGAACCATTATGTATTCAGGGTATATTCTTCCAATCAGATTGGAAAAGAGTGGGTATCAATCGAAGAGACCTGTGTCTATGGAGCAGTCGCAATCCCTACAATGGAAGTATGTGGCCCCGCTACCGTTGATGAGCGGGCAAAACGCAAACGCAGGCCGAAATTAACCGCTTATGGAAATAAATGCTCAACGATTCCTGATCCCAATCCCCTTTACATTGGCTGTCATACCGTAGATGTAGAATTTGAAGATGACGAGGATGATGAAATGCCCATTGATGAGGATGATGAAGGAGATGATGATGACGAAGAAATGCCCATTGGGGATTAATACTTATGAGTAGCATACCAAATAGAAAATCTAATGAATAGAAAATATATACTATATGGTTTCCTCGCCTTCCTAATTATCGGAGGAATCTGCTGGGGAATACACAAGCATACCCAACCTCAAGGGATGGTGTTTGCTGGATCGAATAATGAGAATATGGACGAGGATGATGAGGGTAACGAGGGCGATGAAGATAATATGGACGACGAGGAGGACATACCCGATTTTCCTGACGGAACCTTAGAGATTCATCAAATAAATGTGGACAATGGCGATGGTGCAATCATGGTAGTACGAGACAAGACGAATACCATCCAAAAAGCCGTTATGATTGATGCGGGAATGCCCTCAGGTTCACGAACGGTAATCCCCTATATAAAGAATTATCTAAAACATTTTAGTTTCGATTGGGTAATTGTTTCTCATTTTCATACAGATCATTATCAAGGCTTCATTGATTTATTTCAAGCAGAATTTGAGCTTCCTGGTAACAAGACAGAAAACTTCACGACCAAGAACCTAATAGATCCAGGAGGATATAACTTAGATAAACCAGCCAAACTATCTAATACCAAGCCAGCTGTTGACAATAATATTCCGATGGTCGCAAGTATGGGAGGGCGCTCCAGAGGTCGTAAGTATTGGAGTGCCGTCCAGAAATTGAAAGAAAATAGTAAAGAAGCAAATGGAGTAGATGTAAATTACTTCCCCTCCACTGATTTTGACCCAGAAGACCTAGGAGATCCTTCCATCTTCGAAACTCCAATTACCATTTGTACCATTGATAGTGTTCCTTTGACCCTTACATGCGTCGCATTGAATGGATATACAATTGACGCAGATGGAGTTGGATTTATCACGCGTAAAGTTGGGGGGAATAACCCCAATAACTTTAGTTTCGCATGGTTAATTGAACTAGGAGAGTTCAGAATGTTCTCAGGAGGAGATATGGGTGGTTTTGATGACGGAGCTTATACAGACCAAGAAACAAAGGTCTCAGAGTACTTTTTATCTGAATTTACGCATGTAATTCCCTACTCAAAGAAACCTCCAAATACTAACGACCATGCCTTTGATGGTCATGTATGCGTCATGAAGGCCAATCACCATGGAAGTAGCCATAGCAATAACCAAGCTTTATTAGATGCTGTTGCGCCTACTACCTTTATCACTTCAGTTGGTTCAAACACAAGTTGGCATTTGCCTGCTGATGATTTCATCACACGCCTATCCAATATGAAGCGTATCCAACCACAAAAAACCCTTATCCTATTCACACAGATTTTTAATTTCAAAGTGCAAGGAGTCAAGTTACCAGAAGATGAAAATGATGAAGAGGAACCAGGAATCACCAGTTGGCAGCCTACCTTCAACCGAGCCAAAGCCGCCTTTAGCGCAGCCAATGGATATGTATTTGGAGATGGAAATCACTACATAATCAGTGTAAAGGCTCGCTTCAAGCTAAACGGAAAAAGTACCTCCATCAAGGATTTATGTGCGTACCATATAAAAGGGAGAAAGGTGCAAGACTTGAACAAATGCGAGGAGGAGAATGCAAGAGGCAAACGGAAGCGTTGGGAAATACAAGGACTCGATGAAAAATGTGCAACGATTCTCCCTTCAGCTGGAGTAACAGTTGGCTGTCATTATCGAGCAGGAGCTTTAGGCATAAAATGATACAGGAAACACATATACCTATTCTTTTCTGGATTTTCCGATGAATTTTTAACGAATCAACACTTATGGATATATCTACTGTTGTTTCCCAACTCAATGCGGCTGTACAAGCAGGGTCTCTTCAATTGGATGAGGCACTATTAACAAGCTTGGACATTGATACAACTGCTTTTCAGGAGTTGCTACAGATGATTCCTGCAACAGAACTTATTATAAATCCTGTCAATGCAATTGATCAGCCTTCTGAGTATGATCAAAGCATTTATATTACAGGATCTTCCACTATATACGGCATATTTGTACCACAAGTTACCATTATCATGGCTCCTGATGATGAGGTAACAAACGGTTTCCAATGGACATTGGAAGCCCTCATAGATGGTGTGGATTTCGATCTACTCTATGACCAAAACCTGCTCTCAGAAAACGACCTATCTTCCAAATACCTACCTAACTTCACTTTTGACAATGTCAATTTATTGGTCAATACCCGAACAGGAGAGTACAATTTTACGACCACCGACTCGGGTATCAATTGGTCGATTTCAGGCATTTCGGCCTTCGCCATAGAAAATGTTGGATTTACCTTAAGCATGAACTATACCTTTGATCCCTTCCTGACTGTTACCACTAACTTTGGGATCATTGGGCACATACAACTGGGGCAAAGTATTGGCCTAGAAACAGAAGTCGAGTTAATCAATCCTTATTCTAATGTGGCCAACCAATGGAACATAAAGATTGCTTCGGATGGCCCTCTGATTGGGGATTATAATGACCTAAGTTCAGTCCTCTACTTCAACAACCTAAACAACCTAATGCCTTCCAGCTCATTGGAGGTAGATACGGATGGAGGGGCGAATGCCCAAGGAGCCGCATATGGCGTATACCTAAATGAATTAAGTATACTCTTAGATACGGCCAATTACAGCATTCCGCAGGTCACAATTGATGTATATGCAAGTACACCTTGGTCAATTGGCACCATCGATTTTGATGAACTCCAATTGCAGATGGGTATTGCGCCTACGAATGCAACAAACACCCTGTCTTATATCAACCTTGCATTGTCCATGACCCTAACAGGTGGGAGTATCGATGATACTGTCATTATGGTGCGTCTGTCAATTGATGGAATCTCACACAATTGGTCTCTATTGTTCCAAGGGCCTGCTTCTCTAACCAGTCTTGCCGATATCATCGTAATTCCTGGTTTAGGGGTCGGACTCGCCGATTTCGCATTCCCCGACAAGCTATTGGCCATTACCGACAATGTATTCTTGAATAGCTTTGAGATTGTCTACGATCCTGTAAACAATTTCTTTCCAAAGCTAGGGATCTCAGCAAGTGTCGGACAATGGAACTTGATTGATGGTTTATTGAGCCTAGATTATACCTACCTCAATATGGAAGCCATTAATGCAAACCCCAATGGCGTCAGTGAGGGAGACGAGGATGCAGAATTCTCTTATGTGGTGGGTAGCGTGGGCCTTCAAGCAACAATGGCGAGTGTAGGGGTGGAGGTGACGGCTCAAAAGCTGAGACCTATCAGTGCAACGGCAAATTCGGCTTGGCTGTTCCGCATTACTGCCCGTGATATTTCGATCCAAGACATGATTGCAGCTTTCTTGGGAGATGAAGCAAGTATCGTCCAATCCATTAGCCAAAGTAACCTCTCCCTACAAATTCCCGAATTATCGCTCAGCGTGAATACAGGAGCCAATACCTATAGTGGTTCGGGAGAGGTTGTAGGAGAATGGGATATTACTATAGGCGGCCACGATTTGAAGCTCAGCGTGGATGTTTCGGCAGATGTAAATGCGAAACCCAAGACAGGCGTTACTACCCCCGCCAATTCGGATGATTATGACTATGATGGTTCGGTCATAGGGATATTGGAGGTAGATGGAGTACCTGGTTTTTCCCGATCGGAACTCAAAATCACCTTTACCTTCGGCAATGTAGAGACACTCATGGCCGAATTCCTCGGCGCGACCCTTATATTCGACATGAATAGTAGCATCATTAAGTTGAGTATAGGGGATTGGAGTGTGGGCGAAATCATTGAGAAAATGGTGGATTGGGCCTTGCCTGGCTCGGGCTTTAAGCTATCCTCGCCTTGGAATATCTTAAACGACATTAGCCTAAAGAACCTCTTCTTTACCTTTGACCTCGACAATCAAACATTTGGAATTGAATATTCTCTTTCTAAAGAACTAAACTTTGGATTTGTTACCATCTCGGCTTTAAGCTTGAGCTATGGAGTGGAAACAACAGGAACAGGCGAATCGGCTACTTCGACTCCTGTAGTGGACATTACCCTCGTGGGGAGCTTATTCGGCAAAGACATTCCATCGTGGAATGTACTCGATCCAGATTCGGCTCCTGATGTACCAGGAGAAGGGGATGAATTCTTCAGCCTTGACTATGTGGGGATTGGCCAACGAGTGACCTTGAGCGACTTCAGCAATATCAATACGCTCACGGATGCTTTGACTGCTTATGAGAATGCGTTCAAACCTACTGATCCGAATACGCCTAATGCAAATCCACTCCTAGAGAATACTGCCTTGGTATTTGCACCCGATAGCAATTGGATGATTGGAACGCAGTTTACGTTGCTGAGCTTCCTTAACCTAGGATTGGTATTCAATGATCCGAACCTATATGGGCTGCATATTGGCCTAAAAGGAGAAAAGGCGAAAAGCTTCAACGGATTGGAGTTTGATATCATGTATAAGAAGGTGAGTGATTCGATAGGGATGTTTGGCATTGAACTCCAATTGCCTGATATTATGCGCCATCTCGAATTTGGAGAGGTTTCGATTACAATTCCTGTTGTGGGTATCGAGATTTTCACCAATGGTAATTTCATGATTGACATTGGATTTCCTGAAAACAACGATTTCTCCAAAGCCTTCACCCTCGAAATCTTCCCCTTCATTGGCGCAGGGGGATTCTACTTTGGTTGGTTGTCGGGAGAGACCTCCACTGCTGTTCCGCAAATCTCCAATGGAACCTTTACGCCTGTCATCCAAGCAGGTATAGGGGCGCAATTTGGGATTGGGAAAACCATTGATGAAGGGGTGTTCTCACTCGGACTGAGCCTTACCCTACAGGGAATATTTGAAGGGGTATTTGCTTTCTTCAACTCCCAATCGGGAGACGATGATTCGATTTTCCTCTCAGCCAGTGGAACCTTCGCAATTGTAGGAACAGCCTACGGATCGGTGAATCTCGGTATCATTAAAGCGAGCATCAACGCCACGGCTTCGGGCAGTGCTTCAACTACTTTCGAGGTTTACAAAGCTATCCTCATTTCCTTCGAACTAAAGTTTGACTTTAGCGTAAGCGCAACCATGAATATGGGGCTGTTCAAGATTAACATTAGCATGAAGTTTACCCTAGACTTCAAGGCTGATTTCACCCTTGGAAAAGACAGCACGCCCCCTTGGGAGATTATTACGGACGCTTCTACAGGAAACAATCGATTGTCTCGCAGTCTTGAGGCGGATACGGAGGAAGAACAAACTGCAGAAGTCATTCAGATGCTGTGGAATCCTATCGAAACAAGCAACAAACAAACCCTCGACATTTACTTCCTTCCTGTCATGACGGGAGGGTTCGATGCAAATGAGGCCTCTAGTACGAATACGCCTAATTCGGTGATGTACAATGCCAGCCTCTTTATGCCTGCTCCCCCTCAAGGAGCATCGGACGGCAGTACTGCCTTCGAGAAATTGGCACAGGCTGTGTTGGTTTGGGCGATTCACTCAGATGTAACAGACAATGCCAACTTAGGGAGTATCAACGACTATGATACCTTATTGGAACAATATGTAAGTGCGGAGGCATTGAACAATATATATACCTATTTGAGTTGTCAGCCAGGTGTATTCATCGGAGCCGATGATATTGACACCTTCTTGGAGAACCTCTTTGTGGTCAATATTATTGGGCAAAGCACAGAAGGTTCCCTTGATAGTGCTGCTGCATTCCCTATGTTGCCTGTACTCGAACTGTCGGCCACCTATAATGGAACTGATTATGCCATCATGGCCTTTGATGAGCAAGCCTATACTTCCATTGACTTTAGTAGTTTCAATACGGTTGATACGGATTATCAGGAAGCCATCAATGCCTATTTCGAGAGCCTAACAGTAGCCTTCCAAACGCCTTTGGAAGCAGCCGAAGACAGTTGTGCGATCTATGATGGCGTAACGCCTTTGAATGCTCCTGATAGCTCTATGGCGAGCTTCATCATGCAAGACTATTTCCTCATGCTGGCCAAATCAGGCATTAGCGATGCCCAGAACTACCTGAAGTCCATGCCGATTGTGTATGATGGCAGCACGTTGAATAGCCTTGCAGGCGCTTATAGCAAGACCGTTGATGAGTTGGCGGATGCAAATAAGGATGTTCAATTAAATGACTCTCTCCAATTACAATTGTCGGGTACGCAATATTCGACTACGGGATTAGAGAGCTTGGATTCCGTTGCCGTATTGTTCAATACAACAGCCGAGGCAATTGCTACAAACAATCGCCTACGCCCAGGATTGATTGAAGCGGGTATTACAATTACACCTACAGATGACAGCCTTAGTACTTATACAACTAATGGAACCGAAACCTTCCAATCATTGGCTGATAGCCTAGCAATAACGGATGTGCCTTTACCTCCTTCGGATGGAGAGGCTCCTACTGGAACCCCTACCTATGGAAGTGTTGCCAACTTATTGGCGAATACCGATATAGCCGAACAAGTTGGGTTAATCGTAGTGAGCCAAATCCTTTCTATTGCGCCTATTAGCTATGAAACAGAAAGCACGGACACCTTTAGCAGTATCGTTCAAACCTTCGCTTATGATACAGTCTATAGTGATACTGCTGATGCCATCAATGATTTAGCTGAAGCAAATGCGGCTCTGCCAAACCTATTCGTGGTGGGCGCAAGCATTACCGTTGGAAGCAATAGTCCTTACTCCATCTTAGCAGGCGATACCCTCCAGACTTTGGCAGCAAGGCTAACGAATGGAGATATTCCGACCCTTATGGCGGACATATCTGATCAGGCAGATCTCATCGCTGCTTTCGCCCCCTTGGCATTGGCCGATTTACCTTATAGCACGAATACTGGAGACAGCTTATCTTCCATCGCTACGGCCTTCTCAACAAACCTTGAGAGTGTAGCCGAAAATATGGCTGATCTCACGAACGTATTCCTCGCTGATTCTACTGTATACATACCTGATGTAGCTTCTATTAAGATTCAGGAGCTCCTTGACGGTCTATTGAGTGCAGGGAATTTCAGTAGCCTCGCTGCAATGACGGCTCAATTCCTCCTCCACGGATTACGTTTGCCTTCCAATGACGAAATCCCAGAGACCCGAACAGGCAATTGGACAAGTGGCCTTGATACCTATGCCCTCTATCAACTCACAGGCCAAGAGATTAGCTTACCTACCTTCCAAGCAGGGGACAGCTTTACCTTATCCTTGTCGAAGAATTCGGCCAATTCAGGAGCAGATTGGATCAAGTTTACTGAAATTTCGGACAGCAATCCGAACCCAACTGTAGGAAACGTAAGCTCTCTCGAATTGACCATGAATAACGATGATATCGATAAGGTATCAGACATTCTGGCCAATGAATTGAAGCCCACTATTGAGGCCTTAGTAGCTTCGGCTATGTTCCATGATGTCGGCAAGCGTTATCCTTTCCGACAAACCATTCCTTGGCAATATGATGGGGATGTGCCGCTATGGGATATAGATGTACCTGAAGGGCAACCGCAGCCACAGCCTAGCATTTGGCCGTTCCCGAATAGCTTGCTAACCCAGATGCAATTGCCTAAAGCCGTTCCTACTCTCCTAAATATGTTTGTGGGGTCGATTGGTTCGGATGGAGGCTTTAAACAAACGGCTATAGAAAACTATAGCTGGAGCCTCATGATTCCATTGAGCATCAACCAAGTAGCAGCTTCTAGTGCAGGGGATTCTATGCTACCAAACACCTATGAAATTGTCGGAACAACAGATGAAGGCAATATCTTACTAGCAGCTTTGCTCAACTATATTCAAGACAACAATCTTTCTTCTCTCCTCCAAGATGTACATATCCTCTATTCGCCTGATGGGAACACCAATAACCCAGGCTTGATGTCATATGGATTGGAGGATGTGAGCCGCTTTATTGTCCAGACCAATCTCTCTACCGAGACCAATCCTGCCAGTCGGAGCCTTAGTCGTGGGCTGAATAGCCAAATGTCGGCGCAGGATATGGCCGAATTGGTATGGGAGGCCAGTATCGTTCGTACAGGAGGCTACTTCCTTTATTATGCAGCAGGTGATAGCTATACAGGTTTGCCAGAAGGATTATTCGATGGCGGAGAAGATGGACAGGTTACCCTCCTCTTCACCTTTGACCAATCGCAATTGGCCAATGAAATGCTACCTTTCCTCAATAGTGTAGCCATAGGGGATACCATTAATCAAGACCAATCCTTGTTGTTTGGTCAGGTACAAGCCCATACAATCAATCTTGTCTTTGATACCTCCAAGGATACCCTTGCGAGCATTAGCCAAGATTACAATATATGGATAGATACGTTGGCAACTGCTGTTTCGGCAATCAACTTGAATACGGCAGCATCTGCATTCGTCCTCAATGGAATTGTATATGAAGCAAAAACGGGGGATACCCTAAGCAGTATCGCGAACCGTTTTGGGGTTAATGAAAGCGACATTAGTGCCTTGAATCCCAGTTTAACACTGGAGAATTTCGCTTTGGTCAATATCCCTACCGTTACCTATCAGCCAGGCACTAACGCCCCTGATGGCTCAGGTGTATTGACAACCTTGTCAGCTGTCGCAGATTACTTCGGATTAAATTTGGCTGCGTTGGGCAACCAGATACAGGAGAATAGCAATCTCTTTACTGATGGGACTGTACTCACATTCGAGGATGAAGCCATTAGCCGAATCCCTAATGAAAAGCCAGGTAGTGTAGCCTTCGATATCCAACGAACAGCTGCCAATAGCCAAGAAGACAGCTCCATCTCGACCTATATGGAAAGCCTCTTTAGTTTATTGGGCTATAAAATCATGGATAATGCGTATTTCTCCAGTAGTGGAGAAGGGCTCCCGACTAGTAGCAGCGTAGAGGATGGAGACGACACCCAATGGTTCTACCACCAAGTGGTACCTATCGCAACCTTGGCCAAGCAAAACAATATGATTAGCCAAGGAAGTGACTTCCCAAGCGTTTCGAAGAATCCTTATGCAGGGGTAGGAACCTACGCCCAAGTGCAATTGGGCTGGCGGGACTTCTTTGGGAATATGGATTTCCCCGAAAGCTTCCCCACTATAAATGGAGGAGAGGTATTGAATGCACTCCCATTGCCAGTAGGCTATATAGATGCCTTAGCACGGCTAGAAAAGTGGCCGAATGTAGGTGCTAGCTATTTATTCAATTCGGTATCTGAGACGAATACCCTACAGATGCTCTTGAATTTTGATGTAAGCAAGTATGCCGTTTTCAAGCCTATTGATAGCGAATTAAATGATCTTACAGATCCGAATAATCCGAGTAGCATTACCAAAGGGGAGCAATTCGATAAAGACCTTGAGAAAGCGAAGATGCAGGCTGCAATGGATTTGCTAAGGGTGACACAATTGTTCTACCAACTCAATCAGCAAGACATCTCCTTTAGCCTTGCTTCTAGCATTGACCCAGACCAAGTGTATACCCTTGATGCGACCGAAAAGGCCAAGATCATTGGGTTTGTGAATAGCTTATATACATACCTATCGACCGTAATGCCCGAAGCATTCGAGTATACCTATTATACGGTTCAATCTAGTGATATTGTTTCCGATCCTAATAATACGCTCATAGAAAATGCCTTCCTGACGGCTCAGGGCATAGCTGACGCGCAAGGGGTAGATGTAAGGGATTTACTTCGTATCAACAAAGGACTGACACAGGCCTTCTCTCTTGGGGATTTCCAGATTATCATCCCTATAGGCCTATCACTGCCGCAAACGGCTGTTGTCCAACAAGCAATGGAGATCACTGAAACCATGGATATATTCGAGCTAACCGTCAGTTTTGGTATCCATAGAAGTCCAGATTTGGTGCATCCGAACTTCTTATACGCAACGGATGTAGCTTCGGCTATCAGTCAAGTGAAGCCAATTGGTTCGAACCCGCAGCAGGCATCGGAGGGTACAGCACAAGATGGACTCAGTAAGGGGCTTACCGCTTTTGCACAGCTATTCGAATCGACCTGCCAGACTACAGGTTCTACCTATAAGATTGCCTTAGGCGAATCAAAAACAAGTACAGGAACCCTATGGGTCGTAAATTGGGGGAGTGACGGAATTTCCTTTACCCCTGATTCGGGTAGTGCTGTATACTTTGCTCCTACTCCTTTGGCAACCAACTTGGTAAGCTCTCAGAGCTTTGCGCCAGGAGGTATTACGACCCAGAAGTATGAGCAAGGAACAGGCTTGAGTCCGACTGATACCCTCACCCAATCCTACTCTAATATCAATATTGATACATGGGGGCAATCCTTATTGGAAGCCATTGATACTATTCTATTGGCACAATATTCCGTTCCAGCCTATATCATTGACAACCAAACAGGAGGGAATGCCCTCTCCACCATCTTGTCGGCTAAGAACACACTGGCAGACGCCTTAGTCTCTACCGATGGCGCTGTTCCTCGTTTTGCTCCTATTCTGACTTCTCCTGTGCCTAATACAGAGGTAGTTTCAGAAGCACAAGAGAAAATGAAGCAAGAACTATTGAAGCAATTGGGGAATGCCTACTCGATTAATTCGGTGGTGCAAATGGGTATGACGGCCACTTATCCAAATCCTGAAACAGGGGGCGATATCGTTCCGAACCTTTATGGACAACCTATCATTGATTCAAGTACAGATACAGATAGCTTGAACTTCTCCTTGAGTACGGCTAAGATCCCATTGATTACAGGCAATAAGCAATCCCATCTGACCTTCATCTTCAATACATTGAACCCTGAAAGCCAGACGCAATATACGTTGCCTATGAGCTTTCAGGTGAACCATATCGAACACCAAATCGAAAGCCTTAGCCTCTTCAATGAGAACTTGAATATGGAGGTAGACTATAACGATTCGACTTGGTTGTCATTCGTCATTCCCATAGATGCCACTTCTTTGGGTTCAGAATTGGATATCCCTGTGCCTTTACGTGTTTATCCGAATCCGCCTTCCATCATCTCTCAGGAGGGCGTCGCGTGGTTAGAGCACAATCCGACCCCTGATCCAACCTTAGCACAAGAGCAAAAGTGGGACTTCCAATATACCTTCGACCAATTAGAAGCTGCTCAAGATCAAATTATCACACAAGTATCTTTCAATGTAGACTTAAGCAGAGCGGCGGCTCGTACAATTCCTGCGGACAAGCAATTGTTTGCGGATTTGGCACAGTTCAATGCAGTTTATACAAGCATTTGGCAGGACATTACAGATTCATTGGTAAATATCACTCCAGAAACGGATGTGAGTGACGATAGCTTTGTCAATGCACAAGCAGCCTTACAAGCCTTTGCTCAGGTTGTACAAGCTGCGGCAAATTCTTGGGCCGATTGGGTACAGCCTAATCCTCAAGTGACGACAGACAATGATGCTACAGAGGTATTGTCCTATATCATTAGCGAAACGCCTCAAACAGCAGGAGATAATGATTCCGCTTTATTGATTACCGTAGCAGCATATGATGCCCAAACGCCAAGTTCGAATTTCCCTTGGATAGACATTGAAGGCTATACACGTCAAGAGGTTAGTGATGGAATCTACACCTATGTGAGTGATGATGATGGCTCTCCTCTTTCGTTTGCCGACCGAGCCACTGTATCAACCCGTAGCGTAATCTTCCCTGAAAGAGACATTATGTCTGAACAAAATGCATGGGCTGCTGTGGCAATTCGGCGAAATGAGGAATTGATAACGGGCAAAACAACTACGGAAGCTTTTATCTACCAAACGCCTTTGGTTCGCTTCAACAATCCGTTGATTCCCCTATTGGACAGTCGTGATACGATTGATATTTCGGCTCTCCCCAATGCACAACCAACAGACACACTTGCAAACTACCTTGCCAATCTATTTATCAATTTGTTCGAGCAAGCACCTGCTGGCATACAAGGGATTAAATTGGAAGCAGATTATGGATATACCTTGCAGGATCGAGAAGATGGGAATGAAATCATGGTGCCTATTGCGATGGTTCCATTTGCTGAGATTCAACTTCCTGATGATTATGATGTTTCAGCTTGTGTAGATGATTCCAACTCGGTCTTTGCTTTTGATAGCAGTGCGTCATTTGTCTGCAACCTCACGAACCTGTTGAAGAATTGGTTGGCCAATCGCTTACCCAGTCGGGCGAATGGAACCTTCTACTTTGATATTTCTATTTTCTCCACCTTTAATGCAACTCAAATGCCTTTGTTCCGTATGAGGGATTTGTTCTTACGTTTGGACAAACTAACTGATGTCTAAGCTCATCTGAGTTGCATGAATACACAATTAACAGTATGTCGGGGCATGTCTCATTATGAGGCTGCCCCTTTTTCCTGTAAGTGGATACAGGCAAAATATTATTCTTATCCGAGTTCTATCTTCTCCACAACCTTTGCTTCGGCTCCAACGAAAACAATCACCCAAGCATTCAATTGATCCATATGCTGGAGGCTTGGATGGGATAGGTAGGTTAGCAATTGGGTACGCGCTGCGGCAGCAACCTCTTCAAGCTTAGTAGCATCCTTTTTCTTAAGGTACTTCAATTCGAATACGAAACGCGGGAAGTCAGTGTATTGACGATCGGGTATCAACAATAAATCTGCATAGCCCTTCCCTACTGGATATTCGCTATGAATTAAGTAGGTTTCTAATTGGTAAATAATCGCAACCAAAGTCGTTTTGATATACTTCTCATCAAAGCCTAGGGCGTCTCGGTTTGAAAGTTGTTGGAGGATTGTTTCGGCTTCTTCTGTTAATGCTCGGACATTACCCAACGCGAGTTCTCGTACAAGTCGATAGATTTGTTCATGCCGACGAGGGAGATTTGCTCCCGTTAAAACACGTTGATAGAAGATATCGAAGTACAGCTTTTGGATCACCAAATTGGGGATTTGGTAGATGTATAAGCCTCCTAGCGTATGTTTTATTGTGAGGAAACCCATATAATATAGGAGGTTCACAAGATAGCGTCGATCAATTTCTGCTTCTAGGTTAAAGATTTCTTTATGAAAGGCTTCTATCTCTCCGATCTTAAGGAGTTTATTGAAGATAGGAAAAGAAATCTCAGGGTTTGCGTCTAAGATTTGTTGTATCTTCTTTGAATCACTCGCGATGTTTACATCTAACTTATGCGCAGGCAATTGCTGATGCGTTTGGTAGTAATTGGCGAATGATAAGACCATATTGGGGTTATACAACTTTATTTTGGCTTGGGTACTGAATCGATACCCATTGTACCATGCCTTTACATCCGATAGCACCTCCTCAAATTGATCCGCTGCGATCCCTATCTGATGAAGGATATATGTTACCTCTTCTTCTGTAAACCCCATTAGGTCTTGAAAGTGAGGCCAATGGCTTATGTTTGTCGCGATATTGAAACCGCTAGTCATGCTATCTAAGGTGATAGGAGATACACCTGTCATGAAAATGCGGCCAATGATATCTTGCTCCGTGCCGACTTTAATCGCTTCATAGAACTTTCTAACCCAACCATTCTGAGAAACAATCTCCTTGAATTCATCTCGACGAAAGGCTAGAACCTCATTTGCGAAGTGGTCATATTCGTCGATTAGTAAGTAGATTGTATATTGAGTTCGATATAAGTCTATAGTATCGTATAAGTTGGAAAGTAAACCTGCTGGATTCCGAGCGGAAAGCAATTCTTTTAACTGTAGTTCGGGGAATAGTTCTCTATAATCCCTAAAGAACCGAGTAATCCCTCTCTGCACCATACGAGTAAAGTCCAGCAATGTTCCCTCGGAAGTTCGGGTAGCAATCTGGCTAAAGTTAAACTTTAGAATCAGGAATTGGCTGGCACGGGGGGTGGGGTTTTGGCCGATGTAGAGATGTCCGAAGGTACGTTCGAAGTCTTCTTTATGATGGAGGCCGTAGTAATTCTCTAGGGTTGAGATCCAAAGGGTTTTTCCGAAGCGGCGAGGGCGGAGGAAATAAATATAAGGAGCTCCTACAGATTCTAATCGTTCAATAAAATTGGTTCGATCTGCATAGTAAAAGCCCTCATGAACTAACGTCTTAAACGTACTTCGTCCTATCGCGAATTTTAGTACCATCTCTACATCCTAGTTAATTGGATAAGTAAAGATAGAAAATTCTCGTTTCAAAACCGCGAGTGGGTGTTTCGAAGCAATAGGAAGCAAAGACTTTAGAGAGCGGTATTTTAGAGTTGTCTTAGCCTAAAACGTTGTTGGCAACCTCCTGATCGGTTGTCGGTATCAATGCCCAATGATAAGGTGGTATAGGGCATAAGTGTGTGTTGGCCTTCATTTTTGCATTGGCCGTTGTTGCCTCCTTCATCTGTAAAGAAATCAATATCCAATGCGAAACCCTCGCCCTCTAGAGAGAACGATTGTTGGCAGCCTCCAGGGCGGTTGTCAGCGTCAATACCTATGGGCCATGACCATTCGATGTCATGTATGCTTCGGTTCTTGGGGATTTTCCGCCACCCTTGTTCATGGCATTGTCCTTCGGCACCTTCAAATCCGACATATAGCTCTATTTCGTCCAATAAGCCTGTAGGGTCAACAATCGCGAATTGTTGGAGGCAGCCTCCAGAGCGGTTATCTGTATCGATACGAATGCGTCTTGTCCAGTCGCCTAAAGGGGCAAAGTCTACCCCAGAATGCAAGTAGGAGCATTGACCTGCATCGCCTCCATCTGATTCGAATTTGTGGATAAAGTATGGTTGGTGAGAGGGATTGCAATTCGTTTCATCCTCAATGGCCTGAATAATGGCAGGGCTAAGGCTCTCTTTCTGAGAAGGGAGACTAGGATTTATCCATTTGGCGAAGCCTGAACACAAGAATAATACAAAAGGGATTGAAATAAGGTAATGATGCTTCATAGGAGTCATAAGCTTTGTAAGGAAAAGATAGTTGCTTATGAAAGAGAATCCTAGCGGCTATTATAGGACGTGTCAATTCACTTTTTATGCGTGTCTTTATATGATGAAAAGTAAACATCCATTGGAATGCCTACATAGATGCACTCCAATGGATGTTTACTTATATGTAGAAGTCGAGCTTATCTTACGACTAGCTTTTTTGTAATCTGGTGGTCTTCCGTCCTAAGTTGGAGGAAATAGATGCCTGTTGGGGCTCCATCCAATGGGATCGTGAAGGTATTTGCCTGCTGCCCTACCCTTTCTATCGATTCCCAGACAATCTGCCCCTGTGTATTTTGTAGAGTCATTTGGAGAGATTCGGGGGAATCGAGGGATAGGGAGAGGTTCACTTGCTCAGATGCGGGATTCGGGAATAAGGATAAGGAGGCGAAGTACAGTTCATTTGGATCAATTGAGGTTGGAGGTGCTATGGTAATGGTTGTTTGGTCGAAATAGGCACAATAAAAGTTATCTGCGACCAAATCGTAGGTGATTGCACTCTCAGGAGTTACAAAGATCGCTGCAGGAGTCCCTGTACCTCCTCCGATAATTTCGGCTCCTTGATACCAAGTTGTCTCAATGACGCTTGGGTCGCCGAAGCCAGGGAAGTTGCTCAGATCTACGACTGTAAGGCTGGCCGATTGGAAGTTGGCACCTGCCCCTGTAAGCGTCGCGGACAAGATTACAGACTCGCCCTCGGCAATCGTTTGGGAAGGAGTAGCAGCCCCAACTAGTTCACAACCTGGGCTATCCCATACGAATACTTCGTCTAGTCCGATTATGCCTGCTGCCCCTTCTAGAGAAACCGCTCGGAATCGTAGTCCTATTGTGCCATCATTTGGGATGCTATTTAGGTCTATTTGTGCTCTTCGCCATTTATCTGAGGAGGCCAATTGTTGTTGTCCCTCTGCCGACCAGACATTCATCGCCCACGTTCCATCTGTGTAGATATCAAGATGTAAAGATCCGATATCATCACCAAACATATGATAGTAGAAGAAGAGCGTTGGGTGAGCATGCTTGCTAATATCGATGCAAGAACGAATGAGGTGGGCGTCGTCTCCTATGTCCGTACCTGAAGGATTGAAGTACATGTATTGATTAGAGCGTTTAGGTGCGTCGGGGCCTGTTCCTGCCATATGAACTGTATTTGCATCCCCAATACTCCAATCGAGCACATCATTATCGACATCATTGATCCATCCCCCTTCTAGGGCTGCACAAATTCCATTAGGGTCACCGCCTTCACTTCGGCAGATGGGTTGGCTATCAAAGTCTTCGAGCAGCACTTCTTGTTCGTCATGTATCATGTAAGCGTTATAATTGGCTCCTGTCACGACGACTGCGCCAAAGCGAATAGAAGGTACCCAGCTAATTCCCCATACTGCGAAATTGTTGTCATTACCTGCTGCGACTCCCCTTGTTGTTCCGAGCTTGGCATTTGCCCAGATTAGGTTGCCATATCGATCGTATTTGACGGTAAATGATTGTCCTTCTGGATATGGCACTTTATGGGAGAAGATGGAAGACTCCGTTATGTCAATATGGGGAATCCAATATACATTATCGGCCTTATCTACCTCTACATCAGGTCTTGTAAAATTGATGGAATTATCGGGGATTGGTGCATCTGTATGAGTTAGCCAGACGGGTTCTCCTGTATCTGATAGTTTTACGAGGTAGTCGATATATCCATTTTTCTCTAAGGAAGAGTCTCGTATATTCAACTCATTTTGGTAGGTTCCCGTTAGGAAGAAGTGGTTGTCGGATGTAGCTGCGAGTCGTCCGTTATCATATCGGAAGGTAAGGCCATTGTCTAGTGCCTCTGCCCAAGCAACATTTCCTTGGCTATCAAATCCTCCAATTACATAGTTGTTTCCTTGGGGGATTGTCACATTGCCAATGTCCAAACTATAATTATAATAGGCTGTGAAGGCGACTGTACCATTCGGGGTTACTGCCATATCGTATAGGAGATCTCGTCCGAGTCCTCTAATTACTCTGCCCCAGATTGCATTTCCATTGCCATCGAATTTCATGATGAAGGGGTCTTCATCTGAGTAAATAGAGAGAGAGACATTATCAATTCCAAAGTTAAGGCTTTCGAAATCTCCTCCGAGGTAGATAGCACCATTTTCATCCCAGCCAATTGCCTTAGGGACATCATCCTCTTCTCCTCTGATGGTCTTTACCCATTCTACTGCCCCTGTGATGCTATTCAATTGCATGAGGAATACATCTTTCGAATTGTTTGAGGCTGTATCTATGGGGTAGGACATTCCATTTACTCTCAAGGTATCGTCCATATACCCTGCGACAAGTACCTTTCCTGTAGGAGTTGCCTTTACAACCGTTGCGGCTTGACTGTTATTTCCTCCTATGAGGGTAGTCCATGCCACTTGTCCGCTGGGATCATACTTTATAATTGCCCCATCCCTTTTAAAGGATTGTTGGGTATTGTATAAGGTGGTTCCACTTACGTTGATAGAATCAAATAGAAATTCGAGTGCAAGGTAGGTATTTTCGTCTTGGTCTATGCTGAGGTCGTTCTGCACATAATTTTGCACATCATTCGCCCAAATCCATTCCTCGCATTGGCCTGATAGGTAAGTAGGACATCCAATTAGGAACAGGAGACTCAATAGGGATAATAGATGTTTTTGCATGAGATAGCCGTTATACATAAATAGTTCATTCCATTTGCTAACGCAAATCTATCCAAAAATACGAGGAAATATGAGAGGAGGGATGGGAAAAAACATGCCCTTTTCAAAGAAATCAATCTCTGATGTAGGAAAATGCTATTAGGGGTGGCTTCACATAAGAAAAGCTCTCCCTGTTTAGGGGAGAGCTAACAGTCTAGTTCAATTTTACATCTAGCCTCATTTACGCATTTTTAGTTCACCACGACTCGTCTGGTGACCAGTTTATCTTCTATGAGTATTCGTAAGAAATATATGCCTGTTGGATATTCTCCTGTGGAGACCGAGAACGTATTCGTGCCTCCTTGTATATGTTCGGTTGTTTCTTTTAGGATTTGGCCTTGTGTATTCAGAAGGTGGATTTGTGCCTCTGTTGTTTGATCCCAATCTAGGGATATGTTTACGTAGTTTTCTGTGGGGTTGGGGAATAATTGGAGGGATGCAAAGCGGATGTCCTCCTCTATAGCGGTTGCGCACGGTACGACTGTGACCGTCACTTGGCCTTGGGCTGTGCAGTAGTAATTCGTTACCTCCACAGTATAGGTAGTGGTTGCAGACGGAGATACTGTGAGGGGAGGCATTGAAAGGCCTGTAGACGTACTTAGGATGTTGCCTTGGTCATCATACCAAGTCGTTTCGATGAGGGTTGGGTCTACACCTGGCAATTGGTCTAGGCCAATGACTGTTAGGCTGGCCGCTTGGAAGTTGGGTGTAGTACCTGTGATGGTTACATCGAGGGTTGCGGAGTCACATCCTTGTTGGATGGTTGTATTGGCGGATACAGACGCACTTAGGTCGCAATCGGGATTGTCTAGGACATAGACTTCGTCGATTGCCATATTGCCCAAGTCTCCATTGCCTGCTTCTGCTCTGAATCGGATGTCTATAATTCCATCTGCAATGAAAGAAGTAAGGTCAATGTCTGCTTGTCGCCACGCATCGGTTGAATTTGCCTGTTGTTGGCCCTGCTTCGTCCATACATCATTTGTCCAAACGCCATTTGTACGGATATCTACATGTAGGGTTCCCATATCGGCTCCGTGCATATGGTAGAAGAAGGTGAGGTGGGGATTGGCGTGGCGAGAGATATCGATACATGGTCGGATTAATTCGGCGGTTTGGCCTTGGGTAGTGTTTTGGGTACTGAAGAACATGTATTGATCTGTCAAGCGTGGGGCATCTGGGCCTGTACCTGCAAGGTGTAGGGTATTGGCATCGCCTACGCTCCAATCCAATTGATCTGTAGCAGGCTCATTTGTCCAACCATTGGTCAATCGTGGGCAACTACCTGGCTGTGAGCTTGTACTTGTGCAGGTTGGTTGTCCGTCGAAGTCTTCAATCATGAATTCTTGGAGGTCTCTTTTATAGATTGCATGAAACCTTAGTTCTCTTACCGTATCATTGTCAAATGCGATGAAGGGCACGTGCATTCTTCCTTGTATAGCTACCTCATTGCTATTTGATGCAGATAAGTAATCCCATGAACCTAGTTTAGAGATTGCCCATAGTACATTCCCAAAGCGATCGTATTTTACGAGGTGATTGTGTCCTTCAGGGTGAGGGACGAACTCATAAAAAGCAGAGGTATCATTCATATCTATATTCGGGGTCCAGTATATATTATCGGAAGCGTCTACGGCAATTTCAGCGTCAGAATAGTTTACGCTTTTTGCACCTGCATCCTTCATCCAAAGCAATGTACCAGAGGCATCAAACTTACATAGGTGATTGGTGTACCATGGTGTTTGATAGGGTTGGTATATGGTGGTGCCATCAATGGTAAGGGAGTCTCGATAGTTCCCTGTCATGTAACATTCCTTTTTAGAGTTGAATACTACTCTTTCTGTGGCATAGTATGAACCTGACTTAACAGATTTTGCCCATAGGGTATTTCCTTGGTTGTCTAAAGACAAAAGGAAGTGATCGTTATTATCATTTGCGGGAAGTGTAACACCGCCTAAATCAATGGGGTAATCATCTTTATACCATCCTGTAATGGCAGAGGTTCCATCGTCAAAGACCGCAATATCTGTAAGGTAGGCTCCCCCTATTGAGGTATATGAACGATGCCATACTATTGCGCCATTGGGGTCAAGTTTTACAACGAGGGGAGAGCGTGAAGTAGGAGATAGGGTTGTTGAGCCAACCATTAAATCCTCCTTGAAATAGCCTACTAGGTATACATTGCCCATTTCATCTATCTCAGCATCTCTTAGGTATGCTAGGTGATCTGATGTTGGGAAGGATTGTACCCAATCGACATTTCCAGTTGTTGCGTCAATTTGAGCAATTGTAGGGATTTTTATATTCCATTGGGAAGCAACAGTGTGAATAGAGCCCCCAATGTTTAAGGAATCTCCTGCGTGTAGGCCGACTAGCAGTTTACCGTTATCGACAGATTTCACAAAGAAGGCATCTTCATTGGTGGAGCCATCAATAATTTTCGTCCAAAGTACTGTTCCTTCAGGGTCAAACTTTAGGAGTAGGACGTCATCTATGGTTGTGAAGGTGGTGTCTCCAATGGTCACAAGGCCACTTGCACGTCTCACAACTAGATAGAGGTTTCCATCGTGGTCGATAGAATGTTGTTTTTGGACATACCAAGTTCCATCTGTGGCATGTGTCCACTCTGCACATTGGCTAAGTGCATTGTTTGTAAAGAATAAACCTGTTAGGAATGTGATAAATAATATAGTACTAAGTCTCATGATTTAATGAATTGAGTTGAGTAATAAAAACATAAGGTCATAGGAAATGGCGTACTCCCTATTGGATGGGAGATAGTTATTTGTTATTGGTCATATATAGCAGGGTTATATGGCAGCGATATACCAATAAGTTGTTGGAAGCGAATACTTCCAATTCAAGGGCGGTAGTAACAGAAAGCAATTGAGTATAAGGGAGGTGCTTCCTTGTCACTCAGTACGACAAGTAAATGTATTCTGCATTGGGTCTATCACAATACAGGGGTGTAAAACATAGGGGCTGCTCTTCTTAAATTTGTGAGATTTAAGAAGAATTACAGGTCTTAATACATGTACAGTTTTAGGTACGTTGGACGGGTTTTCATGACTATTTTAATGTGTATAAATGTGAACCTTTCAATCGGGTTTGTACTTATAAGATGCTTATGTGAGGGATTTGTCAGAATATTTTTTGTAAAAGTTTTAATTGTGTGAGGGAGAGCTTTATTCTCTGTTGTATTCAGTTTCTATCTTTCGATATAGGGTTTCTATCTCTTGGAACAAGCCTCCTATATTCGGGTACAAGGCTTCTATATTTGGATATAGGACTTCTATGTCTTGGAACAAGCCTCCTAGATTCGGGTACAAGGCTTCTATATTTGGATATAGGACTTCTATCTCTTGGAACAAGCCTCCTATATTCGGGTACAAGGCTTCTATATTTGGATATAGGACTTCTATCTCTTGGAACAAACCTCCTATATTCGGGTACAAGGCTTCTATATTTGGATATAGGGCTTCTATGTCTTGGAACAAGCCTCCTATATTCGGGTACAA
>Ga0163111_10000204_pt1 | contig 34652 bp, 30 predicted proteins | sample CRUFie1St18metaG_FD_109645 | JGI IMG/M metagenome (GOLD analysis project Ga0163111, IMG submission 109645) | Marine microbial communities from the Costa Rica Dome - CRUD Field 142mm St18 metaG | ecosystem: Environmental > Aquatic > Marine > Oceanic > Photic zone | place: Costa Rica: the Eastern...
ATGAAAACTCTGGGTGGTGTTGTGGGGTCAGTGAGCGATCGCATGGTGGATGCGTTCGCTGAGCGTATTCAGGCACAGGCCTAATGGCGGATGGTGTGCAGGTTGAAGTGATTTATGCCGAGCCTGATCGGGTGTGGCGTTGTCACATCGACGTACCAAAGGGCAGCACTGTGGCGGAGTGCGTGAGTATCGCCGCCGCGCAAGGTCAATTCGCAACACTCGATTGCACTGAATTTGCTACGGGCATATTTGGCGAGCAGTGTAGTGGGGATCGAGTGGTCCAACTCAATGATCGAATAGAGCTCTACCGCCCCCTAATTACCGATGCGAAAACAGCACGGCGTGTGCGTGCGCAGCAGCAGGCTGACCGCTGATCGTCCTAGCCGTTTGTTGCTGAGTCGGCGTTATCGTCGGTATCGTCGTCGGAACCGCCGGGAGCGTAGTCACCACTGATGGTGGTGAGCTGGTTGTTCTCATCAAAAGCCAAAATAACCCGCGACTGCTCAGTAAACACTCCGGGTACGTCGATGGAGTACAAATACACCCATTTCGTATTATCGAAAGGATCACGGAGCACTGGCTCACCCATGACAAACGCTACTTGGCGTCGGGTCATCCCGGGCTTGAGCTTATCCACCATTTCTTGGGTGATGACATTGCCCTGCTGTATGGCGACTTTGTACAGCTTTGGCATCTTAATGTTAGAAAGGCCACAGCCGCTCAGCAGGCATAGGCTTATGCTTATCGATAGGAGAAGTTTCATGTCGCGCATACTACGCACGCTTAGCGATGCTGGCCAGAGGCAATGCAAAGGATCTTGGGCGCGGAACTGCTATCCGGCAGTGGCTTGGGACAGCAGTTCTTTGGCGTAATTGCGCGCCTTGGTATTCACGTCAGCGCCCGCAAGCATACGCGCCAGCTCCTCAATTCTGTCTTGGTCGCTGAGTGGTTGGATGTTGGTGTGGTCGCCATCTTTACTGACCCGCATATGATTCTGGCCCAGTGCCGCCACTTGAGGGGCATGGGTGACACAAAGCACCTGAGTATGCGCAGCAAGATCGCGCAAGATCCGTCCAATGGTATCCGCTGTTGTGCCGCCGACGCCGACATCGGCTTCATCCAGTACGAGGCAGGGTAGGGCGCTAGTAGCCGCAGCCACAATTTGAATAGCCAGACCGATGCGGGTTTGCTCGCCGCCAGAGGCTATGCGTCCCAGTGGTCCAGGAGCAAATTTTTCGTTCGTGGTGACGTGTAATTCTACCTGTTCGAGGCCGTGCTCGTTTTGTTGCTCGTGAAAGACCAGGCTGAGGGCCCCTTGGGGAATGCCAAGCGCTTGGATGTATTTATCTACAGCGGAACAAAAGGGTTTGGCATGTTTGCGGCGCGCCTTAGAAAGCTTTTGTGCTTCTTTTTGGAACGCCTCGCGCTGCTGTTCCTGCACAGCCTCTAGTTCAGCTAAATCGTTAGTGGCTGAACTCATGTTGTCTAGTTCAGTAGCCAATGATTGAGCATGTTCGACCAGTTGTTCGGGTTGGACCCGATGTTTACGCGCAAGGTCGTAGATCAATTGCAGGCGTGCCTCTGTTTCTTGCAGGGCTTGTGGGTCGATCACCACTTGGTCTTGGTAGTGGCGCAAATCGCGACCGGCGTCATCCAATAAGCTCAGCGCCGACAGCAAAGTGTCTTGGCTGGACTGCAGTTGCGGATGCTGGTCGTCGATTTCTGCGATGCTGCGTGCAGTAGCGCGTAGGTGATCTAACGCCTCTAATTCGGCGTGGGCATGATTTAACGTCTGTAAGATATCCTGCGCTTGAGCCAAGCGCTTTTGCTCGCGCTCCAATTCTTCAAGCTCGCCGTTTTGCAGGCTGGCGGCGTTAAACTCCTGTAATTGATAATTGAGCAACTCGCGTCGATCGTCTTGAGTAGCCACTTGCTCGCGCAATTCGTTAATGCGCTGCTCGGTGTGTTGCCAAGTCTGGTAGCAGGCGGCGACCTTTGCGGTCTGGTCGCCTTGCTTGGCGTAGTCATCCAATAGTGCGCGCTGCACGCTGCGGTCGGTGAGTCGCTGATGCTCGTTCTGACCTTGTATTTCCACCAACGCGTCGCCGACGTCCTTTAGATAATTCAAAGTCACCGGCACGCCGTTAATAAATGCGCGCGAGCGACCCTCGGCGCTGATGACCCGACGCAATAAACAGTCCTCGCTATCCTCTTCAATCAGCTCGTCGTCGATAAGCTTTTGTTGCAGGAGTGCATTTGCGGCGAGGCTAAATTCGGCACTGATGTCGGCCTTAGTCGCTCCCGGGCGAACGGTATCGCTGCGTGCTCGCTCGCCTAATAATAGGCTCAGTGCGCCAAGCAATATGGATTTGCCTGCACCTGACTCGCCAGTAATAGTGGTTAAACCATTGTTAAAGCTGATGTCGAGATGTTCGACGAGGACATAGTTTTGGATGGTCAGTTGTTTCAGCATGGTTTTAGTCGGTTGCTGGTCATTGCTTAGACGCCTGCTTAATCCTAATCCTCTGAGGCGTCCCAAGCCATCATCAAATGATGCAACGACGCGGTTTGGCTGGTATAAAATTGTTCTGCGCAAGGCATAGTATTTAATGAACCGATCTGCACACATGCATAGCTTATTTTTCGGGGCGCTGGCCAATGACAGATACTGATCTGACCAGCGTCGCGCCGTCAGCTGTGGACCCTGACCCGAGGGCAAAACAGCTGCTCAAGCTATTAGTTGAACACTATATTGCTGAGGGTACGCCGGTGGCCTCTAAGGCCTTAGCTACCCTGCCTGGCGTCGAAGTATCGTCGGCGACGGTCAGAAACGTGATGAGCGATCTGGAGTCCATGGGGCTTGTGCGTTCGCCACATACCTCGGCGGGCAAGATTCCTACCCAGCAAGGCCTGCGCTTTTTCGTCGACACATTATTAAGCGTTGAACCTTGGAACGAGGATCGAGTGCGCGAGGTAGAGGCGGAACTCGACCCCAACCTGAGCCCTTCGGAGCTCATCAACACAGCCTCAGAGTTACTATCGCAGTTCACCCAAATGACCTGCCTGATTACCACGCCCCGGCGTAACCAAAGCCACTTACGACAACTGGAATTTCTGCGGCTCGACGATGAGCGAGTGCTGGTTATCCTAGTCTTGAATGACCGCGACGTACAAAATCGCGTTATTCACCTAGATAAAAGCTTCAGTGATCAGGAGTTGGCGCAAGCGGCAAATCTGCTTAACCAAGAATTTGGTGGCCGCCCCTTAGAGGAAATGCGCGAAGCGGTATTTTCTAGTATGCGTGCTGATCGTGAGCGCATGGACGAGGTTTTACACAGCGCCTTAACCATGGCAGAAAGCGCGTTGCCGGCTCAGCGTCCGCCTACAGAAGATCAGGAATTAGTGGTCAGTGGGGAACGGCGCTTGCTGGATTTCACTGCAGATACAGACATCGCTCGGGCTTTATTTGACGCCATTTCACGTAAGGGTCGAGTTTTACATCTGCTCGATCAGTGCTTGCAGAGCAGCGGTGTGCAACTGTACATCGGGCAAGAGTCAGGCTATCGGCCGTTGGGTGATATGTCCCTCGTGACCTCCTCCTATGAGGTCAATGGTCAGCTGGCAGGCGTGCTCGGGGTGATTGGGCCAACGCGTATGGATTACAAGGATGTGATACCAGTAGTCGACGTCACTGCTCGAGTGCTCAGCGCAGCTATGCGCAACGCCTGATCTGGCGCTGCCGCAACCAGTTCTAAAATTTGTCTAATTTATCGCCCTAAAGCCCTTGTTTTCGTGGCTTGTAGCCGCATATAACCGCGACGGATCAGACATGGGGCGCTTATGAGCGACAACGACAACAGCGATACACAACACAGCGATGAAATCCCAGCAGATGTTCAGGGTGACCCTGAGGCATCTGAGCAGGAAACTGATGCTGCCGAAGCAGACGGGTTAGAGGCTGAATTAGCCAAAACCAAAGACCAGTTGCTGCGCACCATTGCTGAGTCAGAGAATATTCGTCGTCGCGCCAGCCGCGATGTGGAAAACGCCCACAAGTTCGCTGTGGAAAAGCTTCTCAATGATCTATTTCCAGTGCTCGACAGTTTGGAGAAGGCGGTAGAAACCGCAAATCAAACAGAGGGCGCAAGCGCCATTGCTGAAGGGGTAGAACTGTCGCTGAAAATGTTTGTATCGACGCTGGAGAAGTCTGGCGTAGTGCAAATTGACCCTCTGGGTGAGCCATTTGACCCGCAACAGCACGAAGCCATGGCCATGGTGCCAAACCCAGATGCCGAACCCAATTCGGTTATGGAAGTGATGCAAAAGGGCTATTCGTTGAATGAGCGGCTTGTGCGGGCGGCGAAAGTAATTGTAACCAAGGCCGCGGAATCTTAGTCCGCGGTTAATTTATCCAGCGGACCTTGAACTCAGTTGGTCTGACCAAATATACAGAATCAAAGCGAAGCCGATGAAACGGGGCTTCATAGACAGTTAAGCGGAGACAGAAAATGGGAAAAATCATCGGAATCGATTTGGGAACAACCAACTCGTGTGTGGCAGTTCTTGATGGTGGTGATGCGAAAGTCATCGAGAATTCGGAAGGCGATCGCACAACACCATCGATTATTGCGTACACCGATGACGGCGAAATCCTAGTGGGTCAAAACGCCAAACGCCAGGCAGTGACGAATCCGCAAAACACATTGTTTGCGGTCAAGCGCTTGATCGGACGCAAATTCGAAGACGATGTGGTGCAAAAAGACATCAAGATGGTGCCTTATTCAATCGTCGGCGCCGGTAATGGCGACGCGTGGATCGAGGTGAAAGACGAGCAACTTGCGCCGCCCCAGGTGTCTGCTGAAACGCTCAAGAAAATGAAGAAAACCGCTGAAGAATATCTTGGCGAAGACGTTACCGAAGCGGTGATCACAGTCCCTGCGTACTTCAACGACTCTCAGCGCCAAGCGACCAAGGACGCAGGCAAAATCGCCGGCCTTGAAGTTAAGCGCATCATCAATGAGCCCACAGCCGCAGCCCTCGCCTACGGGCTGGATAAAAAGCGCGGCGATGCCAAGGTGGCAGTCTATGACCTTGGTGGAGGTACCTTTGACGTATCCATTATCGAGATAGCTGAAGTTGATGGCGAGCATCAATTCGAGGTGCTCTCAACAAATGGCGATACGTTCCTGGGTGGTGAAGACTTTGACCTGAAGATCATCGATTTCTTAGCGGATGAGTTTAAGAAAGACAGCGGTGTTGATTTGCACAACGATCCGCTGGCGCTGCAACGGCTAAAAGAAGCGGCAGAAAAAGCCAAGATCGAGTTGTCGAATAGCCAACAGACCGAAATCAACTTGCCCTATATAACCGCAGACCAAACAGGACCTAAGCACCTAGTATTAAAGCTCACCCGAGCCAAGCTTGAGTCCTTGGTGGAAGATTTGGTGAATCGCACCATCAGCCCGTGCCAAGTGGCATTGGACGATGCCAGCCTGACTACCAGCGACATTGATGACGTGATTCTGGTCGGTGGCCAGACTCGCATGCCGTTGGTGCAAGAAAAAGTTAAGGAATTCTTTAAGCAGGATGCGCGTCGCGACGTCAATCCGGATGAGGCGGTGGCCATGGGTGCGGCGATTCAAGCGGCGGTATTGTCCGGCGATGTTACAGACGTATTGTTACTCGACGTTACCCCGCTGTCGTTGGGTATCGAAACCATGGGTCAGGTAATGAGCGTGTTGATTGAAAAGAACACGACGATCCCGTCCAAGAAAACTCAGGTGTTTTCAACGGCTGATGACAACCAAACGGCAGTGACAATCCATGTACTCCAAGGCGAGCGCAAGCAAGCGGGACAAAATAAATCTCTGGGCCGTTTCGACCTCAGCGATATCCCCCCCGCGCCCCGTGGCACGCCGCAAATCGAAGTGGCTTTTGACATCGACGCCAACGGTATTCTGAACGTGTCAGCAAAAGACAAGGCGACCGGGAAAGAGCAATCCATCATTATCAAAGCGTCCAGTGGTTTGTCCGATGAAGAAATCGAGCAGATGGTCAGAGATGCCGAGGCGCACTCTGAAGAGGATAAGAAGTTCGAAGAGATGGTAACCCTGCGTAATCAGGCCGACGGCTTGGTGCATGGCGCACGCAAGGCGGTTGAAGACGCTGGCGACAAGGCCACCGAAGATGAGAAAACAGCCATCCAAACGGCTGCCACTGAACTCGAGGAAGCTCTGAAAGGCGACGACAAAGCGGACATTGAAGCAAAGATGCAAACACTGTCCGAAGCGTCAGCCACCTTGGCGCAAAAGATGTATGCAGAGCAGGCGGACACTGGTGCTGGCGAAGCCGCAGCAGACAGCGACTTGGGTGACGCGGTAGACGCTGAATTTGAAGAGGTTAAAGACGACAAGGGCTAAGCGCCCACAAGGGTGTGGTCCTAATATGTAGCGCGGTGGTTACCAGAGGGTGCCGCCGCGTTGTGCTTTCGGCCGCTGAGCAAGTAATTGGGCCGGTAATACTAGGTAGGCTGAGCAGGTATGGACAAAAGGGACTATTACGACGTTTTAGGGGTCGATCGAGGCGCATCCGAGGGTGATTTAAAAAAAGCCTATCGACGTCTGGCGATGAAGTTCCACCCAGACCGTAATAGCGACGACCCCCAAGCTGAAGAGAAATTCAAAGAGGCTACTGAAGCCTACGAGATCCTCACAGATCAGGAAAAGCGTGAGGCCTACGACCGTTTCGGTCACGCCGGAGTGGACCCCAACCAAGGCGGTGGTTTTGGCGGCCAAGGTAACTTCGGCGACATTTTTGGTGATGTATTCGGTGACATCTTTGGCGGCGGCCGCGGTGGCCGCAGTGGACCTGCCCGAGGTAGCGATCTTCGATACAACCTGCGCTTGAGCTTAGAACAAGCGGTTAGTGGCGATACGATGGAAATTCGTATTCCGGTACTTGCGAGCTGCACCGACTGTAACGGCACCGGCGCCAAAGCCGGAACTTCTGCCTCGACTTGTCCGGATTGCAATGGCAGTGGTCAGATCCGCGTTTCTCAAGGATTCTTTTCCCTGCAGCAGACGTGCCCCAGATGTGGTGGTCGTGGCAAGGTCATTACAGACCCATGCCTCTCTTGTGGTGGCGCTGGGCGTGTTGAGCGACAAAAAACCTTGTCTGTAAAAATCCCGGCAGGAGTCGACAATGGCGACCGTATCCGGCTTTCCGGTGAAGGCGAAGCTGGGCCCAATGGAGGACCAGCAGGCGATTTATACGTACAAATCGAAGTCAGTGAACATCCGATCTTCGTCCGCGAGGGCCGGCACCTCTACTGTGAAGTGCCGATTTCGTTCGCTGATGCGGCGCTAGGTGGCGACCTTGAAGTGCCCACGTTGGATGGCCGTGTGAATCTAAAAATCCCAGCCGAAACCCAAACCGGTAAGGTCTTTCGTCTGCGCGGTAAGGGCGTAACCCAAGTGCGCTCTGCAGGTGTTGGTGACCTACTGTGTAAGGTGTTGGTGGAAACACCTGTCAAGCTAACGGATGCGCAAAAGCGTCTATTTGAAGAACTCAAGGTGGCCCTTGGCGACAGCGATAAGCACTCGCCGAAGGGTAAAACCTGGTTTGATGGTGTGAAAGATTTTTTCGAAACGCTAAAGTCATAACACCTAAACAACGAACATACAGTTCGCCGGGGGAAAAATGATTCGAGTCGCCGTTGCCGGTGCAGCAGGAAGAATGGGCCGCGCATTAGTGCAGGCAATTGATGCTGCAGAAGACCTGACTTTAGGGGCGGCATTTGAACACGCGAATAGCCCAGCGCTCGGGCAAGATGCAGGGGAGTTGGCCGCTGCTGGTAACCTTGACGTTGTTGTTGGCAGCGATCCGGCCGCTGTAATCGACAGTTTCGATGTTGTTATCGACTTCACCACGCCTGCAGCAACCTTGGCTTTGGCCCAGGTGTGTGCCGAGGCAGGCAAAGCCATGGTAATCGGCACCACCGGGTTTTCCGAGGAGCAACTGGCTGCCTTGCACTCCTATCAGAACAAAGTGGCGATGTTTACCTCGCCAAATATGAGTGTAGGGGTGAATTTGCTATTTCAGCTGGTCGCCCGCGCTGCTCATGCGTTAGGCGATGCCGTCGATGTAGAGGTGATCGAGGCGCATCACCGAGACAAGATAGATGCTCCGTCCGGCACAGCTGTGCGTATTGGTGAAGTGCTTGCGGAAGCGTTGGATAGAGATTTGACCACAGATGCTGTTTACGGCCGACAAGGCATCACCGGGGCCCGGGACCGCAGCACCATAGGTTTTTCGACTATTCGCGGCGGTGACATTGTGGGTGAACATACGGTGTTGTTTGCGGGCGAGGGCGAGCGGCTAGAAATCACTCATCGCGCACAAAGCCGCAGTAATTTCGCCCAAGGTGCTTTGCGCGCCGTGACCTTTATCAACGGCAAGCCGCCGGGCGGCTACTCTATGGACGATTTGTTAGCGTAGACGACCGCCGGCATCTCGGTGCGATAGGGTCAATGCAGCATACTATTCACATTTTTGGCGCTTCCGGTTGCGGAACCACCACCCTCGGTGCTGCTGTGGCCGAAAAATTGGCGCTGCCCCATTTTGATGTCGATGACTTTTATTGGCGTCCTACCGACCCCCCTTTCGTCGAGAAACACCAGCCGGCCCAACGCATAGCCGATCTTGATGCGGCCATGACAAAATCCCAGGGTTGGGTGCTCTCTGGGTCGCTATGTGGTTGGGGTGATGGGTTAATTCCGCGCTTTAGCGCCGCCGTATTTCTAGCTATGGAACCCAAACAGCGGCTGCGCCGGCTGCTCAGGCGCGAGCGCCAACGTCATGGTGACCGCATCTTGCCCGGCGGTGACATGCACAAGATTCATGCAGACTTTATGACCTGGGCCGGCCGCTACGATAGCGCTGGTATGGAACAGCGCAGTAGGGTGTTGCATCAGCGCTGGTTACATCTTCTGCACTGCCCGCTACTGCAACTCGATGGAGCATTGCCGACCGACGACCTAGTTCGGCGCGTTATAACGGCACTTTAGTCTTTAGCATTTGCCGCCCAGCATTCGTAATACTGCCCAGCTTACATGGAACGGTGGCAGCAGCCAGTCAACGGCTCGGATGCACAGACTGCGTTTAGTAATGATTTTCTATGCTGGTGATGACGAAATTACCGCGGGTTGAGAGGATTGTTGCTGATTTTTCTGGTCGGCATGGGTATACTTTTGCCCCCAAGCTTGCCCCTCGATCCTACCGCTTTCGAGCTTGGTTTCGCCCCGAGCGATCCGCTGGGGAAGGGAGTGAAAATCTGATTTGGTTGCTGTGTGTTCGGCTCGAATGAGAGCAGAGCACGGTTAGCGCGAGCATCTTATCAGTGGTCAGAATGTTCTCCTGTGCTTGGAGGAAAGGTGAATAGGGAATTTCTTTGATACCGGCTCTTTTAGTTCTTGAGGATGGTAGCGTCTTTCGCGGACGCTCCATTGGCGTTAGTGGCTCCACGGTGGGGGAGGTGGTATTCAATACGGCGATGACCGGTTACCAGGAAATCCTCACAGACCCATCTTACCGGCGTCAGATTGTCACCCTCACATACCCGCAAATCGGCAACACTGGAATTAATCCCGAGGACTTCGAGTCCGATCAGGTATGGGCGGCAGGTTTGGTGATCCGCCAGACCCCGAAGTTGCAGAGCAATTGGCGCAGCCGCCAGACGTTGAGTGAGTTTCTGGTAGAGCAAAAAACCGTGGCGATTGCCGATATTGATACCCGCCGTTTAACTCGGCTGATTCGTGAAAAAGGCGCGATGGGCGCATGCATTTTGGCTGGCGACGAGGCTGCAGCCAGCGACGCAGAAGATCAGGCGTTAAATCTGGCCAAGAGTTTTACCGGGCTTGCTGGCGCTGACCTTGCCCAAGAAGTTACCGGAATCCAACGCAATTGGACCCAGACACCGTGGGACTTGGCGTCAGGCTACGGCGAACTTAGCGATGCTAAATACCATGTGGTGGCGTATGACTTTGGGGTAAAGCGCAACATCCTGCGTATCCTTGCTGGCAAGGGTTGTCGTATTACCGTGGTTCCCGCCCAGACCACCGCAGAGCAGGTTTTGGCGCTTAACCCCGACGGCGTATTTTTATCCAATGGCCCGGGTGATCCCGAGCCCTGTGACTATGCAATCAGCGCAATTCAGCAGTTGCTTGTTGCACAGCTGCCGATTTTTGGCATTTGCCTAGGGCATCAGCTGCTAGCGTTGGCCAGCGGTGCCAAGACCATGAAAATGTCCCATGGGCATCACGGCGCCAACCATCCGGTACAGGATCTCGCGACTGGGGTGGTCATGATTACCAGCCAGAATCATGGCTTTGCTGTGGATGCAGACAGCCTGCCCGACAACCTGCAGTGCACCCATAAATCGTTATTCGACGGCACTATTCAGGGCGTGGCGCGTACCGATGTGCCGGCCTTTGGCTTTCAAGGTCACCCAGAGGCCAGCCCCGGCCCCCAGGACTGTGAACATTTGTTTGACCGATTTACCCAGATGATGGCAGATCGAGCTTTGACCACGGCAGGAGCGCAAGATGCCTAAACGTTCGGACATTCAAAGTGTATTGATCGTTGGTGCTGGACCCATCGTAATCGGCCAGGCCTGCGAGTTTGACTACTCGGGCGCTCAAGCCTGTAAGGCTCTTAAAGATGAGGGGCTAAGAGTCATTCTGGTGAATTCCAATCCGGCAACCATCATGACGGATCCCGCCATGGCGGACGCCACCTACGTTGAGCCAGTGGAATGGACAACGGTTGCCAAGATTATTGAAGTAGAGCGCCCTGACGCGCTGCTACCCACCATGGGTGGACAGACTGCCTTAAATTGCGCCCTAGACTTGGTGCGCGAGGGGGTGCTTGAGAAATTTGGTGTTGAGTTGATTGGCGCCAGTCAGGACGCCATCGATAAAGCAGAGGATCGCGAGCGCTTTGATCGTGCGATGAAAGCCATTGGTCTGGAAACGCCTCGCTCGGCAATAGCACATAGCTTAGAAGAAGCCCTGCAAGTTCAGAGTCAATTGGGTTTTCCGTGCGTGATCCGTCCGTCTTTCACTATGGGGGGCAGTGGCGGTGGTATTGCCTATAACCGTGAGGAATTCGTAGAGATATGCACCCGTGGACTGGAGTTGTCGCCAACCTCGGAATTGCTCATTGATGAATCACTACTGGGCTGGAAAGAGTTCGAGATGGAGGTGGTGCGTGATCGTAATGATAATTGCATCATCATCTGCTCCATTGAAAATCTCGACCCTATGGGCGTACATACTGGGGACAGTATTACCATTGCACCAGCCCAGACTCTGACGGATAAAGAATACCAACTGCTGCGTAATGCCTCCTTGGCAGTACTGCGCGAGATTGGGGTAGAAACTGGCGGCTCGAATGTCCAGTTCGCGATTAATCCGGATGATGGACGTATTGTGGTCATCGAGATGAACCCCCGGGTATCAAGGTCCTCGGCTCTGGCGTCTAAAGCGACTGGTTTCCCGATCGCTAAAGTGGCGGCAAAGTTGGCAATCGGCTTCACTCTTGATGAGTTGGCAAACGATATCACTGGCGGCGTCACGCCGGCGTCATTTGAACCCACGATTGACTATGTGGTAACCAAGGTGCCGCGCTTCACCTTTGAAAAGTTCCCTCAGGCGGACAGCCGTTTGACCACGCAAATGAAGTCAGTGGGCGAGGTCATGGCGATTGGGGCTACCTTTCAAGAGTCGCTGCAGAAGGCCTTACGCGGTTTGGAGGTCGGTTTTGTCGGTCTCGACAGCGTAATTGACCAGCAAGATGCCGAATGGAAGAGTGTGCTTAAGCGCGAGCTAAAGAATCCCAGCGCCCACCGCTTATGGTACGTGGCCGATGCGTTACGAATCGGTATGACCGAAGAAGAGTTATTCGACCACACCAAGATCGACCCTTGGTTTCTCGCCGAAATCGCAGATCTTGTTGCCGCTGAGCAAGGGTTGCAGGGTATGGCACCGGCGGACCTAGATGCTGCCCATTGGCGGCGACTGAAACAGCAAGGGTTTTCAGATTTACGCCTAGGGCATTTACTCGGCGTGCACCAAGACGCGGTGCGCGAGGCGCGTAAAGCACATGGGGTAACTCCGGTGTACCGACGGGTCGATACCTGCGCAGCGGAATTTCCGGTGAGCAGCGCGTATATGTACTCCACCTATGAAGAGGGCTGTGAAGCGAACCCTTCGTCGCGCGAGAAAATAATCGTGCTTGGCGGTGGCCCAAATCGAATCGGTCAAGGTATTGAATTCGACTACTGTTGCGTGCACGCGGCCTTGGCCATGCGTGAAGATGGTTACGAAACCATTATGGTGAACTGTAATCCGGAAACCGTCTCCACCGACTATGACACCTCGGACCGGCTGTATTTTGAGCCGGTCACGTTAGAAGACGTATTGGCGATCGTAGATGTTGAGCAACCCAAGGGTGTGATCGTGCAATTTGGTGGTCAGACCCCGCTGAAGCTTGCTCGTGATTTGCAGGCCCGCGGTGTGCCGATCATTGGCACCACTCCAGATGCGATTGACCGAGCAGAAGATCGTGAACGCTTTCAGCAGTTGGTCGAAAAATTGTCTCTACGTCAGCCATCCAATCGATTGGCATCCAACTTAGAACAGGGCCTCGCCCGCGCTGCGGAAATTGGCTATCCGATTATCGTCAGACCGTCCTATGTACTTGGTGGTCGAGCGATGGAAATCGTTTACAACGACGATGAACTCAGCCAATACATGCAGTCTGCGGTGGATGTGTCGAATGACGCGCCGGTGCTATTAGACCGCTATTTGAATCAGGCCGTCGAAGTGGATGTGGATGCGGTCAGTGACGGTGAGCAGGTGGTGATCGGTGCAATCATGCAACATATCGAGCAGGCCGGGGTCCATTCCGGCGACTCGGCATGTTCTTTGCCGCCTTATAACCTGCCGATGAATATTCAGGATCTGATCCGGCAACAGGTCAAGGACATTGCCCTTGAGTTGCAGGTGGTGGGCCTAATGAATGTGCAAATGGCGGTGCAGGGCGAAGATGTCTTCGTGTTAGAGGTCAATCCGCGCGCGTCGCGAACAGTACCCTTTGTCTCCAAGTGTATTGGTGAATCTCTGGCGAAGGTGGCGGCCCGCTGTATGGCCGGTAGCAGTCTCGCTGAACTGAAATTCACTAAAGAAATCGTGCCTCAGACTTACCACGTCAAAGAGTCGGTTTTCCCGTTTGCGAAGTTTCCCGGTGTTGACCCGATCTTGGGTCCGGAGATGAAATCGACCGGCGAAGTCATGGGCGTTGGTGACTCTTTTGGTGAAGCTTTTGCAAAAGCGTCGTTGGGAGCTGGAGATATTTTACCTACCGGTGGCAGGGCCTTTCTGAGCGTCAAAGACTCGGATAAGGTGCATTTGCCTGAGGTCGCGAAAGAGCTCATAGCGCTTGGGTTCACGCTCGTAGGGACTTCAGGGACCCAGCGAGTTCTATTAGCGGAAGGTATAGAATGTGGGAAGATACAAAAAGTTAATGAAGGTCGTCCCGACGTTTCTGATATGTTGAAAAATGAGCAAATAGACCTGATTATTAATACCACCGAGGGACGGCAATCAATTGCTGATTCGGCCGTTATTCGCCGTCTCGCGTTACAAAACAAGGTGTGTTACACCACTACCCTGACCGGTGGAGAAGCTTTTTGTATTGCTATTCGTCAGGGTCAAGGAGAGCAAGTTCGTAGCTTGCAGGATTTACACAGTCGAATTCAGCAGGGGTAGCAATATGCCCACGCCTATGACATTGCATGGTGCAGAAGCGTTGCGGGAGGAGGTGGCCTACCGCAAGGGATCATTGCGTCAAGAGATCACCCAAGCGATCGCTGAAGCCCGCGCTCACGGCGATCTCAAAGAAAACGCTGAATATCATGCGGCGCGCGAGCAGCAAGGCTTCAACGAAGGCCGGATTCAAGAAATCGAGAGTCGCCTAGCGGATGCCCAGATCATCGACATTACGACCATTCCTGAGAGTGACAAAGTCATCTTTGGCGTTACGGTTACGTTATACGATGCCGCAGCGGACGACAGTATTAGCTATCAAATCGTTGGCGAAGACGAAGCAGATTTGAAGCAGGGCAAAATTTCAGTGATGTCGCCCATCGCCCGGGCGCTGATCGGCAAGAGCGTAGATGACGTAGTGATCGTGGTTACCCCAGGCGGTGAGAAAGAGTACGAGGTCAGCAACGTCGAGCACAAATAAGCGCGGCCATAGCCGTTTTATGCCAAGAGAGGCGTGACGCGTGGCTGCTGCCGGAGCCTCAGTCTAGGTAGCGAGAAACGTTGGACAGTTTCGGATTTGCGCGCTGGTTTTTCCGGTAAAGGACAGCGACCTTGCCGATATTTTGAATAACCGTAGCTTGGGTCTGTTCTGCCAGCATTTCAGTAATCGCCAAGCGGTCCGCTTTCTGTAGCGCATCGACCTTGACCTTAATTAGCTCGTGATCAGTTAGCGCCCGCTCAGTTTCCGCAATAATGCCGTCACTCAAACCGCGGTCGCTCACGGACACTACGGGGTCCAGATGGTGAGCAACACCACGAAAGGCTTTCTTCATTTGCCCGCTCAACGGGCTATTTGTCGATGAGGTAGAATTCATTAGCGCAGTGTAGCTGGTTTGCCAGTGACCATACAGCGACCAAGGCGCCATGATTTAGAAAACAGGTGAAGTGATGCCGAAACGCAGCAAATCCAGTGAGCGTTGGTTACAGCGTCAGCGTAAAGACTACTTTGTCCGTAAAGCCCAGGACGGCGGGCAGGTATCGCGGGCGCACTATAAGCTGGCGCAGATCGATGAACGGTTTCATATTCTCAGCGCGCGCAAGCGGGTATTGGAGCTTGGTGCCGCACCGGGTGGCTGGACCCAGTATTTGGAGTCGAAATTGACCCGCGGATTCTTGATCGCTGTTGACCCTTTGCCAATAACCCGTGGTAGCCGCTGTCGAGTTATTGAGGGCTATGCAGGAGAAGCTGAGGTGAATGCGCAAATCCATGAGTTGGTGGCGGATCAGCAATTAGACCTTGTTTTATCCGATATGGCCCCCAACATTTCTGGTGTCCGCGCAGTGGATCAGGCGCGCGCTATGGATCTTGCCGATATCGCGCTGCAGGCATGCGAAGATTGGCTCGGCGAGGGCGGTGATTTGGCGATAAAGGCTTTCCAAGGCGAGGGTCTAGATAACTGGGTCGCTGACCTGCGCAAGCGATTCGAGCGGGTAAACATGATGAAACCCAAGGCTTCAAGACCCGAGTCAAGAGAGGTATTTGTGGTCGCAAGGGGGTTCATAACAGCGGACGACGGTAATCACGGCGAGCGCGTCAAACCGTCGAGCGCAGACTAAAGTTAAGGTTTGGTCTAATTTGTAGTTTTAACCTTGCGACGTTATCTTCACGAAGCAACGAATAATTTGATAGGTAAAGGGTGACCAGCTAGAGGTTCGCTGGCGCCAAAAACACTGAAAAGAGGTAAAGGCCTTGTCAGACATGGGAAAAAACATCGTACTGTGGCTCATAATTTTAGCTGTCCTGCTGACGGTGTTTAATAATTTTGAGGTCGAGCAAAAACAGCAGCCAATGGCTTACTCTGAATTTATCGACGCGGTAGAGCGTGGCGAGGTTCGCGAAGCAACGATTCAGGACAACAAAATCACCGCAACAGATGGTTCTGGAGAAACCTTCTCCGTGACTGGCTTCCAATACGACCCGCGATTGGTGCAGATTCTCGATGAAAATCGGGTGCGAATCGACGTCAAACCGCCGGAAACACAGAGCATCTTTACCCAAATCTTGGTCGCGAGCTTTCCGATCCTGATCATTCTTGCGGTAGCGATTTTCTTTATGCGCCAGATGCAAGGTGGCGGCAGCGGTCGTGGCGGACCAATGGCATTTGGCCGCAGCAAGGCCAAGCTATTGTCCGAAGACCAAATCAAAACCACCTTTGCAGATGTGGCAGGGGTTGATGAGGCCAAGGAAGATGTGCAGGAATTAGTAGAATTTCTTCGCGATCCAGGGAAATTTCAGCGTCTCGGAGGGCATATCCCCCGCGGTGTGCTTATGGTGGGCCAGCCGGGTACCGGTAAAACTTTGCTCGCAAAAGCCATTGCTGGCGAGGCCAAGGTGCCGTTTTTCTCAATATCTGGCTCTGACTTCGTAGAAATGTTTGTCGGCGTGGGTGCATCTAGAGTGCGCGATATGTTTGAGCAGGCGAAAAAGCAGTCGCCCTGCATCATCTTCATCGACGAAATCGATGCCGTGGGTCGTCATCGCGGCGCCGGCTTAGGCGGAGGTCATGACGAGCGCGAACAAACGCTAAACCAGTTGCTGGTGGAGATGGACGGGTTTGAAGCTAATGACGGCATTATTGTGATTGCTGCCACTAACCGGCCTGACGTGCTTGATCCCGCATTGTTGCGTCCTGGCCGCTTCGACCGCCAGGTGGTCGTGGGCCTACCGGACATCAGAGGTCGCGAGCAGATTGTGAAGGTGCATATGCGTAAAGTGCCTCTTGGGGATGACGTCGATCCGAGCATTATTGCCCGCGGCACGCCTGGATTCTCGGGTGCCGACTTAGCGAATCTAGTCAACGAGGCTGCGTTGTTTGCTGCTCGAGCCAGTAAACGGCTGGTCAGTATGGAGGAATTCGACAAGGCCAAGGATAAAATCATGATGGGCGCTGAGCGCAAATCTATGGTGATGTCGGAGAAAGAAAAGCGTAACACTGCATACCACGAGGCGGGCCACGCCATTGTCGGGCGACTGATGCCAGATCATGATCCGGTATACAAGGTAACGATCATTCCCCGCGGTAGAGCGTTAGGCGTGACGATGTCCTTGCCCGAAGAAGATCGTTATAGCATGAGTCGGCAGGGGATCCGGTCGCAGATCTGCAGTCTATTTGGTGGGCGTATTGCAGAGGAAATGACCCTTGGCGCCGAACACGTCACAACAGGGGCCTCCAACGACATAGAAAGAGCGACCCAGCTGGCTCGCAATATGGTCACAAAATGGGGCTTATCTGAGCGTATGGGACCCCTAATGTATGACGAGGACGACGGCGAGGTCTTTCTTGGGATGTCTGCTAGTGCTAAACCAAAGTTGCATTCGCCTGATACGTCGAAAGCGATCGATGAGGAAGTGCGTCGTATTGTCGACGAGTGCTATGCCGAAGCGAGCAAATTGTTAGATGACAACTTCGACAAACTGCACACCATGGCCGATGCGTTAATGGAATTCGAAACCCTGTCATCCGAACAGTTGGATGACATTATGGCCGGAGCGAAACCGCGCCATCCGTCCGACCTGCCGCCATCATCCGGCGCTAACCCGCCGAAAGGCGAAACACCGATCGGTGGCCCTGCGGAAGAAAGCTGAGGGCTAACGATGGTCAGGCAGTGGTTGTGCCGTGACCGTCGGCTGACCTTCGAAGAACCGCTAATTATGGGGGTGATGAATATCACCCCCGATTCGTTTTCAGATGGCGGCAAGTTCTACCGCAGTAGCAGTGTGATGCTAGAGCATGTGCTCACCCAAGGCGCGACAATGATTGCTGACGGTGCGCGTATACTGGATGTGGGCGGCGAGTCCAGTCGTCCGGGCGCTGAGCCGGTTGGCCATGCCGAAGAAATCCGCAGAGTTATTCCAGTAATCGAAGCCCTGCGCGCCCTCGATTGCTTGATATCAGTGGATACCTACCATATCGAAACCGCTCGGGCAGCGGTGACGGCCGGGGTGGACATTATCAACGACATCAGTGGCGGCGCGGATCCAGCCATGCAGGCGCTGGTTGCCGAAAGCGGCGTTGGTTTATGTTTAATGCATATGCAGGGTTCGCCCCAGACCATGCAAAATAACCCCTCCTACGTGGATGTTGTTGGCGAAGTTGCAGGTTTCTTAGCTGAGCGGATATCGACGTGTGTGGCCAGCGGCGTCATGGCCGACCAAATTGCCATCGATCCGGGCTTTGGTTTTGGTAAGTCACTAGAGCACAATTTGCATCTGTTGCGCTGTTTAGAACAAGTGCGTGTTGGGCAACATCCGCTGCTTGTGGGGTTGTCGCGCAAGTCTATGTTGGGGACAATTACAGGCAAGCCCGTGGAGGAACGAGACACCGCCAGTGTCGTTGCCGCAGTTTTGGCCGCACAAAATGGCGCAGATATCATCAGAGTGCACGACGTTGCTAAAACTACGGACGGGCTGCAAGTGCTTAAGCATGTTGCGGCACCAAGCTAGCCGCGCTCTGCATTCACCAACAACGGATTGCAATGAAACGAAAATATTTTGGTACCGACGGCATACGTGGGCGCGTAGGTGCGGCCCCAATAACGCCCGAGTTCTGTCTGCGCTTGAGTAATGCGGTGGGTAGAGTGTTCACCGTGGACGGTCGTAAACCCAAGGTTCTTATCGGCAAAGATACGCGGATTTCTGGGTACATGCTCGAGTCTGTGCTGCAATCTGGACTCATTTCGGCGGGCGCCGACGTCAGTTTGCTAGGACCGATGCCCACCCCGGCCATCGCTTACTTAACCAGGACATTGCGCGCAGATGCGGCGATCGTCATAAGCGCCTCCCACAATCCGTATTACGACAATGGCATTAAATTTTTTAATGCTCAGGGCAGCAAGCTCGACGACGACACGGAGTTGGCAATCGAAGCGGCCATGGATGCGCCTTTGTACTGCGAAGGGTCCGAGAGTCTTGGCAAGGCGTCGCGTATTTCCGACGCGCCGGGACGCTATGTTGAGTTTTGTAAATCTGCAGTGCCCAACGGCCTGAGTCTGCGTGGTCTGCGGGTCGTCTTGGACTGCGCTAATGGAGCAACCTATCAGGTAGCTCCTCAGGTTTTCACCGAACTTGGTGCCGAAGTGATCGTCATGGCGGCTGAACCGGATGGCTTCAATATAAATGACCAATGCGGATCCACTCATACCGAGGCCCTACAGCAGCGGGTACTGGCGGAAAATGCCGACTTAGGAATTGCCTTTGACGGTGATGGTGACCGGGTTGCCATGGTCGATGCTGATGGCGCATTGCTCGACGGCGATGAACTGCTGTATATCATCGCTCGGGATCGTCAACGCCGCGAAGTGCTACATGGTGGTGTTGTCGGTACGGTAATGAGCAACCTTGGATTTGAGCAGGCCCTAGCGCGGCTCGCCATTCCATTTAGTCGAGCTAATGTCGGCGATCGAAATATTCTAGCGCAACTGCAACAGCGCGACTGGCAGTTGGGTGGGGAGCCCTCGGGGCATATTTTGACTCTGGATCTTGCAACCACCGGTGATGCCATCGTAGCGGCGCTGCAGGTAATCGTGCCGATCATCGAGCAGGGTGAATCGCTGCAGTCGCTGGCTCGGGGGATGGATAAATTCCCACAGATATTAGAGAACGTTACAGTGGCAGAGCCTGGAAAACTGTCCAATGATGAGCGGCTGTTGTCTGAAATTGCATCTCACGAATCCAAATTAGCTGATCGCGGTCGCATACTCGTCAGGGCGTCCGGGACCGAGCCGTTATTGCGCATTATGGTTGAAGGTCAGGACGAACAGGAGGTGGGCATGATTGCGCAAGCGTTAGCCGAGCATGCAGTCCGCTTGAGTGCCCATTAGCAGGGCGGGCAATCGCGATGCTGATGTTTCGATCGCCTCTATTTAATCGACCAGATTAAGCTATCAGAATGATTTTCGGGGTTTCGGGCTGCTGAATTAGTCATCAGCGCGGGCTGCAGGGAACCCTTGGCAACCAAGGGTCCAGCGTTTACCATTGCGCGCCCGAATTTTCAGACTCGCCATGCGAAAAGCGTTAATCGCAGCAAATTGGAAGTGTCACGGTTCGTTAGCCATGGTCGACGAATACGCCGCCGTGCTGGAACACTCGGCAAAGGTTGAGACAGTGGTGTTTCCACCGGCTGTGTTTGTAGCGCGCTATACAATGGCTGCGGCACAGCGGTCTGACTGTGGTGTGCAGGACCTTGGTGTAGCAGAGTCGGGTGCACACACTGGAGAAGTTTCTGCAGCTATGGTGCGCGAGGTCGGCGGGCTATGGGCTATTGTTGGACACTCTGAGCGTCGGCAGAATCAGTTGGAAAGCGATGCGCTAGTAGCAGCAAAGTTTGCTGCGGCATTGCATGCGGGGTTGCGGCCAATATTGTGCGTTGGCGAGACCGAGCAGCAGCGAGATCATGGTGAAGCCATGACAGTGGTCGAGCAGCAATTGCGCTCTGCGTTTGCTGACATTGACCCATCGAAGATTGCCCTCGGTGCAATCGCGTATGAGCCGATTTGGGCAATTGGCACGGGTCGCACGGCGACTCCGCAACAAGCGCAAGATATGCACGAGGGTATTCGTGCGGCGGTGCGTTCGCTGGATGCCGATGCGGCAAAGGCCACGAGGATTATTTACGGTGGCAGCGTCAATGCGGATAATGCGGCGGCATTGTTTGCACAAACGGATATAGATGGGGCATTAGTCGGCGGTGCGTCATTGCAGTTAGATACATTTACTAGGATCATTGCCGCCGCTGCTTAACTTAGACGCGGCTTGTTACGAAGATTAGGATTACACAATGGGTACTTTAGAAGCGGTATTGTTGGTGTTGCTGATTGTTGATGCGTTAGCGTTAACAGTGCTTGTGCTGCTTCAGCAGGGCAAGGGTGCAGATGTTGGAGCGGCTTTCGGTAGCGGCACCTCAAACACGATGTTCGGTAGTGCGGGTGGCGCATCCTTCATGACCAAGGTCACAACGTGGCTAGCAGTCGGTTTTTTTGCTATCGCATTCGGCCTCGCCTATACGGCGAAGGAGCGAGCAGCGGCAGCCGGACAAATTGGTATTCCCCAAGCTACAGTGCCATCGGAAGTGCCGTCGCTAGGGGACGAAATCCCTGCAGCGCCTGAAGCTGAACAAGGAGACGACATCCCGCAGCTATAGCTGCGGATCCTTTGCCGAAGTGGTGAAATTGGTAGACACGCTACCTTGAGGGGGTAGTGGGCGTATGCCCGTGCGAGTTCGAGTCTCGCCTTCGGCACCATTCCAAACCAATCTAGAATTAGCCTTGCAGGTCGCTTACTGCATCCCTATAATTCGCGTCCCTATTGATGCGGGGTGGAGCAGTCTGGTAGCTCGTCGGGCTCATAACCCGAAGGTCGTGGGTTCAAATCCTGCCCCCGCTACCATCTTAGGAAAGCCCCGATTACGGGGCTTTTTATTACTTAGGGGCTATACCGCTGAGTAAGCGTCGGTACGCTTTTGGGCGTATCACGCATGAAGTCTAAACGTGAACGACTTCTTGGTTTCGGGTCGCAGATGCGGTGAATGATCCGTACTTGGACTAGAAACAGCTAGGGTCACGTAAATGAGATGGGCTTAAGGCCCATTTTTTGTGCCAGTAATAAAGATTTCTGGGCAGGGCGACGTGCTATCAGAGCATGCTCGTACCGTAGCGAGTCTTTTGCGGCGAGGTTGTAAGTTATTGAATGTTAGGGAGAAACAGATAGAAGAGCTCATCGCGCCGACGGTTGAATCGCTCGGCTGCGAAGTTTGGGGTATTGAGTACCTCAGCCAGGGAAAATACAGCAAGTTGCTGATCTACATTGACAGAGAAGAAGGGATTGATGTGGATTTATGTGCGGCGGTAAGTAGGCACGTAAGTGATTTGTTGGATGTGGAAGAGCTAATCAGCAGCCGTTACACCTTGGAAGTCTCCTCTCCCGGTATGGATAGAGTTCTATTTAAAGAAAAACACTACACAGACCATGTAGGTGAACGCGTAGAGATTCGATTGAACTATCCCTTTGAGGGACGGAAGCGAATAACCGGTGTTTTAGCCGGGGTGGAAGATCACATGGCCATAGTGCAGGAAGCAGAGAATGAATATCTGCTGCCATTGGAAAATGTTCAAAAGGCACGGCTAGTGCCATCTTTTGATTGAGGCGATGATAAATGAGTAAAGAAATACTTTTGGTGGTTGAGTCCGTATCGCATGAGAAGGGTGTTTCTAAAGACGTATTGTTTGGTGCCATAGAGTCTGCCTTAGCTGTTGCGACCAAGAAACGATATGGTGAAGACGCTGAGTTCCGTGTTGCCATTGACCGCGATAGTGGTGAATACGAAACCTTTCGCACCTGGACGGTAGTCGACTTCGACGAAATTGAGGCTGATGAAGAGGCAGAAGTAAATCCAGAGGCTCAGTACTCATTCGAGCAAGCGCAAAGCTTCAAACCAGGAGCGGTGCTGGGTGACGTGATCGAAGAACAGGTTGAGTCAGTCGCGTTTGGGCGCATCGCGGCGCAAACCGCCAAGCAGGTCATTGTACAAAAAGTCCGGGAAGCGGAGCGGGCCCAAGTCGTAGAAGCCTATGAGTCTAGGGTTAATGAGTTGGTCAGCGGCACCGTGAAAAAATTAGGGCGCGACAGCGTTATCGTTGACTTAGGCAATAATGCAGAAGGCATTCTCACCCGAGAACATCTCATTCCGCGAGAAATCTTCCGCATTGGCGATCGTCTCCGCGCCATGCTTGTGGAAATTCGTCCCGACAATCGTGGCCCGCAGCTGATCCTGTCACGCACCGCGCGATCGATGCTGGTGGAACTTTTTAAAGTTGAAGTGCCGGAAATTTCCGAGGACGTCATTCAAATTCTAGGCGCAGCTCGTGATCCAGGGTCGCGAGCAAAGATCGCTGTCAAAACCAATGACGGCAGAATCGATCCGGTGGGCGCGTGCGTGGGCATGCGTGGCTCCAGAGTGCAGGCCGTTTCTGGGGAGTTAGCCGGCGAGCGCATTGATATCGTACTTTGGGATGACAATCCGGCGCAGCTAACAATAAACGCCATGGCACCGGCTGAGGTGGCTTCTATTGTCTTAGATGAAGAAACCCATGCGATGGATATCGCTGTAACTGAAGAGAATCTTGCTCAGGCCATTGGCCGTGGTGGGCAAAATGTGCGCTTAGCGAGCGACTTGTGTGGTTGGTCGCTGAATATCATGACGGAAGAAGAGGCTGCGGAAAAACTCGAAGCGGAGTCTAGTAAATTCATTGCGGATTTCATGGATGCGCTATCTGTGGATGAGGACGTAGCGGCGGTTCTGGTTGAAGAGGGATTCACGACTCTAGAAGAGATCGCCTATGTGCCGTTAGAGGAGATCGTAGCGATAGAAGGGTTCGACGAGGAAATTGTCGACGAGCTGCGTAATCGGGCCAAGGACGCGCTGCTTACCCGGGCAATCGCCAGTGAAGAGGCTTTGGGCGATAACCGACCGGCAGACGACCTCTTGGAAATGGAAGGAATGGATCGTGATTTAGCCTTTAAGCTGGCAGCTCACGAAGTCATCACGATGGAAGACTTAGCGGAATTGGCCGTGCCCGAGTTGCTCGAAATTGATGCAGATTTAGGTGACGAAAAAGCGGCAGCATTGATCTTGAAAGCCCGCGAGCCTTGGTTCGCTGAAGAGGCAGAAGCGGCGGCGGAATAAGAAAATGCTGGCCGCATTGCTGCGGGCCAGCTGGAGTAATCGATGGCAGATGTAACAGTTAAACAACTTGCAGATACAGTGGGCGCGCCTGTGGATCGTTTGCTTAAGCAGATGAAGGAAGCGGGTTTAGAGCACAAATCTGAAGGCGATGCTGTAACCGAAGAGCAAAAGCAGGTCTTGCTGGGTTTCTTGAAGCGCAGCCATGGCGAGGCCGCCAAGCCGGCGGAAAAAATCGTGCTCAAGCGCAAGAGCACCGGCACGCTTAAGTCCGGTCAGGGTCGTGCAGGGCGTAATGTCACCGTCGAGGTGCGGCGTAAGCGTACCTACGTTAAACGCAGTGAAGTAGAAGCAGCAGAGAAGCCTGTTGCAGAGGAAGAAGCCGTTTCCCAAAGCGAGCTCGAAGCCAAACGTATTCGCGACGAGGAAGCTGCGCGTATACAGGCCGAAGAAGATGCGCGTCAGGCTGAGCTGCAGCGCAAGGAAGAAACCGAGCGTAAAGCTGCTGAAGAAAAGCAGCGTCAGGAAGAAGAACAACGGCTCGAGCAGGAACGGCTTGCCGCGGCGCAGAAGGCCGAAGCAGAAGCTAAGAAGGCGGGCGAGGCTCCGGTCTCCGCAGCTGATATTCAGGCGAAGGAGCAGTCCGAGCAGCGCGGTGGTAAGCGCGGTCGCGGGCGTGAGCGTGGTGCCGGTGGCGGAGCTGGTCGCGGAGATAACCGCCGCCGCGAGCTGAGTTTAAAGTCAGAACGTCGAACTAAGCGTCGCCAGCCGCAACGCGATACGCCGCTAAAGGTCGATCAGCAGGGTGGCGAATTTAAGCCAACCGAATTTATTTCGCGGGAAGTTGAAGTCGGTGAAATGATCACCGTCGGAGAGCTTGCCCAGGGTATGGCAGTTAAAGCCGGTGAAGTGATCAAAACCCTTATGGGGCTTGGGGTCATGGCCACCATCAACCAAACGGTTGATGCTGATACGGCAACATTGGTGATCGAGGAGATGGGTCACCGCATAAAAATTGTTAGCGAAGATGTACTCGAAGAGCAGCTTGAAGCCTCCTTGGTGATTGAAGGAGAAACCGAGCAGCGCGCGCCTGTGGTTACGGTCATGGGTCATGTGGATCATGGGAAAACATCACTGTTAGATCACATACGCAATACTCGTGTGACCAGTGGCGAAGCCGGGGGCATAACCCAGCACATCGGAGCCTACAGTGTTCCAACGGACAACGGCGATGTAACGTTTATCGATACTCCCGGCCACGCAGCTTTTACCTCGATGCGCGCTCGAGGCGCCAAGATAACGGATATCGTGGTCTTGGTAGTCGCAGCTGATGACGGCGTAATGCCGCAAACGGAAGAGGCTATCCAGCACGCCAAGGCGGCTGAGGTGCCGATTATCGTTGCGATTAACAAAATTGATTTAGAGGGCGCTGACCCTGATAGGGTTACCAACGAACTGGCAGCTAAAGATGTGGTGCCGGAAGAGTGGGGCGGTGAAACACAATTCGTCAAAGTATCTGCGATGACGGGTGAAGGTATCGATGCACTATTAGAAGCGATCACTCTGCAGGCCGAACTGCTAGAAATTGGCGCCATCATTGAGGCGCCGGCTCAGGGTGTGGTTATCGAATCACAACTTGACCGGGGACGCGGACCGGTAGCCACCGTGCTTATTCAGAATGGAACGTTGCGCCAAGGTGACATCGTCATCGCCGGTGAATTTCACGGTCGCGTGCGGGCCATGCTCGATGACAAGGGCGCAGCTACCAAGGTGGCAGAACCAGCGCAACCGGTGGAAGTATTAGGCTTGAACGGCACCCCAGGTGCAGGCGATGAGTTTGCAGTGGTCACAGACGTGCGCTCTGCGCGCGAGTTGGCCGAGTTCCGTCGCGATAAGACCCAAGAGCGACTGCAGGCGATGCAGCAGGCAGCTAAGCTCGAAAATATGTTCGTCAACATGGCTGAGGGTGAGAAACGCATCCTTAAAGTTGTTGTCAAAGCCGATGTGCGCGGCAGCCTCGAGGCCATTGTGCAAGCCATGGCCGACATCGGTAATGACGAGGTATCGGTGCAGGTGCTGGGTTCAGGTGTCGGCGGGATTTCTGAATCGGATGCGACTATGGCGGTCACCTATGGTGCAGCGGTCTTTGGTTTTAATGTTCGTGCCGATAAGCGTGCCAAGACCCTGTTGGAACGCGAGGGCGTTGATTTACGCTACTACAGCGTGATCTATGAACTCATGGACGACATTAAGAGCGTCTTGACCGGCATGTTGGCGCCGGAAGTGCGCGAAGAAATTGTCGGTATCGCTGAGGTACGTGACGTCTTCAAGTCGCCCCGATATGGCCAAATTGCCGGCTGTATGGTGGTTGAGGGCGTTGTCTACCGTAACAAGCCGATCCGGGTGTTACGCGATAATGTGGTGATCTATGAGGGCGAATTGGAGTCGTTGCGACGCTTTAAAGACGATGTAAACGACGTGCGCAACGGTACCGAGTGCGGTATCGGCGTGCGTAATTACAACGATGTGCGCCCCGGCGATTCCATTGAAGTCTTCGATACCAAGGAAATTGCACGCGAGCTGTAGCTCGCGCTGGCAGCGTAGCATGCAGAGTTTCTTGGAATTGAGCGAGATCCGCTGACATGTCTCGCGAATTGCGCGTAGCTGATTTTGTTCGTGACGAAATCGCGAAAATTTTGCAGACGCAAATGCGTGATCCGCGGGTTGGTGCTTTTGTTAGTGTCAGTGATGTTAGGGTCAGTAAAGATTTGTCCTACGCGGAAATTTATATTTCCTCATTGGATGTAGATTCAGACGCTAAAAAACAAGAGTTATTAGAAGTGCTGAATAATGCGGCTGGCTTTTTTCGTTCGGAGTTGGCTAAGCAACATAAAATGCGAACGACGCCGCGGCCGCGCTTTCACTACGATGAATTGTTGGAGTCAGGTCCGCGTTTAGAAAAATTGATTGCAGATGCTGTGGCTGAAGATACGACGCGGCAGGATCAAAATGGGTAGAACTCGACGGGGCAGAAAGGTCAGCGGCGTACTAGTGCTCAACAAGGCTGCGGGTATGACATCCAATGATGCTGTGCAGCAAGCTAAGCGAATCTACGGTGCGCAAAAAGTAGGACATACCGGCAGTTTAGATCCGTTGGCTACCGGTGTGTTGCCCCTGTGCTTTGGAGAGGCGACTAAGTTTTCACAATATTTGTTGGAGTCGGACAAAAAGTACCGGACCCGGATTAGGCTAGGTGTGACTACGGATACTGGTGATGCCGATGGTGCGGTGATTAGCGAGGCGAGCACAGCGGGTATCGGGGCTGCCGAGGTGGAACAGGCCCTTGGAGCGTTTCGCGGCGCGATCAAGCAGTTGCCACCAATGTACTCGGCGCTGAAGCATAATGGGCAGCCTTTGTATAAGCTTGCGCGCCAGGGCATAGAAGTTGAAAGAAAAGTCCGCGATGTGACGGTATTTCGACTTGAAATGACAGACTTTGATGCCGACGAATTTGAGTTGGAGCTGCATTGCAGTAAAGGCACCTATGTTCGCAGCATTGCGGAAGACCTGGGCAATGTATTGGGGTGTGGTGCGCATGTTAAGAGCCTTCATCGGCGTGCGGCTGGACCCTATTGTGAACAAGAGATGGTCGATCTGGAGACCTTGCGCCAGATTGAAGACCAGCAAGGCTTGGATGCCTTGTTGCAACCAATGGCCAGTGCGGTAGCGCAGTGGCCAGCGGTAAAAATGGTTGAATCCACGGCGCACTTTGTTCGCCAGGGTCAACCGGTGCAGGTAGCGCACGCCCCGGTGAACGGATGGGTGCAGCTGTTGGAAATAGCCGAGAATGCGCCAGAACGCTTCCTCGGTGTTGGAGAAATTTTAGCCGACGGACGAGTCGCGCCCCGAAGATTAGTGGTGCACGACTAGGTCGTTAGCTGAAGCGAGGCGTTGGTACTGTAAATATGCGCGGTTCCATCGCCAATTAACTAGCGTATTAAGGAGACTAAAATGGCGTTAAGTGCCAAGAGCAAAGCAGAAATCGTAAAGGAATATCAACTTGAGGACGGAGACACAGGCTCTCCAGAAGTACAGGTTGCTCTATTGACCCACAACATCAACACCTTGCAGGGACATTTCAAGGAGCACCACAAGGATCACCACTCTCGACGTGGTCTGATCAGGATGGTTAATCAGCGTCGAAAGCTGTTGGATTATTTGAAAAACAAAGACGTTGCTCGATACGGCGATTTGATCAAGCGTTTAGGTCTACGCCGTTAATCTTATATTGAGCTAATACAAAATTGACCGCGCATAGGGCGCGGCCTGACTCGGAGAATACAATTTGAATCCCATAACCAAACAATTTCAGTTTGGCGATCAGCAGGTTTCTATCGAAACCAATAAGATTGCTAAACAAGCGACCGGTTCAGTGGTCGTTAGCATCGGCGATACGGTGGTACTCACCACCGTAGTCGGAGCGAAGAGCGCTCGACCAGGACAAGACTTTTTTCCTTTAACGGTAAATTACCAGGAAAAAACTTATGCGGCGGGCAAAATACCAGGAGGCTTCTTCCGCCGTGAAGGTCGGCCCAGCGAAAAAGAGACGCTTACTTCGCGGCTTATTGATCGCCCGATTAGGCCCCTGTTTCCTAAAGGATTTATGAACGAAGTACAGGTGGTTTGTACTGTTGTCTCTACCGACAAGAACCAAGATCCAGATATTGCGGCAATGATTGGCACCTCTGCCGCGTTGGCGATTTCCGGTATTCCATTTGCTGGACCTATCGGTGCAGCGCGCGTGGGCTATGTCGATGGCCAATATGTGCTTAACCCTGGCTACGATGTGCTCGCGACCTCAGATCTTAATATGACGGTTGCCGGTACCTCTGGCGCTGTGCTCATGGTTGAGTCCGAGGCAAAAGAGCTGACCGAAGACCAAATGTTGGGCGCTGTTTTGTTCGCGCATCAAGAGATGCAAGCGATCATTACTGCTGTAGCAGAGCTGGCCAGTGAAGTTGGTAAGCCGGCGTGGGATTGGCAGCCGGAAGCGAAGGACGAAAGTCTATTAGCCCAAGTAGAAAGCGCGGTGAAATCCGAGCTGGGTGATGCCTATCGCATTAGCGATAAGATGGAGCGCCAAGATCGCGTGCGTGGGCTGCTCGACTCCGCCGTCGAACAAATAGCCGGAGGCGACACCGGTGCGCCGAGTGCCGACGATGTTGCTGGGATGTTCGGTAAAGTTGAGAAAGACCTAGTTCGTCAGCGTGTGCTGAATGGTGAGCCGCGAATCGACGGACGCGATTTGCGTACGGTCCGACCCATCGAGGTCGAAGTTGGTGTGCTGCCCAAGGCACATGGATCAGCACTGTTTACCCGCGGAGAGACCCAGGCCCTCGTGGTAGCGACATTAGGTACGCTGCGCGACGCGGCGTTGATCGACGCGCTGGAAGGCTCTTATAAAGATACCTTTATGCTGCACTACAACTTCCCCCCCTACAGTGTGGGCGAGGCAGGTTTCATGAGCGGGCCGAAGCGCCGCGAAATCGGTCACGGCAAGCTTGCGCGCCGCGGGGTTAGTGCAGCGCTGCCTAATTCTGAAGATTTCCCGTATACCATCCGGGTTGTATCAGAGATAACCGAGTCTAATGGCTCAAGCTCCATGGCCAGTGTTTGTGGAACTTCCCTTGCCCTAATGGACGCGGGTGTACCGGTGAAAGCTCCGGTAGCCGGTGTTGCGATGGGCTTGGTAAAGGAAGGCAATCGCTATGCGGTATTGACCGACATCTTGGGCGACGAAGATCACCTTGGTGACATGGACTTTAAGGTGGCTGGAACCGCCGCAGGTGTTACAGCCTTGCAGATGGACATCAAGATCGACGGCATTACCGAAGAGATTATGGAGGCTGCGTTAGCACAGGCATTTGAAGCGCGCGTGCATATTCTTGATGAGATGAATAAAGTCATCAGCGCCTCACGTGAAGAGCTGTCGGATAATGCGCCAGCTATGGTGACTCTGAACGTTCACCCGGACAAAATCCGCGACATCATCGGCAAGGGTGGTGCGACCATTCGCTCCATCGTTGAGGAGACGGGCGCGGAAGTTGATATAAATGACGACGGTAGCGTGCGCATTTACGCCGAGGACGGTGCTGCTAAAGATGCTGCAGTAAATCGCATTCAAGAAATCACCGCCGAGGCCGAAGTAGGACGCATTTATAAGGGTAAGGTTGAGCGCATTGTCGATTTCGGCGCGTTTGTAAACATCTTGCCTGGTAAAGACGGCCTATTGCACATTTCTCAGATTGCTGAGGAGCGTGTTGAGACTGTGACTGACTATCTTTCAGAAGGGCAGGAAGTTGAGGTTGTGGTCCTAGATGTCGACCAACGTGGGCGTATCAAGTTGTCAATCAAGGAGCTGGGCAATTACCAAGCTCAAGAGGCAGAGGAATAAGCTCTGGGACAACTTATAAAAAAGCCGGCATTTACCGGCTTTTTTTATGCTTGTTTGATGCGGTGAGTGATGAGGTCCGCAACAACACCTGGATCAGCCAAGGTAGACGTATCACCTAGGTTGTCCAGTTCGTCAGCAGCGATTTTGCGCAATATCCGACGCATGATTTTTCCTGAGCGCGTTTTCGGTAAGCCTGGTGCCCACTGGATTGCGTCGGGCTTGGCGATGGGGCCGATTTCTTTTCGCACCATAGCAACAAGCTCTTTGCGTAAGGCCTCAGGTTCCCGCTCGTCACCCTGCATTAGCGTAACGTATGCGTAGATGCCTTCGCCTTTGAGGTCGTGGGGGAAACCAACCACCGCCGCTTCGGCAACGCTTGGGTGCAGTACCAGCGCACTTTCTACTTCAGCCGTGCCGATACGATGCCCTGATACATTCATAACGTCGTCAACACGGCCAGTGATCCAGTAGTAGCCATCTTCATCGCGGCGTGCGCCGTCGCCGGTAAAGTAGTATCCCTTGTAGGTGCTGTAATAAGTGTCGATGACCCTCTGATGATCGCCATATACCGAGCGGATTTGGCCGGGCCATGAACCAGTGATGACAAGATTGCCTGAGGCCGCCTGCTCGGTGATTAGGTTGCCTTCTGCATCCATCAAAGCAGGTTGCACGCCGAAAAAAGGTCGGCTCGCTGATCCGGGTTTGAGTGCGGTCGCGCCAGGCAGTGGCGTAATCATTATTCCGCCTGTTTCAGTTTGCCACCAGGTATCGACAATTGGGCAGCGCCTTTCGCCGACGACACGGTGGTACCAGTCCCAGGCCTCCGGATTAATCGGCTCGCCCACGCTGCCGAGCAAATGCAGAGAAGCTCTGGAACTGCCTGTTACAAACTCGTCGCCCTGTGCCATAAGCTGGCGCAGAGCGGTGGGCGCGGTATAAAAGACGTTCACCTGATGTTTATCGATAACCTGCCAGCACCGCGACGCATCTGGGTAGGTAGGGATGCCCTCAAACATAAGGGTGGTGGCGCCGTTAGCTAAGGGACCATAAACAATATACGAATGGCCGGTAATCCAACCGACATCAGCAGTGCACCAGTAGATATCGCCGTCTTGATAGTCAAAAACGTATTTATGGCTCATTGCGGCATGCAATAAATAGCCAGCGCTGGAATGCTGCACACCTTTGGGTTTTCCAGTAGATCCAGAGGTATAGAGAATGAATAGAGGATCTTCCGCGCCCATGATTTCGGGTTCAGCCGCGGTTGCTTGGTGTGCTGTCAGTTCGTTGTACCAAACGTCCCGGGCCGGATTCCATGGCACTTGATTGCCAGTGCGCTTGACGGTGATAACGCTATGCACATTGGGGCAATTTCTCAGTGCCTCGTCGACATTTTCTTTAAGCGGGACAGTCCGGCCTCCGCGTACGCCCTCGTCAGCCGTGATTACCGTTTGGCAGTCTGAATCGAGTATTCGATCTTGCAGCGATTGCGGCGAGAAACCGCCAAATACAACGCTGTGTATGGCACCAATGCGGGCACAGGCGAGCATTGCGTATGCCGCCTCTGGAATCATAGGCATATAGATACATACGCGATCGCCTTTTTGCACGCCGCGCTCGCGGAGGCCGTTGGCTAGCTGACAAACCTGCTCATAAAGTTGTTGGTAAGTAATGTGCGCATCTTCGTTAAGCTCATCCCCCTCCCAGATAATTGCAGTTTGATCAGCTCGGGCGGGTAAATGCCGATCGATACAATTTACTGATACGTTGAGTTCGCCACCGTTAAACCAGGCGATCCGTCCCTGTTGCATATCGACTTCGGATACTTGATTCCAGGGTTTCGTCCAATCCAGGAAGGTGGTCGCTTGCTCGGACCAGAACGCGTCGGGTTGTTCGATGGATTGCCGGTACATAGTGTCGTACTGAGTAGGGTCGATTAAGCAGCGCGACGCGATATTAGTTGGGATGTCGAATACTTCGCTCATGATGCCTTCCTAAAAAGTCCGTTATGTCTTGGGGCCCTGCAGCTTAGTAATCAGCGCAGCTGTGGCGCTATCATATGCCAGTGTTGAGCTATTTTGCTCACTCAAGCTGCGATAGATTGGCTCCGCGAGCTTTTTCCCAAGCTCTACTCCCCATTGGTCAAAGGAGTTTATGTTCCATAGCGCACCTTGGCAAAACACCTTGTGTTCATAGGTTGCGAGCAATGCGCCGAGTTGGGTGGGCCCGAGCTTGTCAATTAGCACCATTGACAGCGGGTGCTGTCCAGGAACAGCGCGGTGACTGTCCGCCACGGACTCAGGAATCCAGCCGTCGGTCATGGCTTGGGCCTGGGCTAGGGCGTTGGCATTCAGCCAATTGCGGTGATGGGGCAAATTCATCTGATCCTGAGCAACAACGATGATGTCAGCAGCATAGGCCGATGTCCCTTGGTGCAATAATTGGTGGTAAGCATGCTGGCCATTGGTGCCACAGCCACCCCATAGTATGGGCATAGTCGTATATTCCAGAGCTTCACCGTCGCGGCTCACAGATTTACCGTTACTTTCCATCTCTAATTGTTGCAAGTAGTCAGGCAAAAGTCGGAGGCGTTGGTCGTAGCTCAATATTGCCAAGCTGTGGCAACCCAGAATGTTGTAGTTCCAGAGTCCAGCTAGGGCACATATCAGTGGTAAATTTTCCGCCAAAGGGGTTTCAGCGAAGTGCTGGTCTACTAATGCTGCACCATGCAGTAGTTTGTCAAAGTTATCGCTGCCAATAGCGATCGCCGCGGGTAAGCCCATGGCAGACCATAATGAGTAGCGCCCACCAACCCAATCCCGCATGGAAAAAAGATTCTCCTCAGCTAGGCCGAAATCCTTGGCAGCGGCAATATTGTTAGTGATGCCGATAAAGTGCTGGGCGATCGCCGCGGTATTGCATGTCCTCTCTAAAAACCAGTTACGGGCGCTGCGGGCGTTTTCCAGAGTTTCCAAGGTTGAGAAAGATTTTGATGCAACGATAAATAGCGTGGTTGCAGGGTTTAGCGGGCGCAGCGTTGTTACAAGATCGAATGCATCGATGTTCGCGACAAAATGAATGTTTGGGCTTGCCGCAGTGAAGTCGCATAGTGCCTCGGTGATGAGTTCCGGGCCTAGATGCGAGCCGCCAATACCAATGTGCACGACATCCGTGATCGGCTTATCAGTGTAACCGCGCCAATTACCTGAGCGTATTGCTTCCGCGCACTGGTAGAGTTTTTGTCGAGCCGCGTCTATCTCGCGAACCAGTTCTGTAGCCAAGTTCGGAGCGCCGCCACGTAGAGCCATATGTAAAACAGCCCTGTTTTCGCTGACATTGATTGGCTGGCCGGCGAAAAGGGCATCTCGCAGTGACGCTACATTAGCTTTTTTGGCCAGTGCTACTAAGTCATTCAGGGTAGACTGATCAAAACGTTGTCGACTGAGATCAAAGTGGCAGCCAGCGAGATCAAATGTCAGATTAGACGAGCGTTGTTGGTCTTTGTTTAGCTCCCCGGTGGAGATCGCAGTCAAGCGCTGGCTATGCGCTTGCAAAGTGGTCCAGATGGTCAAATTTAATTGTCTCGCGGTTTAAAGAAGGGTGGGGTTCGGATTAAAAAATTGCCTGCTGCCTTCCATATGCAGAATCTGCTCAAGCAAGTGATCAAAATGAACATCGTTGTGGGCAAAGTCGATTTCGGCGGCATTAACGATGAGTAATGGTGCGTCGTCGTAATAATGAAAAAACTCGGTATAGCTTTCCGACAGTGAGACTAAATAGTCGGCGGCAATCTGCGACTCGGCTTCGAGGCCGCGTTGTTGGATACGCTGCAGTAGCACATCGGTTGGCGCTTGCAGATAGATTACGAGATCAGGAGTTGGCGGACTAAGGTTCAAGCTGGTCTGAATTTGCTGATAAAGCGCAAACTCCTGAGCATCCAGAGTCAATTTGGCGAAGAGCTCATCTTTCTCCATCAGGAAGTCAGCGACCAAATTTTGATCCAACAATCCCCCTGATGGGATATCGGCCAACTGTCGAGCTCGGTGTAATAAAAAAAACAGCTGGGTGGGCAGAGCTTGGCTTGCACCTTCAGTATAAAAGCGATCCAAGAATGGATTTTCGGCCGCAGGTTCGAGCATCAGCGGATAACCAAGGGTGTCCGCTAAGCGGCGCGCCAGAGTGGTTTTACCGACGCCAATCGGGCCTTCGACGGCAATGAAACTTGGTAAGGCGGCGCGCTGATCGCTGGGACGAAGCGAAACCGCCGCGGGTTCCGTTTGTTCAGGTTTCAAAGTTTCAACGCTTAGAGTCACTGGATACGCAGACTTAATTTGCAGTGTTAACTATGTACAACGGTAAGCGCGGGTTCAACTATTACCTCGTCCTGCGGGCAGTAACTTTGAAACACCTCTATCAACCTGTACTGCGGCGTTTGTTGCGCCGTCGTCGCTTGCGCTGAGGTTTTGGTAATTCCTCGATCATGTCGTGCTGGCCGGCCTCATCTTGTTCCTGAAAACGGCTCCACCACCCTGCGCATTCGCTGAGTGTGGAATCTGATTCCGCGCGTAAGCATAGAAAATCGAATCCAGCGCGGAAGCGCTTATGCTGGACAAGCCGTTGGATCGTCCGTGGATTACG
>Ga0163111_10000206_pt1 | contig 34576 bp, 35 predicted proteins | sample CRUFie1St18metaG_FD_109645 | JGI IMG/M metagenome (GOLD analysis project Ga0163111, IMG submission 109645) | Marine microbial communities from the Costa Rica Dome - CRUD Field 142mm St18 metaG | ecosystem: Environmental > Aquatic > Marine > Oceanic > Photic zone | place: Costa Rica: the Eastern...
AAGGCGATTAAAAGAATTGAAGAGGCAAAACGTAATCTAGAATATCATGGATAACACTCTTAAAATCATAATCATCGTAGCCCTTCTTGGAGTTGCCTATTATCTCTATAGCAAAGATAAGGGAGCTGGTGATTCGGGTAGTGGTGGTTTTGGCCTAGGCGCAAGCTTTGGAGGCGGCTACAATAACAACTCCAGTGGTGGTTCTGGTGGCGGCAATCATACAGGAGGCGGTAGTGGTAACAATAGTAGCAGTTGTGATCGCAACAAGATCCTGAAAAAAGGAGTACGCGGGAACGAGGTAAAGGTTCTCCAGAGCTGGCTTAATAACAATATCCCAGCAGCAACCCTCCCACTTGTAGCCGATGGCGTTTTCGGGAACAAGACCTTGAATGCTTTACGACAAGTGACTTTCGGTATGGGTTCACAAATGGATCAAGTCACCTTAAATAGACTGAACATACAGTGCTAAAGCTGAAACACACATATGACATACTGATAGGGCTGCTATTAGCAGCTCTATTGGTATGGGTAGTGTTTCGGAAGACAAAGAAGGAGCCGCCCATATATGCTCAAAGTGAGTTTGATAGTCCAGACTTGCCAGGATCAGGGATTTATATGAAGCCTGCGGTTATAGAAAGGCTTGAATCGATGACCCGTGAGTTGGGCTACAAACTAACCATCTCAAGCGGCTTTCGCACGGCAGCACACAATAGAAAAGTGGGAGGCGTGGTGAATAGTCGCCATCTATCAGGAAGGGCAGTCGATATTGACACGATTCCCAGCAATCACGCACAAGTATTGGCAATTGCCAAGAAATACTTTCCTAAAGTCCTGACGTACTCAGGGCATATACATGTCGCCATATGAGTAAAGACAAACTTACTTGGAAGGATATAAGGGTTTCCGTTCTTGCCAATAAGGTAGCGGATGATCAGAATCGGGATGTGCTATTCCTCATTGCAGATTCTATACGTGCAGGTCTCAGTACAATGGAATCTTTTGCAAAAGAAGACCGTCTCTCCCCTACCTTAACGGCATTAAGCAAATACAAAGACTTCATCGAACATGAGGGCGAACTCTATTTTGCTCTTGAAAGAGAAGCCTATAAGATCAAAACCTTGTGGAAGCCTTTTGTAAAGGGACAAGCCTATAAGATTCCTTCCACCAAAGGGGGTAAACAGCTCCTAAACGTCACGATTTACAATCACTTCATTGAAACAGGCCAACTCCATCCACGAATTGATGAGTTTGATGGCCTTGGAGGAATCATCAAAACTGAAGGAGTACTCTTTGAATACTTTACCCCTCCCCCAATTGTAGAAGCGATCACAGAATTGCTGACTTGCTTCACGCTACCCAATACGAAGCTACTGGAACCCTCAGCAGGCATTGGGAATCTCCTTCCTGTTGCTCAATCCCTCCAGATGGATGTCACAGCCGTAGAATTGAACCCTGTTCTAGGGAACATGCTATCGTTAAGGTATCCTAAGACCCGTGTGATTCTTGGAGACTTCTTACAGCTCTCCTTCGAGGACGAATTTGGGTGTATCATCGGAAATCCTCCCTATGGTAAACATCCAGAGGGCGGTAAAAAGGAGCAACGCTTCCTTGACAAATGCTATTCCCTCTTGGCCAAAGGAGGGATTATGGTGATGGTACTTCCTTCCTTCTCGAACTTGACAACTTCAGGTGAGATTATTCAAGGCTTCCAACTCCCTTCAGGTGTTTTCCCTAACACTTCTATTTCAACTGATCTTCTCTTAATCCGAAAACTATGACATTGGCATATATACTCATCGGTTTGCTCATCATAGACACAATCGTAAAAGCAATCAATGGAAGAGCTAAAAATTATAACGACACTATTAGCCAATACAGAAAATATAGCTCTAGTGATCATGTACATAATGTACCGACAGGCAATCAAGCGAGAAAGGATATTACTCGAAATCATTAAAGAAGTCCTCTCTAGAAATGAAGAACATTGACGCTTATTTTAAGGAGCATCCAACCTTCACCCTAGGAGTGATTAAGGGGAAAGGGCGATTCAAGAAGGTTGTTTCTTCTATGAAACCGAAGGCGGTGGCCAAGAGTATCGTCCGTGTAGGTCGTAGAATTCTCTGTAAGGGAGGACTGAGTGAAGAGGTGATTAAGCCCCAAACTCAAACTCCTCTGACCTTCTTTCCCCAACCCAAAAGCGATACGTACTATACCCTAGCCGAATCGTATAGGTTGTATAATTCCCTTACCCTAGATGAGATTAGTTCCTATTGCTTCGCCCACCCAAAAGCGATAGAGAACCACATCATCGAAAACCTGATTAAAGAGCCTCTGTATCTCCTCCAGACGGGGAACCTCATTTGGAGCCGTGACCAATACCATTATGTCTATGAATATGCTTCAACAGACATCAATAAGAAGTATGCAGATCTTCTGAACCAAGAAAGCCAGATCATTGACAAGTTTGGAGAAGACATCTTCAATGCTCAAGTAGGAAGCCTCAAACGCTTCCTGCCTGAACGCAAGACCTTCAAACAAGGCTTGGATAGCTCCCTCACACATTTTTCTCCTAATTCTGAGATCTTCCGAAAGCTTGTCATCAAAGGTACAAGATCCAGAGAATTCTATCGACCTTTAACCCTGATTGCAGCCCTATCAAACAGTATCAAGCGCAACTTCTCAGGGGTAGATGACATTGGCTCTGAAGACATCATCAAGTTCTATGTCATGGGACAGTCAGTTCCCAAATATCGAGTGTCGGGCTACAAAAGACTCTCCTTTGGGGACATCACCCTCGAAAAGAAACGGATCAAGACCAGTTGTATGAAGCTGGGGAAAGAGCTGGCCGAAGGCTTCATCAGCTCCTTAAAAGATGCCGATATACAGAAGCTAGATACCCTTTTCAATGAGGCATTCAATGGGAATTCTCGTCTAGAGACCCACAAAATCCCTGTCACTATCCCCTTCCAGAAGAAGGAGATTGGAGGGAAGCCTTTTGTTCTCAATAATGCTCAAAGAGAGGGAATTGCCTTCTGGCGAGTCAAGAACAAAGGGATCTTAAAGTATGGTGTAGGACTAGGCAAGACCTTCACATGGATTGCAGAAGCTGTTCGTAGTTTGAATTCGAATGAATCAGACCTAGCCCTCCTTTTTGTTCCTGATCAGACCTTCGAACAATGGCTTTCTGAAATAGAACGCTTCTCAGGTAAGGTGAATGTATATCCGATAAGAGAGATGAACCGCAGCCGTATAAAGAAGCTCAAAACGTATACGGACAAGGAAGCAAAGGTGATAAAAGAGATTGAGGACTGGCAATTAGGGGTGAATGGCCAACTCAAAGAGCTAAAGAAGAAGTTCAAGGATGTCAAGATTAAGTTTGGAGAGAAAGAGACAATTATTGTTGAGTCTCGCAAAAGCTTGAAGTTAGAGGGAACGGAAAAGCTGTTCTTAGCTGAAGTCACAGAATACAAAGACCAGCTTATACTGGACTCATACAAGGCTGAATTTGGGGAGTTGATTCGAAAGGCAAAAATCAACAATGTCTTCGCTAAGGATGGAGAGGAATCGGTCAAGGTTGCCGCTACTTTCCTGTTGATGAAAAAGCTCTCCTCCCTTCTCAATAGTCTGCTTTACTATTTGACCTATAATACAGGTAGTTTCCAGTTCGGCGAGAATGCGATTGTCCTAGGCAACTACACTGCCTTGAGAAGGCTCACCATAAACAAGGGAGATACAAAAGAGAAGCAGGCACGGTATAAGGAAATCATAGACCTAGACACCTACATCCTCACCCAAATCAAAACCCGAAAGGCAGCCAAGGACAGAACCCGTGCTACGGCACAGGAATCGGAGAAGCTTGAAGCATTCGCAACCGATCCCACCCTCATGGACTTAGAGCAGCTCTTGGAAGGCAAGAAGCGTATCATCTTGGGATATGATGAGATGCACAACTTGCGTAATCTTGTGACCAAATCGTCCATAGAGCCGCTAAGTGACAAGGAATTAGATGATATGGAGGCAGTGGGGATTGAGAAAGCAAGGCTGCAAAATCCCTACTCCCTGATTGCAGGAGAAGCCTCTTCTCAGGCCAAAAGAGCCTTGTTGTTGTCTACTTATATCTCCTATCTAGGAGGTCGGATTCTGGGATTGACGGCTACTCCGTGGAATAAATCTCCTTTGGAGATCTATTCTATGCTCAGTCTCCTAGATCCTAGAGGAACCGTAGAGAAGCTTGGGAGTGTCAAGAACTTCTTTGACTTCTTCTTGCGAGAAGGATACGAACTGTCGGTCAATACCAAGGGAGAGTTGGTGAGTAAAGCGGAGATTAAGGGCTTCTACTCCCTAGATGTTCTCTATTCGATACTTGACGACTATATCATATCCAAGGAGGCAGCCTTACAACGTCCTTGTAAGGTGATACTACCCAAGAAGGACATAAGCCTTCCAAGGGATTCGGAGCATTGTACGGTGATTCCTCCCAATCCCTTTAAGGAGAATCAGGGGGACTTTGTCCCTGTCGATTCAAGGGTATCCCCTACTTTGGATCAAGTGGAGATCTTCGATGCAATTCGAGAGTGGGCATCAGAAGGCTTTGGTAGAGAGAGTCAGGAGCGTGCTTTACGCGCCATCAATATGATGAATAAAGCAGCTTTGAGTCCCTACTTATTCTACTTGAATGAACACTATAGTGGGCGTGAGAACAAACTAGGTATCCCCAAGGGGATTGTTAGCAAGCTAGCCAAATTGGGGTATTGGAAAGTACCTACCCCACAGGAGCTTGTTGAGAATTCCCCCAAATTGCAGTATGTAGTGAAAGGGATAAAGAGCCTTAAACGTTATCATGAAAGCAAGGAGGAGACCTTATCAGGCCAAATCATCTACCTTGATAGAGGGATTATGCTCTTTGACATCCTGCGTCAATACCTCGTTAGGGAACTAGAGCTTGAGGAAGAAGAAGTTGGGATTGTGGCAGGAGGCTACTATCCCTATGATGAACAGAATCGTAGTTTGGGTAAAGCGAGAGGCTTTAAGCAGGGCTACAAGAGCATTGTACAAGAGAAGTTCAATAGTGGAGTCCAGAAGATTATCATTGCTTCCGCTTCTGTAAAGGAGGGGATTTCCCTGCAAAAGCGAACCTCTTTCCTGTATATCCTCACCTTGGGTTGGAATCCAACGGACTATAAGCAGTTGATTGGTCGTGCATGGAGACAGAAGAACAGGCACAAGTATATCATCATTCCTTTTGTATTGATGAGGGATTCGCTTGATGTATTTATCAACAACAAACTCAAGGTCAAGCTTCGAATCATCACTGCCTTAGAGAATGGTACGGGGAATGTTGAACTGGGAGAATTCAATCCTGCTGAAGCTCAACTAGAGTTGATGAAAGATCCTGAGAAGAAAGCAGATATTCTCACTTCTCTGAAGCTGGAGGAAGCCCAGACTCAACAACGCATTTCTGAGAACAAGCTGAGTACCTTAGAGAAGTACCAGAAACACAAGAAGGCAGAAAAAGAAGAGAAGGAAGCCTTTCAAGGACTGATTGAGTTGGCTAATAAACGCTTGGAAGAGAAAAAGCAGATTAATACAAGTCTTCCTTTGACTCGTCAAGTAGCCAGTTTATTGGCTAGAATACAAGATAGCTACACTCTCTCTTCATACCTAGATGTCAGCCAACGGAGCTTATCACGAAGAATTAATGTATATCGATTCCATAGAGAAGGCATCATTCAGAATGAATATCAGGTGTCCAAGATTGTTCCTTCACTGAGAGAGGAGGACATTCAAGCAGCGAAAGAAGAACTGAAGGCGAAGATTGCTACGTTCAAGGACATATTCGAAGCGATCAATCAAGAGAAGCAAAAGCTCATAGAGCAGTTCAAGAAGGAAAAGAAGGAGGCTTTTGTAAGCCTTGATAAGCAGGTAAAAGACCTTAGCAGCCTTTCCTACCTAACTCAGTTTAGATTTGAATCGAAGCCTGAAAGCAAGCCTCAATCGGAAGAAGAAACTGATAAGATCGCGTATGCGAGAGCCAAGGCAAAGGCAGCACAAGCAAAATTGAAACTCCTCAAACTAAAATTGAAACTCAAAAAATGACCCAACTACAGCTATACCTAAAGGATAAAGGCGTTCCTAAAGTAGACTATAAACTCGCAGAAACGAAAGAGAACCTAGAGGGGTATCTTGAGATAATGGAGTTTAAAGAATTCGATCCCGAATATCTTGCAAGTACAGAAGTCTTGGCGTTTGAAAAGGATGTATTGGATACTTTAAAAGTGGAAGGGGATTTATTGAAAACGATTCAGGAGTATAAACCCAAGAAAGAAGAAAAAAAGCCCAAGGCTCCAACGAAGCAAACAAAGCCCAAAACAAAGAAGAAAACAGAGACGGGTTCTTTTGAGCAGTTGATGAGGGAGTTTTATGAATACAAAGAACCGAAGGAATACCATACGGATGAATCGTCGAGAAATAAGACGTTAAGAAAAATTTTATCGTTTTTCGGGAAGACTGCCAACGCTACTACACGTATATACTTAAAAGGCGTATTTTACTTATTGGGTAATGGATACAAAGAGGAAGCAATTAGGCTTACAAATTATGAGGGTTTTCCAACCCATGGAACCGAAAGTGTAATAGAGCTTCTTGAGAAATTCTTGGCAAAATATCCTAACATCTCTAGCTACCACATCCCTATTGAAGCCGTCGCAGCCCTTTGGCTGATAGACCTCGATGAGGTGTTTCAGAATCCTTTTTATTGGATAATGGCGGAGGAACTCGTTGTTGCAACTCCCAAAGAGTTCGATGCTGATGCCGAGTCGAAAGTCAGAAGCGAGTTGGCTGTTAATAAAGGAGAGTTAAAGCAGAAGATGACGGACGAAGAGTATGCTCAAGAAGTGGATAGGCTCATTCGTTTGCTAAGAGATCAGACGGAAAAATTTATCAAACCAGATTCTTCGATAGTTACGTATCCAGAGACGAAGTACTACGATTTTTGGGGAACAAATGGGAAAACGTTTTCTAAAGTCGTTCCCACAGAGTTCCTAGTTTTGGTTTCAGAGTCTTTAGGTCAAACTTGGGAGGAAAGCGAGGTACTAAAGTTAGCGGCCTTTGTGGATCAGCATCTAAACGCTATCAAGTGGCGGAATTACCCCCGCCCGACATTTGATTCTGTTGTAAAACAAGCTTATGAAAAGATATTATCTCTTGTAAAAGAAATAGCAGGAGATGATGCGATATATGTGACAGACCTCATTGATGATTTCGTTCGTAATTCTGTAAGGGAAAAAATGACTTCTCGTCTCTCCACGCCTAATGAAGCGTATGTGAATGTGGCTATAATGTTTAGGTTCTTTGGGAAGAGAAAGATAGAGGAATACAAGCGACTAATCGATGAGCTTTGGAATACGGGGCTTCCCGCTTTCCGTGAAGGAGATTCGAGTGTAATTATTGAAAAACTGGGAGTAACGTTCTTGAAATATCTCCGAGGCAAAAAATGGATCTTTACAAAAGCTGGTAAAACAGACATATGGCATTTAAAATACAATGAGAATAAGAAAAATGCGAAAAAAGCTCCTCCCAAGAAAACACCTGTAGCCAAAAGTATAGAGACACCTTTAGGAAACATCAAGGAGGAGGATCTACAATATGACAAAACGATTGCTTGGGTAACCAGTAAGATTACACAACTGCAATCTCTAGGGAAGGATGCCCGAAAGAACGCCATTCGTGTTGTATTGAGCCTTGTAGATAGTTACTTCCGAGAGGAATACGAAAGAAAGCGAATTGTTCAATACATTCGTGCCTTTGGTCTTGAAGATAGAAGAAAAGACATTCTCACGACTTTGGGGATTCTTCTGAAGAAACATGATAAGGATTACGACCGCTATTCGAGATATGATACGGTTCTTCTCCAGACTTCTCTATTCTCTCTCTTTTTGCATGTTAATCTGAAGTTTAAGATTGAAGCAGCCAATAAGACAGCCATAGATATATTCTCCCTCAATAAAAACTACAGTGAATCAGTTAGAGAGGGGGCGAAGGCATCAGGGATTGAGGTAATCGATACGGATTCAGTCAGACTGTTATTCGAACAAATCAAGCTCAGCTTTATAGATCGCAAGCTTACAGAGAAACAAATCGTCATCCCTAAAGGAGGGAAGATTCCATCTGTAGCAATTCATTGGACAGACTTAGGAGGAGGTATGTCCATAGGGACACCCAAATATATTATTGAAGGGGAGAACGATCAAGGTAGGTTCAAGGTCTTTCCAATAGCGAATGATGAATCGAGCCTTAGCTTTATCTTATCTCATGGAGGCAAACACTTTCCTATATCTAAGAAAGAAGGTGATCGTCTTTTGGAGCAAAGCAAAAAGGCTCAAGAGAAGCCCAAGCCTGATCCTGAGAACACCCTTACAATCAAAAACAATGGAGCGATACCTGCTTCAGTGATTAAGTGGGTGAAATTGGATGAGAACTTATTTATGGGAACTCCCAAAGTACCCATTCGTTTGGACAAGAACACCTTAGTGTTTCCTCCAAATAAATCAACCAAGGCTTCGACCAAGTTATCGATATTGTCATACCTAAACATCCTATTTCCTTTGACGCAAACGGAACGCAATCGTATTCTGAATTGGGAAAAGAAAAGAGAAGTCGTTAGTAAACCTGAATTCAAAGAATCAGAAAAAGCCGATTCTTTTCTACCCCTCCCCCCTCCTGTTAAGAAGTGGATGGAGGCCAAAATAGAAGCATTCAGAAAGAAAGAAGCTGATGGGAAAATAACGGCTACAGACTTCATTATAGAAGATGTGGTTCGAGACCGAAAGAAAGGAACCCTTATTTTCAGGGTACACCATCCCAAGAAAATCCTATTCCCCAAGGCAAATATCTATATCTCTTCTGAGGGAAAGATTCAATCAACATCTACTCAGGGATTACGAAGAGGCTCCTATCAAGTACTCATCAGTAAAGCGACTTTCAAACGCTTATACAGCACGCTTCAGAACAGCGAGGTTTGTACACTGGCTACATTGGCCATATTTGGGAAGGAAAGAGGGAATGAGTTTGATAAACTTTCTGATGGCGTTTCTCCTGGTATGTATTTGCAAAAGTGTGGAAACTTATATGCTCGTAAAGAGAAGCGTTCTCAACTTCACAAGAAAGCCAAGGAGATTTATGAAAAGGCAAAAGCTGAGGGCTTTGCATACGGAAAGGTACTTGCTTACACCTCCAAGCAGTTCCTTCAATACGGAGAAAACGGACTCAAAAACGCTAACCTCAAAGGTCTCAAAGCATGGCTAAAATAAAGTGTAGACGAGAAAAACAGATCTGGAGCCAAAAGCGTAAGGCACAAAACCGATGTGTCTGCCAGATGCAAGCAGCTTTTGCTGGTAATCTTGCCCTTCAGCAAGGAGCGATGCAAGCCTGCTTCTCCGATAATCCTCCCAAATCGAAAGAGGACTATATTGACAGGTTCATGGGTGAAAACGCCTATATAAATATGTTTGGCTATGATCCCATTGAGGGAGGAATCGGTATAGAGGATACGGAAGCCTTTGCCCTATTCGGCGACATGCTTGTGCTCGCAGAAGAACGAGAAGAGATGAGAGCGGAGAACTTCCCATTCATGGTATTGGGAGGCGTTTTCATGCTGGTTATATTGACATTAATCCTACTAAATATCTAAAGATGCCAAATACAAATCAGGCCGCAGCAGCAGGAGGAGCAGCAGCAGGAGGAGTCTGGACTGCTTTAGCCCAACCGATTGCAGATGTTGCAGGATCAATATTTGATTTTGTTGGGGGGATAATTGACAATAGAGCGCAGAAGAACATGCTCGAAATGCAATTATTGGCCGATTCTATACCCGACAAGAATCTGCAACAAACACTTTTGGAACAAGTACCTCAATACGAAGAGGAGAACAAACAACGATTCATCATCTTAGGAGGGATAGGAGTCGTTGCTATTGCATTACTAATTGCTATTACCATAAAAGCGACCAAAAAACAACTTTCATGATTTGTACGCCCTAGTGGTCATCAAAGGCTGCTAGGGCTTTTTTGAGAAGAAATTCGAAGATATGAGAACCGTCATTTTATTTGTATTGATTTGTGTCTTTGCCGCCGAAGCGGCAAGCACTCTCATGACAGAAAACACATTTACAAAAGAGTATGTAACTCAGCAATTCACTGAAACCTCTCATGAGGATCAAGGGGAATCTTTATCACCTACCCTTCCAGAGCGAGACGAAGTAAGCGAATTGCATTCGGAGCCAGTCCCACTAATAGCTTTCGGAGGAGCTGGGGGAAAGCCTTTGAGGACGTATATTAATCCTTTTTCATACATTTTCTTAACTGCGCATACAAAAGCGAACCTGAAAATCCTTGATAACCTATATGGTAGTTATGGAGGATTACCATTCAGGATATAGCCGTTGTTATTATGCACTGAGTAGGGAGTAACGTTGGAAGGCGTTTACTCCCTTTTTAAGTAAAAATCGGTAGTTTTCTGTAGAAAACTACCGATTTTTACCGATTAAGCTCTTGCCTTCCTCATATTTTCTCCAATCAGGTCGGTGGGTAAAGCCCCTCAAATACAAGAAAGGCGATACATTGGTTATGTATCGCCTTTTTATTTACCCAAAAATGAAGGAGCCGAAGCTCCTTTTGTGGAAGTGCAAGCTTTAGAAGGGCTTCACTTCACTATAAAGTATTTTTTCCTTTTTAATCACAAATGAAGATACAAAAGTCTTTTCCCTCTCCCAAATTAAACATATTAGTACTTCATAAAGTACCAGATATTTCGTAAATTGTATGCAATTCCTTCGATCACTATTGTTGAACCCTTAAACAATAGTGTATGAGTTTTTTATCAAGAATTTCAGACTTCTTTCAAAGTGAACCTGATGGGGTGAATCCAAATATAGAATTGGATCAAAACCCTATTGAAGCAGCTATACAAGATGAAAAGTGGAAATCGGTCTATGCAGAAAGCTATGAGACTTTTAGACCTAAAACGATAGCAGAAGCTGAGCATAATGTTGCTATTTGGATGAATCGGCTTTCAACCCTCGCAAGTATCTTTACGGTATTGGCTGCTGCGGTGTATGTCACCAACCTGATTAGCCACCTATCAATCCAAAAGTCTTTTGATAGAATGGCAATAGAAGATCTTTCAATATATGGAATGAGCAGCGAATACTTCCCTCCCCTATTGTTAGCCCTTTTGAGTTTGTGCTTATTAGAAGCCATTAAACGAGCAGCAGTAAATGAGATTGTAATTGGCTTCCTAAAGAAGAAAACCGTTCACATACTTCTTTTAGTGCTAATCTTAGCATTGTCATCAACCAGTATATTCACTTCCCTAGAAGGAAGCGCGAATATTGCCCAAATGAAAGTCCCCCCTCCTTCCCTAGTATCCATAGACAGTATCGTCAATTACTATGATGAAACCCTAAACGAACTCAAGAGAGATAAGAACTTGGGTAAGACGATGAGATATAATAAGGTAATTATCGGAGATGGACGAGCGATTATCAAGGGAGCGTCAGAGCAAGCGGCAGTCGTTAGAGAGGATAAAAAGAAAGCTATAGAGGATGCAGAATTGGAGAATGCGACAAGAAAATCAGCCCACTCCAAGGAAGTTGGGTTTAATATCTGGGTCTTTGTGATCTTCTTTTTTATGCTGGAGGCATCGGTAATTTTCGGTAAAGTTTGGTATCAGAGATACCTTTATCGCTGCGCCATCGAGTTTCGGGTTGGCCAACCTGAAGAAGAAAGTTCTGTTTCACAAGATGAGCAGCAACCCAATCCCATCAGCTTCACTCCTACTCCATCACTTGCCCTAGGAGCCAATCCTGTGGAAGCTCCCATTGGCTACCCCAAAAATCCGCTTGAAAATCCGCAAGATTCGGTAGTTTCACCAGCAAAAGTACCGAAAAATACCGCTAAAACTCCTCGAAAAAGGAAGGAACGAGCAGATGTCAAGGCCAACAAAGCTGCAATCGAGGCAACTGTCAATTCATTGAAAGACCAAGGTGAGAAAATCACCATCAGAAGAGTAGCAGAAATTACAGGAATCGGAACCAAAACAGTCAGTAAATATATCAAGAACTATATATGAAAAAGATTAAACTGAAGAACGCAAATGACTTTGCAATAGTAGACGATCACGTCTACAAGTATTTAACGACGAACCCTCGCCTAAAAAGCCTGAAGTTTATAGAAAACTTACGCAAACATTCCAGTGGGTGCGCAGTATTTCAGAAGTCATGGCGAAAGGCCACAGGAGGGTATAGTATAGAAACAATCTACTTGAATCGTCTAATCGCAGAAAAGTACCTGAAACGCCCTAAAAACACCTCTAATCAGGTGGCATGGCCGATAAATAGAAACCGCTTAGACTGCCGTGTAGAAAATCTAATGTGGACGACTCGCTCCCATGTGACAAGAAATAACAAACGAAAAACAAAGTCAGGCTATAAAGGCGTGTACAAGAACAAAGGCAAGTACGTAACCGAAATATATAATAAAAAAGAACGTATATATATTGGCCGATTTGAAACGGCAAAAGAGGCTGCAATTGCGTACAATAAGAAATCAAAGGAGCTGTTCGGTAAAGATGGTTTCCAGAACAAGATAGAGTAAACAGCCTCTCTCAAACGCAAAAGAGCCAAAGTGTCATTTCGACGCTTTGGCTCTTTTTTATATGGTGGGGTAGGGGTTACACGAACCCTTCTAATTTTGAAATAAGATTATCTCCTTTGACGGTGAGCCAAACTGTAGCGAATGGTTTTATGTTGATTTCATAATTCGATTCATCGTAGAAAACTTCTTTTATCCCCAAGTATCCTTGTTGAGCGAGGAATAGTAAATTCCTTTTAAACTCGCTACTCATTGGCCTCCTTTTCGAGCTGAGGCGGCTAAAATTTTTCACGCTTGCGACATATACTTGTCCACTATCAGTGCATTCATCTTCCGTAAATCCTGCTATGATTACGAGTAGTTCCAATTGTTTGAAACTCAAATCACAATGGATACTCAAGATTACATACATCGCCTTCAACCACTTTTTTAAGTCTTTCATATCAATCTTCATTACAGGGTTTTTGGTTCCCACAAAACAAAATTAAAGAAATTCCATACGACATCAGGGACAGGTCTGTCTTGCTTTACGAAAGGAGACTCTGGATTTCCGCTATAGCCGATTCCTTCTATAGTGTTGTTCCGCCCACCCTCAGCTTTCACTCCATATAGGAGGCCATCAACCCTCACTATATAAGTCTCTCCTTTCACCCAACCGTTAGGTTGGACGAAATTATGGAACTGTTTGATTGGTATGTGTGCCACTTTCCCATGAGTTGGATAGGTATTAATATGCTCTACCTCATTAAAACAATTAGGACAATGGAGGATTGTAATCACCTTCCCTTCATACTTATCGATTTCGTATTCACAGTCTTTATCTTCAAACTGAGATTTACATAATCCACATTTTCTCATAGTTTCTCTTTTATGATTTTTATAATTATATCACCATGGCAGGGTAGGGGATGACAATAGCATAGCAAATAGATTTCTCGCCCCTCCTTTATTGCCTTATAAATCTTATTCAGGAAGTCGCAAACCTCCTTATCTTTTTTAAAATCTTCTCCCTCAACCAAAGTTCGTATAAATGCAGGCTCTCATCTCTATTCTTACAAGTGAATTCTGCCTTCGTTCCTTTTTTCCAAGAGAAGGGATTCCCTAATGGGGAACCCCTTCCTATGTATACAATATCTTTTTTATTGATTACTTTCATTTTCCAATTGTTTCCACGTACACGAAACTTTGGGGCGCATGTCTCACCCCAAGATCCCATAGTTCCAGTGGCTTAGGGAAACAAATCGGGTTCACCAATTCGATCACCCCGACTGTATCTCTGTTGCAGTATTTCATAAACTCGTCATGGCTTATCCCACCCTGATCTTGATACATCTCCCAAATAGTTTCTTTGTCATAACGCCTCAAGCAATTCTTGACGGTGACTCTCCCTACTATTTTTTTAATAGGTGAACTAGCATATAGGTAGATTTTACTTTGGTAAGGGCTTATCAGATTCGGAACTACCTTTCTGAATTCAACAGTCTTCCGTCCTTCCAATATCGCTTTCGCAAATCTTGGCTTTATTGAAAGGACTACAGAAAAACTTTTAATATCAAAATCAAGATTGAACGCTCTTTTTATCTTCGTTTCCACAAAAGCAATATCTTCACCTGAAAGAACCTTCCATGTACCATTTCTTATCTCCACACGGCTAGGGGGGAAGAACCCTCCCTCTTCCGTGAATTCGTAGACGAAATCCAATTGAGGCCACTGTTTGGACAAGTACCTCAACAGCTTCTCTGGAGGTGTCCAAGCACACTGCCACAGGATTGACGAACCAACCCTTTCTGTCATAAATATTGGAAATGCTTGCTCCCAGTGGATTTCCATCCACTGAGTTCTCTTTTTCCGATCCTCGCGATCCCTCGATAAGCCTGCTTTGACTATCGCTTCGGGCATCTTTACGATGCTGTTATAGTCAAATGCTTCTCCTTTGTATGACATAGCATCAAAGAAGTCGGATTTATGTTTCTCTGAGCCGCATGGGGTCAGGATGTTCCATACGTAATTTGGCATATTGATTCTCTAAAATGGTAAATCTTCTTCAAGCACTTCTTCCCAAATTTTATTGAAACGCTTCCAACCTTCAGAGTTGAGAGAGCCTCCTTTCCAATATTCCTTTGTTCTCACAAACGCATCTATCGTGCGGATAAAATCTATATCGCCTATCGGGAGAGCCATTTCGATAATAGATTGTATTTCGGGTGATTCTAGAGACCCAAGACCTTGGGCAAGATATTCTCTGATACGACCGTATTCCTCTCGGCTGTTGAACTCAAACCAAGTATCTCCCCACCAGTCGGAGGGATTTTCCTCGAAAGGGTACGTGAGGGTACGTCTTTTCATCACAGTATTCAGAAGAATCACCTTCTTTCCATCTGTCTCCGATGATACAGTCTCTAGTTCTGTTATGAGCGAAAACTTAGCCCAATGCATGGATTTGTATTTCTTGAGGTATGCTAAGGGGCGGTTTCGCCTTGGTAAATCAAACCTCCTTACCATTAACCCCCAAACTCCATCAACCTCAATCAATCCCAATGGTTCCTGACCTCCCAAGTATAACTCTCCCACTGAGTAGCCTACAGTATTGTTGTATGTAGTACTTATCCAAGGCTTCTTTATCAACCCAAGTAATTCTGAAGGTTCTACATCTCCATTCTCTAGGTATTCGACAATATCAATTATCCTGTTGTGGCTAAAATAATGAGTCTTGGCCATTAAGTCATGAACGGCTTCGTTCTCTCCCTCCATACTGTCTCCAACGACTTTAATCATTATTGACGCTAACATCTCTAGATCTATATCCTTGAGCGGGATAGGAGCCGCATCAGTTGTTTGATCCCAGAATGTAACTCCTTTGTCATCAAAAGTAAGCCAAACAGTTCCCCATATAAAGTCTGTGAATAGGTAGTCTTCCTTCCTGTATTTCCGAAGGATACCTATTATTTTCTCCTTTATCATAATGTTGTATTTCATTTAGCTCATAAGTTTTAAGAGGAAAAGTACTACAATCACCAAGGTCATAAACACTGCCCCAAGCCGTAAAGGTGGCTCCTCCTTTGGGGTAGGGGAGGCACGTTTTTTATAGGGTCTAGGTTTTGCGGAAGGGCGGCTCCGTCTTTGAGGGCTTACTACACCTACGAAGTATACTTTTTCTGTCCGTGTTGCCCCCCAATCAGCATTAGGGTATTGTTTCTTATATGCTCTATATAAGATTCTCCATACGGAGTGTTGATAGTTCACCCAAAGTATGCTTTTTGCTTTAATGTTCATCCTTTTTCCGTCGAACGTCACATCAAATACCATATTGTGGTATTTAACCTCACACTTGTATGGATACTTATAGGCCATTGCGTCAAATAGAGCTTGGATTTGATTATTCATATCGTAATAGTCCCTCCATCTTTTGTGCATTCCTCTACTATAAGTCGTTTCCCTTTCTTTCTCGCAAAAGCTCCCATTGTATGTATGATTTTAGGGAGTACCCACCCTAAAATCTTTTTAGGAAAATCATAACTAAGAGGCAGGGTAAGAGGAGATTCATTTAACGATTTATAGTAGCCCTCATTTATTAATGAGGATTCATCATATGCGAATTCACCGTATTCGTCATATAATTCATTACACTCAGCATCATATAAGAATGTACCTTTATTAGAGAATATTAAACGAACAGCATTCTCCTCATCAAGGATAAGGCAATTCCAAATCTCCACATATTCGTCGTGTTTAAGCAAGGGGTCTAAGAGGTCTTTTGCTTCATTATCCAAGTAAGAACAAAAATCAGAGAACTCAATTCCCAAGCTTTCATACTTTCCACTCACATCAAATAACCCCAAAGAACTTAACTTCTCAGAAAGATGGAAAGCGATTTTGCTATAACTATTCCATTTCTCAGCTAGAGTAAACAGACCTTCAATGGTTAGGGGGGCTTCCATTTTGGGATAACAAAAGGATGGCATAAGATCTCCCATTTCTTTAACCAAGCGGGATACCTCTTCATTGTATTTTATTAAGGTTGTCTCCTCAACTACATGCTTCATATTCATCATCTATTTTGGCGAATAGTCGATCTAAATTATTTTTAAGCTCGCGCATTCTTCGATAAATTGCCGTATGTAGGCTTTCGCGCAAGGAGTCTTCTCGCTCTTCCATACAATATCCCTGTACTACTAACCCTTCCCTTAGACTCCCACTTTCCCAAGCAACTTCAATGTCCCCTGCATCCAATATCCAACTGGAGTCTTGTACATTTACCCAACTTTGTTTATCCTCAGACCTAAATTCTCCAAGAACTTTAGTTGTTTCTGAATACCTTCTTAGAGAAGTGGGGATCTCTATTTTTATTTCAACGAGTGTTATAACTATCATATAACTACCCCCTCTTTCCCTTTCATAATTTCTATGTGAAGTTTTCTTTTAGAAGCTATGTAAGATACTGCTGATACAATTTCACAAAATGCCTGCATGAGGTTCTTTTCCTCAAAAAGAAAGTATGGATTCTTTTCGTCATTCAAACGTTCAATTAATTCTTCCCAATTCCCCTCCATTAGCAGATCTTCTTCCGTTATTTCTTCTTTATCAGAATCAGAGTACCATATGTAATCTTCTGGATCTTTTTCAAATAGTCCTTTTCCTTCAAATACGAGAAGTATTTTCTCTTCCATCCTGATAACTTTGCATATCCACACCTCAATATTTCCCTTTGGAAGGAGGGAGTCAGCCAACTCTATTGCCATTTTAAGAAGGTAAATGTTCAAGCCTTTTAGTTCATTTGAAAGGTTTATTAGGCGTTCGTATAGCTCCACTTCCAAAGAAGCTTTAAAAGTTTGGGCGAATCCGCTTGCAGCTAATTGTAATCTCTCATAGTAGCTTGCAAGCTCGAACAGTTTCTCTACTGTCGGTTCTGATGTCAGGATTGGGAAGCCGTGAAAAAGTCCAAAAAAAACCATAAAATTGCCGTAGACTTGTTCTAATTTTTCGACCTTGGCATTGAAGGTCGTTTGTATTTCTTTTCGCATGATCTGTTTTTTCGGGTCGAATAGGGTATCTTTTTCCTTACCCTACGTAGAAGACCTGCTTGTTATTTATTACTTTATAGCTGAACCATCTCTTCGTTGCATTTAGAACACATGGGATCTTTATAGCGAATAATCTCCTTAGAACCGCAATTCCCACACTTCTTCATTGGTGAGCGAATTTTCTTTCCGTCTTCTGAAATGAGAAAATATCGATCACACTTGTAACAGATTTGGTACTCTATCCAATAGTACTTGCGACCATTACATACGCAACATTTTAATCTCTGTTTTGCCATCTTTTGATTGAATAGGGGAGGGAGAACCCCTCCCTCAGATTAATTTAACTTGAACCCTTTCGTCAGAAAATTGATGACTCTGGTATCAATTTCAGCTCTCTTGTGTGGTTGCATTTTGGAATCAGAATGATATACCGCATTGTTCAGTCCATTGTATACCAACCAAAGATCAATCTCCTTTAGATTCATCATACTTGCTTCACTCATGATGGTGGGGACAACTTTCTTCATTTCTCGTTTTGGGTAATTGACTTCTTCACTCTCCTCAATTTTTTTCAGCAACTCGTCTAGCTCTTTTCGTGTTAGTCTACGATCCGTCATCTTTTTGAATCGCTCAATCTTATCTTCGACCCCTTCTAGCAACCTCACAATCTTATCTACATCCACCTTGCCCAGAAAAGAAGTATGTTTCTTTTTCTCTCTAAACTCAGAGGAGAATCCCATCATCCCATTTAGACAAATTTGCCGATGGAAGCTTAATGCGATAGATTGGGCGACCCCACCATCATAACTATTCTTCACTGAGATCATGGGCTTTATGGTATCTTCCCCTCTTACTTTATAGACCTTCCCTTGGGGAATAAGATCCACAAAAAATCGACTTCCTCCATAGCTTTTCACAATGGTTTTAACCTTGCCCTCCCCGAAGACTTCTTGCATTTTATTGAAGATGGGCAATATCAAGTCTTCATTCTTAATAAGCTTATACTTTTCAGAACAGATATTCAAGACATTACTTTCACCATCTGTGATCGCCCAATCCTTATTATGAGGGAAGGAGTACTTGCCAAATAAATCTGCCGCCCGAACTTTTTTTACAGGAAACATGATCTCATTAAGCTCTTTGTGCGTTTGAATAATAACTGATTTCATATTATATCTCGTTTTTTGAGTTCAAAAAAACAACGAGCGCAAGCTTCTACGTCAGGTAAAGCATCATGCGCTCCAGTAAAGTACTCGTTAAATAGATGGTAGTGGAGTTCATCCAATCTTGGCCACTTGTATCCATATCCCCGATACTTCTTTATCTTACAGTAATTAGTACTTGCCTTCATTGTGCATACCCGCTTACAGCCTAATAATTGGCTAGTCTCAAGATTCATTCTAATAAATTCGGCTCCTACGATCATCTCATCAAAAGAGATATTGTGCGCCACTAAGCAAGTCGTTTCCTGAAGATCCTCATAGAATTCCTTGAGTACATCATAAAGATTCTTCCCCTTCTCATATGCGATTGCTGTCGTGATACCGTGAACATCTGAGGCTTCCGCGGGTATTTCGAAGCCTTCTGGCTTAATAATATAATTTCGTTCCTTTATCTTATTAGCCTTATTATCATATAGAAGCCATGCGATCTGAACCATTCGAGGCCAATTATCGAGGTCACCAACAGGCGCATTCCACGCAAGAGGCAAGCCTGTCGTTTCTGTATCAAAAAATAAATACATATTGTTAAAGTTTATCTATTTATGAGCTGATGGGGGAGAGAGAGGATAACAGTCTGGCATTTGGAAACCAGTTACGATTGGTTCCTTTTCTACCTCGATTTCTTCCCATGAAACCTCATTCGATTTTAGAGCTTTTATAACTCCAATCAAGTCTCTAGATATACACATCTGAGTACCTGTAGAGAGATTGGTTCCACACTCGTTCCCCTTTAAAGAGAATTTTATGCCGTCATATAGAATATCAATTTCCCCTGTTTTGGATGCCTCAATACATCCCCCTTCCAAAACTAATCTTCCCTTCTCATAAGGTAGAAAGTGGATTACCTCTTCCAATTCTTCAAGAAATAGTAAGCTTGATTCTTTTCCTTCTTCCCAAAATAACTCTTCTTCTCCCATACTTTGGATGATAATATCCAAATCAATGACAACGCATTTGGCCGCGCTAGTAGAAGTAGCTCTTAAATACTTTAATTCCCATTTCATCACTACCATTTCAACCGAAGACGATTTGATGGTAAAATCTCCGTTTTCAGACACTTCAATTTTTCCATCTTCATAAGGAAGTTCCCCCTTACTTGAAGATAAATACCCCACCAATTCCTTTACCTGATTTATTATTTTTTGGGATACTAACATTGTATTGCTTTGGATTGTATTATAACTTATCACAAAGCTATAGAACATTTTTCTCAAAAACAATAATAAATCTCTTTTTTGATACTTATTTCTCCCTGATGAGAATCTAAGACAAAGTCCCTTGACTAGTAGAGTAGGGCAGGTAATTCATCCACACACTCTCTATTTTTTCTTTTTTCACCGAATGAAGTGTAACCTTGTAGTCTACTCTGTGCCATCCTTCATACAAGTTGTCCATCAGATCACATCTGTAGCCCGATACCGCAGCCCTCCCTTTTATCTGGCAAAGGAGCTTTGCCAGCTCAATATGCCCAGAAGCAGTCATTTCTTTGTGGTAGTTTTTACCACCAGTACGATATTCTAACAAATAGGGAGGATCGCAATAGAATAATGTTTTTTCGGAATCATAACGTTTGATGCATTCGAAAGCGTCCGAATGCTCTATTTGAACGTTCAAGAGTCTTTTTGCCAGCTCTTCCAAGCCTTCTATTCCCCCTAACCACCTACTAACCCCTCCTGCAACCCCTCTTCTGGATGTTCCTACACAATAAGCCCAACGACCTTTAGTTGCCTGACCCGCAAGTCCTGTACGGACTTGTCGCGCTCTGACATAGAACCGACGCGCTCGCTCCAAATCAGACAAATCTAAGGGTAACTCCAATGCTATTAGGTATTCTTTTCTCGAAAAAGGGGTAAATTTGATTTGTTTAATTAGATTTTCTCTCTGAGAACGTAATACTCTGAAGAAGTTCACAACCTCTTCGAAAACATCATTATACGTCTCTAACGGGGAAGGTTTGCGGTTCAGCAACACTGAAGCTGAACCACCAAATGGCTCACAATAGTGTAAGCAATTGTTGGGTAACAAACCCAACAATTGCTTTAACTGCGAATATTTTCCTCCATAGTATGGAAACGCAATATGATTTCTACGCATTTATCAGAAATTGAGCCGCTTCATTTAACTTTCCTGAATCTCTTTCTCTTGATTACCCAATGCTTATTATGGTAGGTTACAGTTATCTTTGTTCTCAAAAATAAAAGCTCTTTTTGGGGGTTTCGTTTCAAAGCTTCTAATTCTGCCAATACTTGAACCATATTTAGGTCTTCAGGCTCATGAATCTTCTGCCAAACTTCGCTAGCGAAGGTTTTAAGTTTATTTCCTCCTTTAGGAATGCCTAACCAGCCAAAAACTGGTAACAACCTTCCTGACCTGTAAAGATACCCATTCCATTGTATATGATATTCTACTCCTTTGTATTTCCCTAAACTCAGGAAATCAAATCCAGTATTTCTCATTGATTTTAGATAGTTATACAAAGCGAGCTTATTCATAAGTCCCCTCCTCATCTTCCTTTCGGGAGACCTCCTTCACATAGATATGAAGATTATCATCGATAGCTTCTTGGATTTTGGACTTATCGATGTGTAGGGCTAGCAACATCCGTAAGATCATGTTTTCAGCTTCTTTTTTCACAAGATTTTCACTTGTTTTCTGTAGGATTTTAGATAGATTTTTATTCATAGAAGAATAATTTTAGTAAATTGTGAAGGTGTAATGATCAATTAGATTGATCTATTGATCACAAATCAAATAAAATTTAATTACAAAAACAAAGCTTATAGATCAATATATTGATCTTTATCATTAAAATTGATTTCATGGATACAGAACTAAAAGAAACAATAGGAGCTCGTTTAAGAAGTTTTCGCAAGAACATGAGAAAAAATCAGTATGAATTTGTTGAGAAAATTCCTGATTTAGGGCAACCCCATTTATCTGGGATTGAGAATGGTAGATCTTCTTTTTCGATAACAACTCTACATCATTTAGTCAAAGTTTATAAGATAAACCCATTATGGTTATTGTTCGGGGAAGGAGTTCCCCAAATGAATGAAAATGATATTATCACTAAAAATGATGATAAACTAAAGAAAGAGAATGCTTTACTTACAGAGCAGAATAAGGACTTGATGAACAAGTTACTTGCCACCCAAGACGAGCTAATCAAATGTATGAAAAAGTAGGTTCTTCGCATTTTTATTAAAGTTTGTAGGTAGTACGTAATTCGATAAAACACACGCATATTATTTCGTGTAGGTTGGGCAATGATGCGAAATTATTTCAGATAATCCAACTATAAGCATTAAAATATTACTATCGGTTCAAATCTTGATAGGCTCATACTTCTGAGGGTTTTTCACTACATCTCTAATCTCCTCGACTAGGAGGAGGGAATCATCTGATTTGAAATACAGGTGATTAAGCACCTTTTCGCCAAATCTTTTAGCTAAAAGGCCAAATGAACCTGCGAGGAATGCAGACGTGTATCCCAAAGTTCCGTCAAGGTCAATAAATAGCGTACCCCCCATCTTGTCAAGAGCTTGGAACTTTGGGAGAAGATACCTTTTAAAGAATTCTTCTCCTGAATGTGTTCCATCACCGATATACCTGAGCCATGGTGTTTGTGTGAAGCTTTTAACTGTTATGTAACTAGCGATCACTGAGTGCGAGAAATCAATTAGGCTTTTTTCGGTGCAGAATACGAGCTCAGTACCCTGCTTTACCTCAAAGGAATCTCCCATTTCTACCAAGGGTGAGAACTCATCATCTTTATAGACTATCTCAGGAATCTGGATGCAGTGCATGTCAGCAATCGATTCATATTTGTAGTTGATCCAAGCTTCGGGGAACAAAGTTCGGATATGTTCGCATAGTTTTTTTATGTTCTCCATGGTAAAAAGATAAGAAAATTCCCTCTTTTATAAGATAATGCGGGAAAAAAGAGGATATTTTTCCCGCAAATGTAAATACCTGTTAGTCAGGCATATAACCGCCTAAAATGAGGATAATTCTGACTTCTGGCGGGAACGTGCGGGAAAAGATTTCAACTTTTCCCGCAAGCATAAGTACCTGTTAATCAGTGATATAACTCATAAAAAACAACCTTTGCGGGAAAACGGGAAAAAAAACGAAGAAAGGTATCTATATATATATATAGAATAAATAAAATAAAACACATGAATACATATATATGTATGTATACCTCCCCCTATATATATATATTTCTTATTTCTCACTATATATATATATATAGGTTTTTTTCATGGCTTAAGTTACTGATAATCAATGCTTTATATCTGCGGGAAAACGCCCTAAAAAAGTCCCGTTTTTTCCCGCATTGTCCCGCCAAAAGCCATAATTACACCCATTTTAGGCAGTTATATACCTGACTATCAGCCTTTTAACTTTGCGGGAAAAAGTCCCGCAAAGTTAAAAGTTCTCGTAAGCGTGCTTCATATCTGCATCACTTTCCCTTTGGGAAATATGGATGTAGTTCTCCAGAACCTTGATGGAGGTAACCCCAATAAGGTCTTTGAGATTCGTTAGCCTAACCCCTCTATTGACTGACATACACACAAATGTATGCCTACCTACATGTGAAGTGAGTCGTTTGTCAATATTCAGGAGCTCAGCAATAATCTTTAGATAGTTGTTATACTTTTGATTTGTACAGACTTGAGGGAAAAGTGGGGTTCCCTTATTCTTGCTTTTTCCTATACGTTTCCCAATCAGTTTCTTTACGATAGGGGAAAGAAGCATTTGTACCTCTTTTCCTGAAGTATCGGCTGTCTTCCGAGGGATAAAACGTAAATGCTTACGTTCTATGTTTTTCCATGATAAAGCAACCAGATCAGAATATCGTACCCCTGTAAAGCATTGGAAGAGGAACCATCTCAGAACACGTTGAGTCTTACGTACTCCATCCCAATTTACATACTGGTCAATGTTATGCTCAGGGATGCCTATATCCTTTGCTCTTGCAAGCATCTTGTCCCAAATCAGATTCTCGTCTTTATACAGCCCATATAGCTGCCTTACTTCTTCTTCCTCAAGAAAGGTTGGAGAAGCTTTGTATTTAGGCTGTTTAAAACCGACAAAAGGCCATTCAAAGCTATAATGCTCTTCTTTGGCTAGATTCAGGTACTTCTTGATGAACTTGATTGCTTTTTTACGTTCTTGATCCCCTTTGAATCCTTTCGCCCTCAGTTTTTTTGTATGCCACGCATCAAATGAATCAAGGCTAGCTCTATCAATATCAGCAAAATCCCACTTAGGTGTAGAGTAGCATTGCTTTCGCCAAGCGTTGAGCTTTGCTAAGGTGCGCTTTTCGCCGTATAACGTCCCTTTAGCTATTAGCTCCCTCTCATAGTTCTGAGTCATTTTAAGCTCGTAGAAAGCCAAAAAATCGTCTCCTATGGGATTCTTCATCATTTCTTTGAAGCGAGCAGGTGATAAGTATTCTCTACGGAAGACATATTCTCCCGCAATACGATTGGCTCTACCAATAAAATCCTTGAGGATCGCATTCTTTCGAAAAATTTCGTCGCTATCTTCATAAATTCCTCGAATGCGCTGATATTTCTTATCCCATTCCTCAATTCTTGTGTCAATCCAGACATTTGTACTCAGATAAACGTTCTCTCCGTCCATATGTGTGTACAAATACACCCTATGTCCTTTGCCTTTTTTGGACTTATAAGAGTGTTTTATCAAACTTATATCCATATTTTATCCTCCATCACCTTTATAATAACACTATAAATAACCCTGTCTATCAGGGGATTTTAGAGTTAAGGTGATCGAAGGATAAAAATCATAAAGTCGTCACAATCAGGACTTTATGGAAGATGGCACTATCAAAAGTCGCAAAAAACTCCTGTAAAGTGCCGTTTTGTGGACCCACCTGGGCTCGAACCAGGGACCACCTGATTATGAGTCAGGTGCTCTAACCAACTGAGCTATAGGTCCTCGCTACAATATTAGCGTATGCAAATATACAGCTTTGTTTCAAGATTACAAAGCTTGCAAAAAAGAATATCCTCTAAATAGGCGGGTCAGGCCACACCTCATACACCCCTTCCTTCATTGCCTTCTCATGGTTCGGATGCCGCCAGTGCAAGCGATGATCCTCTTTCGGATGCATAGTCAAAAATACAGACCAATACGCCTTTTTCGTCATCGAATTCCAATGAATCAGGCCCACTCTATATTGCACCGTTTGGAAAATGCTGAAGCTTACGAGCAATACAAGGATAGAAGCGAAAGCCGTTCGAGTGATGCGTTTTAGAAGGGGCGATTGCTTTGATGAGAGTTGGAACAACACCCATTGGGCAAAGGCCGCAAACGGAAACGCCAGCAAGGTATACGAATCAATAAATGCCCGATTGCCGAAACCCACATACCACCAGCACCACCACGAAACAACAATATAAGTATTCATCAACAAGAAACCCATAATAGGAATAAACAACTCCCGATAAGTACGGTACAAAATAGGCAATCCCAACAAAGCAAAAAGCATAATAGGCGTATACAACAACCATCCATTTCGATAGTGAAAAAAGGCATTCAGAAATTGCGGATTAGTAAAAAAGAAACCTTCGTCTGAATACGAAAAGAAGAACCACTGACCCGATACCCATTTCCAATACAGAAATTGCGGCGCCCATACCATAAAGAAAGGCATCATCATCAACAGTACATACGGAATTCGTTGGAGAAAGAAAAGAATTCGTTGGGGCAATGCCCGCAGGCTCACAATATTGCACAGTATCAAAAACAGCAATATCACAATATTTGTCGGACGAATAAGCGAAATGATGCCCAATAATAATCCTAATAATAAGGTATATGGAATCGAATGCCCTTCTGATTCATGCCATTTCAGCGAAGCCAATATATATATCGCATATAAACCAAAAGTATAGGTATGCGTCATGTTCGTCTGAAGTGTTGCATACCAAAGCAGGTTCGTTCCAATGGTCAAGGCAAAGAGTGTTATTGCAACAGGTATAGGCTCAAAGTACCTGAGCAACAGCTTTCTAAGGAAAAACAAGCCCATCGCTAAGAAAAACAAATTGCCGAATAGCATCATAAACCGATAGGGCTGGCTAAACCCATCGGCCTCATAATCCGAATTCAATGCGTAGGCATGCGCTATGAAGAAAAAAGGCGCGTAGAGCATCGACATCCCCATACTTGTCTTAATGAAGTAGGTTTCTCCATGCCTTAGATGGTCAGGCTGATGCGATTGAGGAATCAGAAAACCCTCAAACTTCTCAGGATCCTTATCATAGAACTTCAACGACAAATCGTTATAAACAAAAGTAGCAGGAAGATAAGCATAATAAGAAGCCACATCCCACTGAATTACCCCTTTTGGGCGCTCCCATTGGCGTGCGTTAAATGTAACAATCGCAAAAACGAGGATAATAAGGTAATGCGTAATCCGCGGAAGCTGTTGAATATAAGCGTGCATATAGGCCTAATTTCGTCTAAGAAGTCCGTATTTAATGACGGTTCCCAATATACGAAAGGCATCCGAATTCCGCAGCTTTTTGCCTTCTCCTTCATTTCGGGGAAAGTATTGTACAGGAACCTCCACGATATTGTTCTTCTTAATCCGTAAAGCCTTTAGAAGGAGTTCGGCCTCAAATCCAAAGCGATTCTCCTTTAAGGTAATCTTATCAATCAGCTTCTTATGCACCAACTTATATCCACAAGCCATATCTGTTAATTTCACATCAATGAGAATAGAAGTAAGGAACGTAAAAAAACGATTACCTAAATATCGTTTGTAAGAAGAAATTGGGCGCAAAACCCCAGGTAAGTAACGAGAGCCATTCACAAACTCCACCTTAAGCTTATACATAGCCAACAACATACTGGGGATATCTTCAGGATTAAGCTCAAGATCAGCATCTTGGATAAGGTATATATTCCCAGTGGCATGTTTCATACCCGTCCGAACAGCCGCACCCTTACCTTGATTTACATCATGTTTAAATAGGCGAATATGAGGATGTGCTTGTATATAAGCCGAAACAACCTGATTCGAACTATCAGAAGAGCAATCATCAACCATCACGATCTCAGTCGATTGGATACAATCAGGAATCTTCACAGCCAACAATCGATCGAGCATAGTCGTAATATGCCGCTCCTCATTGTATAAGGGAACAATTATGCTGAGATGTAAATTATTAAAATCTGTGGCCAAAGCTATATTGGTTTTGGTGGTCGAAATTGCAACTTAATTCGGATTTGTCCTATTCTTTAGTCGGATTTATATGAGGATGGCCGAATTTCTACCTGAATTAACAGCTCCTCTCCTACTGCAATTGGCCGAATTTCCTTCGAGGCAATATCTAAATTCAATTCCTTCCGCCACTTCTTCCAATTTGAATACTCCATCCAAATGTTTAAAGCCTTATGAGTTTTTGGAGTGAAATGATGTGGTTGAGGATTAGCCAACGGAATAGCTCCCCCCCACCCTAGCACATTTGCCCTATTCTCTTCATATGCATTCGCTGAATAAAAATACAGCAAAGGTATCTCTGGTGCTTCCCCAACCTTAGCCACTGCCGCTTGGTACCGATGTATCAATCCTTGGTTCTCCTCCGACCAAATCGTATCTCGATAATCCCATCCCAACACCCATTCCGCATTTCGATATACACCGTGCAAGGCCGTATAGCCCATCAACCCACACATCAACAATAAAAAGTATTGATAAAACCGACTTTTCCACTGAAAAAGCACGGTAAACACCACCATTTGAATGAATAGCAAAGTAGGCGCATAATACCGACTTTCTGCCAGATACGTCCAGCTTTGTCCATCCTCAAACACTTGCATAGGATGCCTAAGCGACAGATACAAGAGCAAACCCACATTCAACCCCATAATCCCGAGCGCGGCAAGATACCAAAGACTATAGATACTGGTTTGTTGGGGCGAATGCCAAAACTTCCGTAAATGCCTGAATCCAATGTATACCATCAATATGATTAATGCCAATGACAACAAGAAGAATCCCCCACGAATCCCCCCAATAACCATTGCCGAACTTAGCCCCGCCTTTCGGATAATCGCATCTGCACTAATGTAGCAAAACGCCTTGATAGGAAAAGCATCGAAATTCAATAGGTGTTCCAAATAGAACATCTGTCCCTCCCCCACCGAATCTGCCAAGTATGTAGCTGATCCCGTATGTAGTTGCTGACCAAACCACAAAGGTACAATAAACATGACCGTAATGCCTATTTGCCCTATCAATACCCTCCACCAATAACGCGCATGTAGTATCCCCAAAGCTATCAACAATAATGGCTGTATCAATAACAATGGATAATAGGCATACCGAATATATACCGCCATCGAAGCCAAGGTAGCCGCCAATCCCAACCATATCCACGAAACGTCCCGCTCTCCCCCCAACTGAATCCGCCGAATACAATCTAGCAGCAGAAACAAGCCCAGTTGAAACAATGCCAATGCCCAAATATCAGTTGTTAGAAGATAATGAAAAGGCGTAAAAGAGATAGCCCAGAAGGAGAAAAATGCAGGATATGTATACTGATGTAAGTATGGAGTAAAGCACCTAAGCAACAAATGAGTCGCCCCAAACAGAAGCAGAATGCCCAATAAATGCAAAAGCAAAGCCGCACACACCCAATCTTGTACAACTAGATAAGCAGGTAATAGGAGAAAACTATAGCCAGGTGGCCACCCTTTTAAGGGCACATACACAACCTCCCCTAATACCTCAGGGTGAGAGCTTTGCACAGAAATTCCGTGCCCTTCATACCATAGTTTTGTTGCGAGTACCTGTTGATTCCGATCTGTTGTATTCTCCAATGAAAAGAAAACGCCTCCCTGCACCAATTGTGACAGTAAAGCAATCCCAAAGATAAGGAAGTTCAAATGCTGCTTCAGCCAATGAATTGTATGAGATTTTAGGTTTTGCAAGGCAGTTTTTGCATTATTAGATGCAAAAATAGCATAAAGAATCTGAATGAAAATCTTTTTGGTACTTCCCGCTTTCAATGAAAGCAATTCTCTAGGGGCATTGCTTGAACGCGTCCAACAGTTATTGCCCCATTTCCCTTGGCCTTGCCAAGTTATTGTTGTAAATGATGGGAGTTCCGATGACACAGAAGCCATCGCCCAAGCCTATGAAAGTAAGTTACCTCTTTATATACATTCCTTTACACACAACCAAGGCCTAGGAGCTGCATTAGCTGAAGGCTTTCGGCAAGCCCTCAAACGGGGTAAAACGGGAGATATTATTATCAGTATGGACGGGGATAATAGCCATCCTCCTGGCCTTATGAATCGAATGATTAAACAAATACAAGAAGGAAGTGATATCGTCATTGCTTCTCGCTATCAATACGGAAGCAGAATTGTGGGAGTAAATGCCTTTAGGCGAATGTTAAGCCGCGTTGCAGGTATGTTGATGCAGGCGCTCGTTCGGATTCGAGGGGTACGTGATTATACATGTGGATACCGCGCCTATCGCTGGGAGCTAATACAATCGGCTTTCCAACATTATAACGACCAACATTTTGTTGAACAGAAAGGCTTTGCGTGTATGATAGAAGTACTCATCAAACTCAAGCGCTTCAACCCTATCATACATGAAGTTCCTCTCATTCTACGATACGACCTCAAGGAGAGCAGCAGCAAAATGCGTATCTTCCGAACCATAAACGAAACTCTTAAAATGGTACTCAAAAGCAAAAACACCTAAGATAAGCAGAATTGCCCTTAACGAGGGCAAAAGAACTCATGTCAAGGCTGAGATTTATCCCCAAAAATCTCAGCCCTTTGTAGTACCTTAGTGAAATGTTAAGATAAAAGATCCCCACACCAATAAACCATAAACCTATGCGACATATCTTGTACCTTATTTTACTCCTTAGCCCTCTTATCGTCTATACCCAAGCCCCAACTTTCATCCAGTTGGGCATCGGATATGTATCATACGCCCACAATCCTGTGCTCGAAAAGGTCCCTTTCATGGCTTGGGGGCAACATACCAAAGGCAAAAAGATGCAACCCAATGATGATATTGGTGTACTTTGCACCTATGAATCATTTGGAGGTGTGCATATAGCTGAATTAGACTTTGATCTCCCCCTCTCCAATCTCGAAATACAAGATAGTATCCATATCCTTTTCAAGGAGCGTTACCCCAAGATTCCACTTGATCATGTCATAATGCGTGTAAATCATATTCATGGGATGGGATGCGTATATGACCATTTTGCGCCCATGTATCTTCTTGTAGGAGGGCACGTACCAGAATTCGAACGTATGCTCATAGAAACAGGTATAGAAGCCCTCTATCAAGCAACCCAAAATAAGCAATCATGCAAAATCGTCCATAAAACAAAAAATATCCTTAATCCTTGGTGGGTCAATCGTAGCCCTCATTCCTTTGTAGGTAATCCCGAATACAATGGCAATCAAAAAGAAGCTGAGCATGAGGTCATACAGGAATTACATCTTACCGAATACCTCAACAAGCAAAACCAAAAAGTCCTTGTGCGACTCTCTATTGGCCTTCATGAAACGACCTTTAGCAATAAAGACTCATTAACCCGATCGGGCGTAATGGCTCGGGCAAGTCGTAAACTACAACAAGAATATCCAAATACACGTTTCATCATCATGCCAGGTTCTGGTAATGGAACAACTGCCTCGGCTCACCGAAAACACCTCAAAAAGTGTTGGAAGCACGATTTAGGAGTCGATCACTCTCGCCAAATTACCGATTCTATTGTACATACAACCCTGGCTATCATCAACAGTTCTGATAAAATCGATACCCTTATATTTGATCAAATTGAATGGAAAACAACAACCAAAGATTACTACCATGATACAACCTACAACAAAAGGCTTACTCCTCCCCTACTTCGATTGGGCTTTGGAACTGGAGCCTACCGAGAAGGTCAATTAAATCTATTATACTATTTTGCCTTTCCTGTTATCCCTAAAGATGCTTATCGCAATGCCATCTTTTACGACTTTGAACAAGGCAAAGTATTAGGGATGAAAGACCGAGTCCTTGGTAAGGTACTAAGTTGGCTCCCTTTTACTACCCTTAGAGCCTTTCGATTTGGTAACCATCAAGGATACTTAGAAGAGGGGAAACTACGACACGATACGCGAATCAATTGTACGATCATAAAAATGGGAAATTGGGTACGGGTATTTCATCCATTCGAACCCAGTGTAGGTTCATCGCGTTATCATATCCTTCCTTTAATGCAGGCCATATATCCCAATCATGCTATTGAGGAAGCCCCTTATAGTGGTGGCCATCAGTTTTATATTGTACCAAAGGGAGTTTTTCATCGCCAAACATATTTCAGACGTGCTTATGAAGCAGCGAGTTGCATATATGGCCCCCATGAATTGCTCACATTCCTCAACCAGTTGATAGCAACCTCCCCCTGAGTTCCTGATACAATACGAAAAAGCCCTACCTAAAGTATAGATAGGGCTTTTTCACTATTATATAACGTTCTTGTTAGATAATCTCATAATCAATCAATACCTGAAAGGAATCATTCATCGTTTCTTCTAGAGGCCTGAAGGTCATCCCTAACTCACGTGTAATCTTACTGTTATCCGCATACCAACCTATGTTCACATTATTCCGAACAAATCTACGGGTAATAGACTTGTCGATAAATGGGCCAAATAGCCATAAGATAAATTTAGGTAAAGCCTTGCGAGGCACAGGATAGTTATCTCCATACTTAGGGAGTAATGTTTCAGCCATCTTCAAGAAGGTTGTATTATGCCCACATACAATATTACGACCATTCGCTTCTGGTACAAAACCTGCCCGATAATGCGCCTCTGCCAAGTCTCGTACATCCACTACTCCAACCCCTATATTAGGAACTCCTGCCTTCATTGTACCATCCCCCAATTGCTTTAACAAATTATAGCTCTCTGAAGTAATTGAGCGCGCATTCAGAGCGGGGCCCATCACAAAGCAAGGATTGACGACTACCAAATCCCAACGATTTTGCTTTTTATTAATTTCCCAAGCCTCTTTCTCTGCCAAGGTCTTAGAATAGGAATAAGGTTGATACGCTAAAGAAGCAGTTGTATTCCATACTTCTTCGGTCAAGATACCATTAGGAGCATTCTGACAATCAATTGCATCCGTATAGATTGCGGCACAACTACTCGTTACAACCACACGCTTCACAGATGCTATTTTATTGGCCTGTTCCAATACATTTCGTGTGCCCAATTTTGCAGGATCAATCAGTTCCTTTTGGGGATCTTTCACATCTATTGAAAATGGCGAAGCCGTATGATAAACCAATTCACACCCTTTCATTGCTTCCGCATAAGAACCTTCGTGGAGCAAATCCGATTTGAAGTACTTGATTGTCCCTGGACTTTTCGCGGCAATGTCATTTAAGTGTGCAATCTTATGTGCCTTCTTAGGATCACGAATCGCGGCATGCACCGTTATTCCCTCCTCCAACAGTTTCTTAACTATCCATCCTGCTACATATCCTGTAGCTCCTGTCACCATTACAGGTTTCGTTTTATCAATCTGTGCCATACTTAATGTATATCTTCATTAAACAAAATGAGCAAAAAGGCCTTCACTCTAGTTTATTGACCTATAATACAAAATTATAGACTTTATTTCGAGGAAATGTATACAAAACCCTGATTCTTGTACACATTTCACAGTTTCTATTCTCTCTTACCTATCCTCATATAGAATCTTCCTATTAAGGAGTAAAATGGACAATTACGCTCATAGTGGAAGGTTACAATTCTATAGTGATAGATTGCAGACTCATAGTGACGCGTTGCATATTCATAGTGGGACGTTACAATTCTATAGTGGGACGTTGCAATCATATAGTGGAAGGTTGTTGACATATAGTGACTCTCATGTAGCTTGTAGTCGTAGTATTGTAGGCCTTAGTGAATCTGGTTCGACTTGTAGTAGAAGTATACAAGCCTATAGTTCTAGAATAGTGGGAAAAAATGGAAGTACCTCATGCCAAAGTGACAATTTATAATTCCCTAGTTATCAAGCAACTATACTGCAATACTGTCACTATGCGGTTGCAACGTACCACTATGGAATTGTAACCCTTCACTATGAATCTGCAACCCTCCACTATGAATCTGCAATCTATCACTATAGAAATACATACTTCTACTACAGACTGCATCACATTCACTATAAACCGTACTACTTTCACTATAAGTTCCTCTATTTTCACTATAAATTGCAGTACATCCACTATAAGTCGCGCCACCTTAGAAACAAACAACAACAGTTCCACTAGAAATTTCACGCCTATCACTATAGGCCACAATATAATCACTATAATTCGCCCCCCTATCCCTATAAACCACAGGAATCCCACTATAGATTACAATGCCCCATAGCCTTATTCCTTTTCAAGGAAGAAAAACTCAATGTATCAATACAAAATTTCTATTCGTATTGAAAATGCCTTTTCGATTGGATGATATCAAGCTTATTGGTATCATCCCATTTACTTATGCCTAGGTACTTTCCCTTCTTTCTGTTAAACACATGAACCGTTTCTTTCCCGTTAAGAAATATATGTAATTCCAGATTCGGAGATGTATTCGGTATATAGTATACCTCGTGGGTGCTTGTTTCGGCTCTTATCTTGTTTTTTTCTTTATAGAAAAAGAGAAACATATCAGTCAAACCATCACTTGGATCACTCGTTAAAATATGTTCATTTACCAAAATGACATCTCCAATTTTCAGACTCAATATATCTTCCTGATAAAAATCTTGAAAATCAATTTGAAAGAGGAGCTTGCCTCTTTCTGGATTTGCAATTGCTGAAGTATACAACAATAGTAGGAATAAACTCATCACTTTCATAGTACGCTATTTTAATGTTTTTAAGTAAGGAAATCATAAAGCTTATATTTGCATATGTTCATTGACTAGACTAAGGATTTATTCATTGCTCCATCATAACCAAACCTTATTGTTCTGCTGATCTAGCCAAACGAAAGCCTATCCAATCAGAAATCCAATCAGGGTCTCGGCACTCACGCATAAACACACGGGCTAGCATAGGGATTGAGGTAAAGCATCCTCCACGTATGATACGGCAATCTCCTTTAGAGGCTCCTTTAGGATTGGTCACAGGAAGGGTAGAATATTTTCCATACCAATCCCAGCACCATTCATGCACATTTCCACTCATATTATACAAACCCCAAGCATTTGGGTCATGAAAATCTACAGGGAGGGGTTTTCTGGGATAGCCAATCGTCGTTAATTCACTTATACAAACCGTATCAGGCAAATCACGAACGAAGGAGTCATCTTGTGTATTAACGAAAAAGGCTCCTTTAAACACATCATAAACAAAAAATAGCGTATCTACTCCCTCTTTACACCCCCCGAATAAATCCAGTTGATATTTATGTATCGTATCCCATGGGATGAGAAGGGAAGTCTCCTCCTCATCCCATTCCCATGCAATTGCCATCTCTGTCGTATCCACTTTGTTTTTTCCATTCCCCCAGAGAACATCCTCTCGACCTGTACGCGCCGCATATTCCCATTCGGCCTCGGTAGGCAAACGATAGCCATTCGCAAGGGTATCCCAAGTCACTGACCAATCAGAAT
>Ga0163111_10000207_pt1 | contig 34574 bp, 31 predicted proteins | sample CRUFie1St18metaG_FD_109645 | JGI IMG/M metagenome (GOLD analysis project Ga0163111, IMG submission 109645) | Marine microbial communities from the Costa Rica Dome - CRUD Field 142mm St18 metaG | ecosystem: Environmental > Aquatic > Marine > Oceanic > Photic zone | place: Costa Rica: the Eastern...
GAAAAGCACGGTTTCACTAAGGAAAAAAGAATCATTGTTACAAGATCTTTGCAACATGTCGGATCTAGGGATTTAGGTTATCTTCCTGGGAACATGCAAGACAAGATGGCACCATGGCTTGCTCCAATAGTAGATAATGTCAGGCAGGCATTTAACGATGCATCTGTCTTTGAAACCATGGTTGAATCTGGTCTTATTGAAGTTGCGCCGATACCGTACATACGTGGTAGAACGTTTTCTGACTGTTTTATCATTGTTGACGAGGCTCAGAATGCTACGATTCATGAGCTCAAAACAATCATCACCAGGGTAGGCCAAAATGCAAAAATAGTCTTGCTTGGTGACATTGATCAGATCGATACACCTTACATTGATAAAAGATCAAATGGTTTATCTATTGTAATAGACAGATTTAAAAATTCCAAGCGTGCGGCTCATGTACATCTCGAAAAAGGCCAAAGATCAGACCTTGCTTCAGAAGCGTCTAATATTCTTTAGAACTAATCTCCTAACGAATAATTAGGTAAAAGGGAGAATCGTTATGGGATTTACAACATTTAGAAGGCGGGATGGTCAAAGGTTTAGAAAAGTGTATCCTCGCATTAGGAAGACACCAAGATTTTTTACTATATCTGATAGCGCTATGTCAGTTGAATCAAAAAAAATTCAAATGACCGGCGAAACCTCAGCAAGGTTTGATTTTCAAATACCTTATCTTCAGATACCAACTGTTCAATTGTCGGCTGAAGTGTCTGATGATAATCAGGGCATGGTGAATATCTTTATTACGCAATTGACTACTGAGTTTGTTGTTTTTGAAACTTCTGCACCATTCAGTGGAACTATTCACGTACAGGTGCTTAAAATCGGGAGTGATTAACTATGGCTAGCCAATCTCGTGGATCGATCGAAGAAGGGTCTGTCTCTTTTACAAATCATACAGAAAGAACCATAAATTTTGTTGCCGCTACTGGTGTGAACTTTGCAGACTTTCCATCTCCACCTGTTGTAAAGCTAATTAGCGTCGACGGCAGTGGTGTTGATGTTGGCAATGGAAACATTGGTGTCACTTTCACAAACATTACTACGACAGGCATGACGGTCATAACAAGCGCACCATTTACGGGTACAATAAGATATTTATGCTCAGTTCAAGGATAACGAATAATTATATTCAGTTCAGTTACATAGGGTTAAAAAATGGCTACTAGAGATTTTCGAAGTTCACAAATTCGTACTACACAAATTATTGCTTCAGGTTCCGATACAACGTCGAAACCTTCTTTGCTTATTTACAGTGCTAGTGCAGCAACAAACGATCAAGGAGCAACGACAGCACAACTTCTGACAAACGTCGGTGAGGATGCTTGGCTTTTTGTTTCAGGTTCAAAGAACGGCGTTCATGGACACAAGGCCCAGGTTTTGTTTGGAGGATCTGTTGCATTAAGTGGTACGTTGAGCGGCTCTGCTTTTGTTGCCATGCCTGGCGAAAGCTTTACACTTAGCTCTGATGATAACATTAATTTTGTTATTGACAAAGATGGTAACAGCACCTCCGCGTTTTCTTTTAAGAGTGGAGCAACAGAAGTTGCTAACTTAAATGAAAGTGGTACACTTCAACTTGATGGTACACTTGATGTTGATGGTGGTAGCATAAGTGTAACCGCAGCCAACGATGCAGCTGCATCAATATTGCTACAAGCAGATAACAGTGACGATGCTGGAGATGACTGGCAAATTACGGCAAATGCAGACCAAACGTTTACAGTTGGGAACGATATAGCATCCGCTGGGACTCCTGTTACGCATGTGTCGATAACTCCAAATGCTACAGTTACGAACTCGACAGTCAATGTTGCAGGTAATCTTGACGTTGGAAATACACTTACTGTACCTGGAGACATTGTACACACTGGCGACGCAGACACAAAAATTAGCTTTGATACCGATGACATAAAAATTACTGCCGGTGGAATCGACACAATAAAAACAAACGCAACTAGTGTCATTATAAATGAAGATAACGGAAACGTTGATTTTGAAGTACGTGGTGACGGAGCAAATGTAAGAGCAATTCATGTCGATGCATCTGCAGATACAATTAAATTCTTAGACGATGATAGTGATGCAATAGCGGAAAAGGATGTTAACTTTTTGGTTCATTCACCAAATGTCGGATTAAAAAATTCAAACACAAGAGGCGTTGCACTGTTCAAAGGCGATGTCGTCGTTTCTGGTACCCTGTATGCTGATAAGCAAGTCTTAGAAGTTGATCTTGTACAGTCAGGTAGTAATCTAATTCTTTCTAGTTCCCTTCACTTTCAAAATAGTGGTCCAGAGGCTGGTGAATCATTTGCTGTACCACCAAACGACGGTGCAATTTTTGTTTCAACTGGATCTTTAATAGCAAAACTAGCTGATGCTGCTGGAAATACAACCGAAATTAAAATTGGTCAAAACTATATTGCTGGTGATGGACTAACATCAACTATAGCTAATCCAAATACAACTTTCCATGCTTCAATCGCTGCGATTAGTGGATCTGCAATGGGAGCAACCGACATCGCAACTGGAGATCTCTTTGCAGTCGCCGATGTGAGTGAGCCAGATGACAGAACAAGAAAAATCACTGCAACAGATCTAGTAACAAATCTTTCTCAAAATGGTATTAGACAAGCTACCGGTGCCGATGCTCCTGGATTTCAAACGGACGATGGCATTGTAGCTCATCTGTCTGGTTCAGTTTTTAGTGGTCTCGTAGGTATAACTGGATCAAACAACATATCTCTTACAACTATTAATAGGGTTGGTGTTGGTGTATCAGACCCAGATGCAAAACTAGAGGTACTTGATACAGGCACTCAACTTAAACTTTCTTATGATGCTGATACATTTGCTACACTGGCAGTTACTTCCGATGGTGATCTTACCCTAACAACAAAAGAATCCGATTCAGACATTGTTTTTCAAGTTGATGATGCAGGTTCAGAGTTTACGGCATTAAGAATTGACGGTGCTAATGCAGGGTCCGCTGCGTTTACTCCTGCTTCTGGTGGTGGTTTAAGCGTTACACCGACTGGCGACAACGCAATTGCTGAGGTCGACGGTGGTGAAATAAAACTTACTAAGGCTTCAAATACCGGCACCGTTGCGCCAACTATCACATTCAAAAAATCTAGAGGAGTTATAGGAGGCAAGACTAATCTAACCGATGGCGCTACGATAGGAAACATTCTATTTGACGGATTTGATACAGGTTCTGCAACATCAGCAGCAATAACGGCAAAGGCAGACGGAGATCATGGCGATAGCACAACTGACGTACCAGGGCAAATAATTTTTAGCACAACCGCAAATGGTACAGAAACGCTGACTAGTAGAATGGTTATTCGCCAAGATGGAAAAGTTGGGGTTGGCGTTGACGATCCGGACGAATCGCTAGACATAAGTGGTAACATAAAACTACGCGGAAACATAATTAAAGCATCGGATGGTGGTAGCACAATTACTCTTGATACCGATGATAACGTCTCCGTTGCAGGAAATCTTACAGTTGTTGGCGGAGACATCACTCTAGCAAATGGATCAACCATTGACAGCTCAGCAAACGCTGGTGTTCTGTTGCTGACGGAAGATGTAGTTGCAACTAGCGCTGCATTGAGAGTTGGAGGTAATACGATTCAAGCTTCTGATGGTGGATCTACTATTACAATGGATGCGTCAGACAATGTAACCATTGGCGGTGATTTAACTGTTTCAGGAGGTGACATAGCTGGTCCTGCTGACGGTGATTTTATTGTTAAGTCAGACGGAAATATTACGTTTAGGATCGACGCCGATAATGATGAGACTGGTCAGTCATTTTCTTTCCAAAATACAACAACAGAAATTGCAAACCTTGATGAAGCAGGGAACTTACAAACCGCCGGCAATATTCGGATCGATGGTAACGTTATACAAAATTCGGAAGGCGAAACAACACTTACTATGGACACCGATCAAAAGGTTGGAATCGGCCCAAATCCAGGAGGATCATTTCCTTCCTACATGTTAGACGTAAATGGAGATATTCGAGTTCGTGGAAACGACATTAGAGACAGTGGTTCAAACGTTGCAATAAGCTTTGACGGATCTACTAATACAGAAATAAAAGGTACACTTCGACTTACTGGCGAAAACATACTTGGTGCCGATGGATCTCCTGCAATTGGAATCAATAACGCAAACACTGTAATTTCTGGGACACTTTCTGTAGCTAGCGAAATACAACACGTCGACGATCCCAACACTAAAATAGCTTTTAATAACGATCAGATTGATATTATTGTTGGTGCTGCAGCGACTAGCCCTTCAATTACAGTTAAAGAGAATGACACGCAGGACGAGGTCGTAATAAATGACGGTTCTGCGGATATTGACTTCCGCGTCGAGTCAAACGATAATCAGCATGCGATTCTTGTTGATGCTGCAAAAAACCAAGTGTTGATAAACTCTGGTGATTCTGCTGATGACGTTTCATTCTTTGTGTCAGGTTCTGACGGCGTAACAAACTCAGCCCTTAATCACGGTGGTATATCTGTATTTTCAGGTGATGTAGTTATTTCTGGATCACTCTTCGATGGCAGTCATAGTAGAATAAATTTAATATCAGTTTCGGAAAACGGTACGTTTTCTAGTGGCCAAACTGCGAGTGGTACAAATGCCGTCGCTATTGGACAAAATGCAGCAGCGACTGGTACGAGCGCAATTGCAATTGGTCAAAACTCTGTGGCCGGCGGTTCGACTGGTCACTCTATTGTTGCAGGTGGTCTTGACAACACGGCTAGTGGAGACTATTCGGCTGTACTTGGTGGTCAATCAAACACGGCCTCTGGAGCTTATGCTGCAGCAATCGGTAGAAGTAATGCTGTATCTGGAGAAGATTCTGTTGCTATCGGAAAGTCACTAACTGTTAATACAGACAATACGATCGCTATTGGGAATAACACAAACAATGCAGATGTTCAAGTCAAGGGAACTCTAAACGTTATAGGGAACGTTACTTTAGATGATGCAGCCTCTTTGCTTGTGCCTGAGTCGATTGTTCATAAAGGTGATACTAATACGCTTATAAAGTTTGACACAGATCAGATTAAGCTTGACACGAATGGTGCCACCAAAGCCCACGTTACATCGACTCAAGTTTTAATCATGTCCCAAAGTGGTCATTCAGATGACTTCAACGCGCAGAATGCTGCAGACGTTAATTTCTACGTTATGGGCAGAAAAAATTCTAAGGACACTACTACCGCCGGTACTTCTGTGTTTGGAGGCGATGTACATATCTCTGGCTCACTTTCAGGGCCTTCGCAATATGCATTAACAGATAATAGCGTTCGAATGTTTAGAGACGGCTCTACAATGAAATTTGTAGACGGTGTTACCACAACAAAAACTTTAGAACAATTATCTTCAGTGGCAGCAAGTACTAGTCATTTTATTGGTGCTCATGGTGTAGGCGCGCAGGTGTCAAAAATACACACGTCGGCATCGATTGCTTTTGCTGGAGATCTAAATAATTCCATAAGTAATCTTGCAGCTAGCGGCGTTGGTTCAGACGTTTACTTCTTTGTGTCTGGAACTCTTGGCACTAAAAATGGCGCAACCAGACATGTTAGCTTGTTTGGTGGTGACTTTGTAGTAAGTGGTTCATCTCATCTTGCAGGTGTGACTGGAACTGATATAGAAGCAACCGGTGATTTAGTTGCTGGCGGAAATGTAATAAAGAATAGCAATGGTGATTCTGCAATACGTTTTAATAGTGCCGATGGCGGTGTTTTTATAGGCAGTCAATTTGACACCGCAGCCCAATCATTGTTGGATATTAGAAAAGATGACAATAGTACACTCACAAGTGGTGTTCAGACATTCGCTAACTTCAACTTGGCTCTTAGGAATCATTCTACAACTGATGGTGCATTTGCTGGGATTGCTTTTGATGTTGCTAACGAGCAGGACGTCGATCGAATCGGAGCATCTATAGCTGGTGTGCGTAGAACAACGGATGCTGATAATCACAAAACGGATTTAGTTTTCAGTACAAATATTGGAGACGACAGTGGTGGTGTAGACGACGGCCTGACAGAAAGATTAAGAATTACAAGTGCAGGTCAGATCGGTGTTAATACCACACCTGCCACTGCGTTCCACATATCTGCAACAGACTCATTGGTTATCCCGGTAGGAACTACCGCACAGCGTGGCACGAATACGCAAGGTGGTATTAGATTTAACACGACACTTTCGGCTTTTGAAGGATACAGCGGTGCTGCTTGGTCTTCGCTCGGCGGAGTTAAAGATGTCGATGGTGATACGTTTATCGAAGCCGAATCATCTCCTGGGGCAGATAATGATGACCTGAGATTTGTTACGGGTGGTACAGAAAGAATGACTATCACGGGCAGTACAGGTGTAGTTGGTATCACCGGTCGTTTAGAAGTGTCTAGCCATGTTACTGCTTCTAATTTTGTTGCAAAACACGGAAACTTTTACGCTGCGGATGGTCAATCATTAGGGTTATATTCACCACACCACGTTGTTGTTCACCTTGATACAGACAACGAAGGGAATGCAGAGTTTCAGATTGATAACGGTGCTGGCACTGAGGTGTTTGTTGTAAATGAATCCGGTGATTTGCAAATCGATGGCGATCTAACAATAAGCGGAAATGATATAAAAGACAGTGCATCAAACACGATATTTACTTTTGATGGTTCTGGAAATGTAAGCGCTGTCGCTCCCCTAACTGTTGCTACTTTAGATATCCAAGATCTAAAAGTTGGCGGCGATGACATCAAGGATTCTGGGAATAATACCGTTCTTTCCTTTGATGGTTCTGGTAACATTGACAACAATGCTTCGTTTAGTGGAATCGTTGAGTTTACAAGGTCAGGCGCGGGCTCTAACCCTGCATCACTTAAAGTCGCAAAGGGTGTTGGTAGTACAAGTAACAACACCACATTAATCGCACTTGATGGAAATAGCGGTAGAAACATTGAGTTACTTCCTAACGGTACATCATTCTTTAAATGCATCAATCCATCTTCCGGGCAAATGGCAATCGTTAGTAATGAGGCCGGACAAGATGTAGATTTCCGTATTGAGGCAATTACTACGGCCGGTGGTGGAGTTCCGGCTCACGGTAATGTTGATGCAGATTATTCGTTTTTCCTTAAGGGTGACACTGGGCAAACAGGGCTTGGTGTTGGCGACATGAATTCAGGCTTTCCAGACGCTCGCTTAGCTATTAAGGGTGTAACTACAAATGTTGACCCTTATTCTAGTAAAACATGGGCGAAGGTTACTGGATCACTTGACGACGGTCGTCTAGACCTTTACGCCAACAATAGTGTTACAGCAAGAATTAATGCAAACGGTATGTCTATGCTTGGTGGCGATGGTACTGAAGAACCAAGTCTTCTTATAGTACGTCGTGATACATCAACTACACAAAATGATCTTCTTGGTGGAATTGGGTTTGATTCATCTGATGGTAATGTTCCAACTACAATTTTAAATGCATCTGCATTTATTGCTGGCTATGCATCTGAAGCACACGGTGCAAATGATAAGGGCGGTTATTTAGTATTTGGTACAACAGCAACAAATGATGACGACGATACTGCTTCTCAAGAACAGCTTAGAATTGAAAGCACACAGATAACCGCGCAAGTCCCAGTTGATGTAATGATGGAAGGTGATCCTGCTTTATCTATGACTCGGATTGATAGTGATATTGATAATGATGAGGTAATTGGGCAGTTACAGTTTAATGCAGCTGCATCAGCCGGCGATGTCGCGACAGTACTTGGTGAAGTAGCCGTCCTTGCTGCCCAAGATAATATGGCTCTTGGTTCTGATTGTCCAACAACTATGGAATTTAAGGTTGTAAGAGATGGAACAAATACCTTAGTAACTGCAGCGACTCTTGACGGCGGCGGAACATTTGCAGCCACTGATCTAAGTGCAACTGGAAATATTAGTTCAGCAAACTTCCAGAGTCTGGCCGATGGAGATCTCACAGTCAGGTCGGACGGTAACATCAGTTTCATAATCGACGGGGATAACGATGAAACCTCGCAAAGCTTTTCCTTCAAGAATAACTTTAGTACTGAAATAGCAAACCTTGACGAATCTGGAAACTTACAGATTGATGGAGACCTTACTGTAACTGGTGGAGATGTAATAGGAGCTAACCTAAAACTTGACGCCACAGGAGACATTACATTATCGGCAGATGGCGATCAGATCAAAATGGATGATGGCACAACAACTAGGTTTACTTTTAACGTAGATAGTACTCCGGAGCTTGACGTTACCGGTGCGTTTACAATCGATGGTAGCAGCACCATCACTATCGATGCCGGAGATGATATTCTGCTTGATGCTGCCGGAGGACAGGTTAAGATTGATGGTGATCTTGAGGTATATGATCGAACTGGTGCCGCAGCCGGAGATAGAATCTTTAGGGTTTACGATGATGGTGATGATGGCGTACTTGAAGTATTTCAAAATACCGTTTCGAAAGTCAGACTGTCGGCGCACTCAGGCTTAACTAGCTACATTGTTGGGGATAATGTAGGAATCTCAAATACTACTATTACACCATCTCATCAGCTGACAGTAAAGGATTCACAATCAGCAGGTTCTGTTGCAAGCTTTACAAACACCTACAACGGTACGTCTGCAGATGGAATCATTGTTGGTTTTGATAGGTCGACCCTGGGTACTGGTAATCAGTTTATAAAGTTTCAAAATGATATTGATGGTACTCCAGCCAACCAAGGTACGATCAGATCTGATGGATCTGGTGGTGTCGTTTATACAACTGCATTTACCGGACAGCACCCAACATCTATTGTCCTTGATTCAAGTATTACAACTGGAATGATAGTAGAATCTTTAGGTACGATTTGGTCTAGAAACAATGATACTTTAGAAACAGGTATACCTAAAGTCTGCGCTACAACAACAGAGTGTTCGAAAAAGGTGTTTGGGGTTATTGCTTCTCTTGAAGGTTCTTATGAAGGAATGAAAGCTTATTCTCAGCAGTCCGAGAATGAAACGCATATTGATGTGAATTCGCTTGGTGAGGGCATGGTATGGGTTACAAATAAGAACGGCGAAGTACAAAATGGTGATTACATTGTATCTTCAACAATTACCGGACTTGGTCAAAAACAAGATGATGATATTCTGCGCAGTTCAACTGTTGCAAAATGCACGCAAGACATAGATTGGGATAGTGTTACTGATACAGTTGAACATAACGGCGAAACTTACAAAAAGTACTTAATGATTTGCACTTACCACTGTGGGTAATTATAATCTAATTAATTATATAATTAATTCAATTAAGAAAGACTGAATTACAGTAGACAGAATCAGCAGGTTCAGTTAGGTTCATACTGGGAATTAATTAATTAATAAGGGGCAAACTAGGATTTGTACAAAAAATATTTTCACTTTTTTTGTTTGGTGGTACAATAGAACCAATTACAAACGGAGTGACTATGTTTAATAATCCTTTTGAACAGCAAAAAAAAGAATACCTAATTCCATCAGACTGTGAAATAGTACTTGTTGCTGATCTATTTGCAGACCAGTATTTAGGTGGTGCTGAATTAACAACTGAAGCATTGTATAAGGCCAGTCCTTTAAAAGTGCACAAGATACATTCTAAAAATGTAACAATGAAAACCCTAGAGTCTGGATACAATAAATTTTGGATCTTTACGAACTTTTCGCAAATGGATCTTCAGCTAATACCTGCAATAGTTTCAAACATTAGGTATAGTATTGTAGAGTATGATTACAAATTTTGCAGATATAGATCGATAGAGAAACATCTATCAGCAGAAATGAAAGAATGTGATTGTGCAGAAGACATGCATGGAAAACTAACATCAGCATTCTTTCATGCAGCAACCACAATTTTCTATATGTCTTATGCACAGATGAAAAGGTATCATGACAGATTTCCTTTTCTTGCTGAAGACGAAGGATCTAATCAATATGTTTTGAGCTCATGTTTTTCAGATGAATTTTTTGCGCTTATTAAAATTCTTAGGGAAAAAGAAAAAGACACAGAAAGAAAAGGTTGGTTAGTGCTCGGATCTAATTCTTGGATCAAAGGAACAGAGGCAGCTGTACAATGGTGTGAAGACAACAATAAAGAATATGAAATTCTTCAAGGACTTGACCATCAGCAAGTTTTAGAAAAAATGGCCGTAGCTGAAGGGTTTGTGTATCTACCTATGGGTGGCGATACATGTCCAAGAATGGTCATAGAAGCTCAGTTACTTGGGTGTAAGTTAGAAGTTAATGATAATGTCCAGCACATGACTGAAGTACCCTTCTGTGATGATAGTATTTCAGACATCGAGTCTTATCTGTACGCAAACAGAGAAGTTTTTTGGAATATGATTAAGACAGATATGGGATATATGCCAAACATATCTGGTTATCTCACAACCAAAGATTGCATTTCACAGAAATACCCTTTTGAAAAATGTATTAATAGTCTGAAACATTTCTGCAGTGAGATTGTTGTAATGGATGGTGGCTCAACAGATGGAACATTAGAACGGCTGCAGGAATTAGCTAGTGAGGATAACAGAATCAAGGTTCATGTGCACAATGTTGACTGGTCAGCAAAAAGATTCGCTGTCGAAGATGGCTTACAAAAGGCCCGAGCAAGATCTAAGTGCACTGGTGATTTTTTATGGCAAATCGATTCTGACGAAGAAGTGAATCCTGATACTGTCGATGAGATTATTAAGTTATGCAGACAATTTCCAAAGTTTGTCGATTTGGTTTCTCTGCCTGTCATTGAATATTGGGGATCCGAAGATAAAGTGAGAATAGATGTCAATCCTTGGAAATGGAGACTGAGCAGAAACAAGCCAAACATTACACATGGTATACCTAGAGAGTTACGACTTACTGATGAAGACGGCAATTTATATGCTGCTCCAGGTACAGACGGCTGCGATTATATTGACGCAGAAACATTTGAGCGTATTGCTCATGCTTCTTTCTATACAAACGAGGTACACAACGTTAGAATAATGGCAGTACAAGGTAACGAACAAGCGTTGTCAAGTTATTCTGATTGGTTTAATAATTTGGTTGATGTAATGCCTTCGGTAAAACACTATAGTTGGCTAGACATTGAAAGAAAAATTAAGACATACAAAAACTATTGGCAACAGCATTGGGAAAGTTTATATGACATCAAGCAAGAAGATACGGCGGACAATAACATGTTTTTTGATAAGCCTTGGTCAGAAGTATCAGACGAGGAGATAACAATGTTGGCGAAAGATCTTGCAACGAAGACAGGCGGTCATGTTTTTCACTCTAAGGTAGATTGGGATAATCCAACACCTTCTTTGAGGATTACTAAGTGAGTTCAATAGTATATCAAAATGGGATTAAAAAAGATCCAAATACATTCTCAGAAGGCAGTTCACTTATCTTTATTGACGGTGGCGCAAGAGTTGGTGAATTGTATCCGGACGAAAATGGAAAGGGAGTTTATTTCGAGGTCTGTAAAGAAAATATGTGCCTTAAGGTAAGAGACGACTTAGGAAGACATGTTGATTATTCTTTTATGCCTTTTCCGTTTTCTGTCAAGCAAAAGTTTTTTGCCTATTCTGAAATACACATGTTCGAACCAAACCCTGAATTCTTGCCAGAACTAGAAAAGAAAGCAAAGTTTATTTCAAAGTTTAATTGTATCGTATGGATACATCAAATCGCGATTGGGACCTCAAAAGAAGATATTACTTTGAGATTGACTGACGGTGGCTGGGGATCTACAATTTGTGCAGATAAACAAAATGAAACGTTTATCGATGAAATAACTGTTAAACAGTGCGATTTTGTTGGATTCTTAAATGCAATAAATAACCGTTATGAAAATACAGATCTAACACCAGAAGTTCACTTAAAGCTTGATATCGAAGGCGCAGAGTATGATGTGCTTAAACGAATGTTTTCTGCATGGTATCCACCATGTTCGAATGTAAAATCTTTATCTGTAGAATTTCACAAGGATTTTTATCCGGACAAACATGATCAATGGGTTGCTGATAACTGGCATGCCATACTGTCTTTAATGAAAAATGATGTTGCTTTTAACTGGTGGCCAGGTGAGTGGTAATGAAAATAGTAACGCAGGATTATAAGTGCGGAACAAGTTCATCTATACTGGACTACGGTATCGAAGACGTTGTTCTTGTAGATCCACAAAATTACGATCACGTCTTTGACGTTGACGATGATCTTTTTTTTGTTGGTCACGACTTTTTATTTTTTCTTTGGGATAGTTCCGAAAAGATTGAACGCTGGAAGTCTCACAAACATAGAAAAGTTGTTTGGTGTTTTGAAAGAATAAATGCGATTGTACCGCAATGGAAAGCTAAAAGTGAATACAGCATCTCACTCTTAAAACAATTTGTCGACGCAATATACGTTTGTGACGAGGATGATGCACAGGTTTATGGTGATTGGCTACCTCAGTGGGCAAGCTGCAAGTTTTTTAATATGCGGCATGATATAGTGCCTAATAAACATAAATTTCTTTTTAGCGGCCAGGCTGGAAAACCTGAGTATATGCTAAGGACAAAATTATTAAATCAAATTTTTCTTGACAAGCAACTTAAAGACAAGTTTGAAATTACTAATTTCTCACGTGAATTATCATGGGATGACTATTGCAGAAATTTTCTATCGTTTTCAGGAGTCTTAAATCCAGTTGGCATACTAAGAGGTTTTAACACTAGGGCATACGAGGTACTTTATTCTGGTAGGACACTTCTTCAACAGACTTTCGGATCATACAACAAACATATAGAGCTACTTGAAGGTCATCCCAATGCTATAGTCTTTGAAACGTTCGAAGACCTAAAGAATAAAGTACTAAATAGAACAGAAGTTTCTGCAAATGAAGTTGATTTTTTTGAAAAAAACAATCTTTACGCTAGATTTAAAAGCATCGGCGTAAACATAAAATAAGGATAACAAATGGAACTGACAAGAGAACAAGTCAAGGATAACTGGAAAGAACTCGGTAGAAAATTTCCCTTAGTGTGTGGATTAAAAACACTTAACGCAGAGCTAACAATCTACGCTTGTTTGCAGCAAGCCTACAAACAGTTTGATTACGTTGTAATTACCGATGACGGCTCTACTGATAATACGATGAAAATGATCGAAAAATGTGTTAATGACTTTGGCATTATAAACCTATCAGTAATCGATGTTTCCGACTGGGATCCAATGCCTGACCAAGTCATTGAAAAACGCGAAGGAGATCATCATGTAACAAGACCTGCCGGACAGACCCACGCAAAAGCTCAGTTTAAAAATTATGAGGTAGTAAAGAAAAACTTTCCTAATGCTATCTACGTAAGTTTAGAAGACGACGTTATTTTATACGACAACGCTCGAGCAAGAATATATAATCAGATTAACGAATGGGACGACCCGTTTACCGATTGTGAGTTCTTTAACGTTACGTCTATGGTTGATAGAAATCACACTATAGAAGTTGCCTATAACAACCAACGTGGCGTACCAATTCCAGGAATGAAGTTTAGAAAACTATACGATAATGCTGGTGATTATACTTTGGCTGCTTGGTGGTGTTGTGGAGATATAACTGTTGGACCAGACCCAAACTATCCATTTGGAGCTTGCCTTTTTCCATGGTTGCCAAAAAATCAAATGGGCAAGAAAGGTCAATCAACAGCCGATCCGTTTGGTTTTCATTTAATGAACTTTCGGACGTCTAAAAAAGATTATGCATACCCAGAAGACGCTGCTATTGTTCGGTTTGACGAACTTAATGACGAATGCGTTGATAGCAGTCTTTTCGACAAGGTCTCTTTTCCTATGGGCGAAATTAAAATTACAGATAAGTTTAAAAATTACTTGGAAACAAAATGAATACATTGTCTGTCTGTTCAGTAGCAACTAAAAAGTCTCTAACCGAGTTTCTGTTATTGAAATTTAGTTTTGAGCAATATCATAAAGCAGAATGGTTTGTTGCAACAGATCAATTTGCAGCTGACTTTCTATCAAAATTTAAAAACGTTAATGTAATAAACAAGATTAAGACAGATGATTGCAGCCACGGTGTCAACGATCCAGTCAAAAATAGGCTTTTTCTTGAGCTAATCATGACAAAGTTTGATGCCTTGGAAGCAGCAATCGATAAAAACGGTTACGGTCTTTTCTTAGATTCAGACATATTTTTTACCAATTCTTTAGAAAACCGGTTTTTAAAGTTACTAGTTGATCCTGATATAGATGCTATATTAAGTCCACACATGACAAATAACTTAGGACTAGAAACACAGGTAGGTCATTATAACGTTGGGTTTTTTGCAGTCCGAAACAAAAGATATTTAGAACAGCATCGAGCCATGTCTTGGAATAGTAAGGAGTTAGGTATGTACTATGAGCAACAGCCCTTGCAGTTCACTTCATATGAGTATCTGACCGTAAATTCACCAATATATTATAACATTGGATGGTGGCGTTTTAACGAAAAACACAACGCCAATAGACTTCAGTATTTATCAGTACAGGATAACAAGGTTACTTTCATGAATAAACCCGCAGTATGTTTTCACGTACACACTATGAAAGCCCTAGACTACAACAACCAAGGTAAATTTTTGCTTGATAAAGTTTTTAATCTTATGTCACAAACAGATAACCCAAAATACGGTGAACTTTTTGACTATATAAAGGGATTGCTGAATGAACCAACTTGATCTATACAAGATTTTTAAAGATTTTCGGGTATCTCGGGAAGATGCAACCTATCCGCCTTATCATGAGGGGAAGTATCTTGAGGAATATTTTGTTGATAAGTTTGAGCAAGCAGACACAGAGAACAACAAAAGACTGCTGATACCTGTTTATTGGACAGCTGTTTTTAATTATAAAGCATCAGATGGGCTAGGACCTGAAACAGAAAATTACAAACTGCGTCAAAAACTTTTTAATATTATTAGCGATCTTCCAAAAGATGCTAAATACTTCACTGTATCTACTCATGATGATGCACCACAAGGAAATTTTCCGACTGATACTAAACACTTTTATGCAGGTGGAAACTCAAGTATTGGGACAGATCCGATTCCTTTAATTTGTTCTAGTTTTAAAAATGTCTCAGATCCACAAAAACTTTGTTTTGCTAGTTTTGTTGGATCGGCAACTAATCCGATTCGTAACCATGCTCTGCAAGCACTTTCTAAAAAAGAAGGATATGCGATTCAAGGATATCACTGGCGTCCAGACGTTACAGCAGATCAGCAAAAATTATTTATTGATTTGACTTCTAGATCCAGGTTTACAATATGCCCACGCGGATATGGTGCAACAAGCTATAGAATGTATGAGGCAATGCAACTAGGATCGATCCCTGTTTATATTAGTGACAAGCACATGTTACCATGGCGTGACGAACTATCATGGACAAAGTTGGCAGTCGTCGCACATCCGTCAGAAGATTATAGCGAACTCGATAATCATTTAAAGGCCATGACTGAAACAGAGGTCAGAAAAATGCAACAAGAAATAAAAGATAAATACGAAATGTACTTCTCTATACCAGGGGTGTACAATCAAATATTAAGGAGATTAGCGTGAAGAAAATATTGTTTGTTATGGCAGATTATCCAGACTGGCGTCAAGACTTTTTTGAAAAGTGGATGTCTCCAAACAATAAAAAATATGCAGAGAGACACGGTTTTGAATATATCGAACTGCGTAAGTTGCCGCGAGAAGAGGATGGCAATTTTTGGAGAAACAACCCTACCTGGTTAAAGCATAAAGTTGTAAATGACTGGATTAAGGATGGTACTTTACAAGACGGCGATATTGTTTCGCATGTTGACGCAGACATTTGTATAGTTGATCATACCAAAAGCTTTGAGCCTGATGAAGGAAAATCATTTGGATACGCGATTGATTCATGCAATACTCATTGCATGGGTGCCTATACTCTTCGGGTCACGGACTGGTCAAAAAAAATGATGGATCATCTATTGTCTTGGGATTTTTATGAAAGAATGAAAAATGACGGCCACTGGCAACAGTTTAGAGAACAGGCGGCATGGTACACGATGTCAGGTACATTGCATCATTCTTGGATACCTTTTACCGATATGCCAAACAATGGTTTTCATTCGAAGAAGACCGAAGAATGTATTTATACTATCGAAGAACTAAATAAGCATGTGCAAATATTCGAACCAGAATGGAATGTTACACACGTTGCGGGTGAAGGATTCAATGATTACTTCATGATTCCAACTGATAGAAATAAGACCATCTTTCGACATTTCGCTGGTGGTCAACGTTGGCAAGATGAGTATTTTACTGACAAGCAAAGGCCAGTCATGCTTTCACCGGCACATTTAGGAACAAGAGCTCAGAAGGCAGAATATGAAAATAGTTGATAAACCTGATTTAATAAATTATTTTATTAAGGAGTTAGGCTACGAATCATATCTTGAAATTGGTCTTGGAAATTCAATAACAGTAATGTACGAGTCTTTTAATCGTGTCGTATGTAAAAATAAAATTGGTATTGATCCATCAAAACTTTACAGCGACCTTAATAGATCAGACACCTATAATTGTACATCCGATGTATTCTTTAAAAACAATAAACAAAGGTTTGATATTGTATTCATAGATGGCTTACACGAATATACACAGGTTAAAAAAGACTTTAATAATGCTTTAGAGTGTCTAAGCAAAAATGGGATTATTGTTATGCACGATATAGGTCCATTTAACGAGGCGCAGATATCTTCTGAAGCTAGTGGAACTGCGTATAAAGCATGGATGGATTTAGTTTGCGAGAGAAAAGATCTAGCTTTCTCCGCACACTTTTTTGATCCAGGTAGTTTTGATGGCGACGTTGTGGGTTTAATATACAGGGGTAAAAACACCCCTGTCCAACTTAAAGACTTTGATCAAGATGATCGATCCTACGCTGCTTTTGATAATAACCGATTACAGCTTTTAAAACAAAAAAACGTTGATCAAGTTATTGATTTATTAAAGGAGTTAAAGTGAAAATTCTATATGTTACTTCTCAAGCTGTTTCTCCAAATGCTCAGGGCGATTTTCAGGAAAACATGATTTTGCATGGTCTTAGAAACGTTATTGGAAAAAATGTTGTTGACATTCCTAGAAAAAAAGTAATGTATGGTGATTTCTCAGAGGTTACCAGAACTCAATTACACGGCCGCGGCTTTACCCTCTACGATGGTGACATATTAGATCTAGATGCTGTCGAACGTCAGATCGATCCATCGAAAATTGATGTGATACTTTACGGGATTACAAACGCATACGGAATAACAGACTATCAGGACCTAAATAAGCTGTGCGATAATATATGGTACATTGATGGTCATGACACACCGGATATTAAGAAAAAGCCGTGTTTTAAAAGAGAACTGTTCAATGCTACTGAAGGTGTTTATCCGACGGGTTTTGGCATACCTTCAAAAAAAATTAGACCAATACACTTCAATAAGACAAGAAAGTATCAAACGACTGCACCCGAAGAAGCTTACTTCAAACCAATAGTTATGCAACATTTGCGTAATCATTACACTTATGAATGGCATCAAGAAAAAGAATATTACGATGATATGGCTTCGTCTTGGTTTGGTTTGACTTGCAAAAAAGGAGGTTGGGATTCGTTAAGACATTACGAAATTATGGCCGCTGGATCGTTGCTTCTTTTTAGGGAATATGAACAAAAACCAAAATTATGCGCACCAGTCGATTTGCCTTGCATGTCATATACTTCACTCGAACACCTTGAAGAAATAACAAACTCGCTTGTTTACAATGATAAGCCAACAAAGAAATATTATGAACTATTATTTGCGCAGCGCGAATGGCTTCTAAAATACGGAACAACGGAAGCAAGAGCTCTACAAATTTTAGATGTTTTAAAGGAAACGATAGATGGATAAATCAATAACAATTTGTTTACACGCACAAGAAGGTTTACAGCACATTGTAGATGCTCAAAAATTGGCTTTGGCTCCTCTAGAAAATGTTTTTGACATAGAGTGGAACTTGAGAATTGACAGACATCCTGGAAAATATGATTCATATTCTGAATTAATCAACGATGCTGTTATTAGTTCTTCCAATGAATATATCATCATGCTAAACGCAAGAGTTAAACCCCAGCCACAGGAAGTTATTCACATGCTTACATTGCTTGAGAATGGATATGCCATGGCAGGTAAACATAACGTTGCCTATATGGCGGTAACAAAAGAACTGTTTAGAAAAACCGGTTGGTGGGATGAACGATATCTGGGCGGCGGTTTTGAAGATGATGAATTTTATTTAAGGATGCATTTAGCAAATCTTGCAATTTATGATTCACATGAATGTGTGTATGACTTTACATGGAAGCAATATCACGGAGTAGAAGGTGGAGATAAATGTGCCTTGTCAGAGCCACACTTTTTTAGAAAGTGGCGTGTTATGGATACAAAAATTATTAAAGCGTTGCCAGAAGAAAACTACAAAAAATATGATGGCTTACTTGGAGATCCAAGACCAGAGATAAGTGAAAAATGGCAGCCTTGGGATAAGTCTGTTATAGGATCTGGTTATGGAACGCATGGCGATCGTGACGGTATACCTAAGGGAAAGAAAATAACTGAGTTTCATGGTTATCCAAGATCACACAGGTTCTGTATAGTACATTATGCAGGCATGGCAGTCGGTCAGAACAAAGAGGTAATCGATGGAACAGAAGAAGATTTTAATTTGCAGTTATAGAGATTGGGCAAATAATGTTAAGGACTTAATTTTTTTAAACTATCAAGAATGCGATCTTACTTGGGTACAATCAAGGGAAGAATTTAAGGAAAAGGCAAAAGGCAAAACTTACGATTTGGCATTGTTTATTGGTTGGAGTTGGATAGTACCAAAAAAATTCATTAGCAGAAATACATGCGTTTGTTTTCATCCGTCTGATTTACCAAAATACAGAGGCGGATCACCGATCCAGAATCAAATTATTGATGGTTTGACAGAGTCAAAAGTAACTGCATTTAAAATGGATTTTGGCATTGATACGGGACCGATTTTTGGCAAGGAAAAGATTAGCTTGTTAGGGTGCTTATCAGATGTTTTAGATCAAATTGAATATGCATCAAAGATGCTCGCACAGAGATTGCTTGAAGCTTGTATAAACGACAGTCTTTGTTTCTACAAACAAGATGAATCTTCAGCAACGTTTTTTTCTAGAAGAAAGCCAGACCAAAGTGAAATAACAATAAAAGATATTTTATCTTGTACATCTTTGCAGTTACACAATAAAATAAGATCACTGCATGATCCATACCCAAACGCTTATATTGTTTGTGGTGACGGTCAAAGGCTTTATATAAAATTGAGTGATTTAGAATGAAAAAATTAATTATTGCGCCACATGTAGATGACGAAGTTCTTGGCTGTGGTGGAATTTTAGACGACAACACGTTTGTGTTGCATTGTGGGTTAGCAGAAAACCAAAACCATGGTGACAAGTTTTTTTCTTCTGTTGAGAGAATGATAGAGTGGAATAGAGTAGAAAATGCCACAGGCTGTCAATCAAGGCTTTTAGATCATGATGTTAATAATTTCTTTTTTGGAAGTAAGTTAATCGGAGACATAGAAAAAATTATTAATGAAATAAAGCCTAGTATTGTTTATTTGCCAAGCCCGTCGTATAATCAAGATCACCAAGCCGTATACAAATCAGCTATCGTGGCTTTAAGACCACACGACTGCAACCATTTTGTCAATAAAATTGTACTATATGAGCAACCGCAGGATTTCTGGAACGGGGCAGAAAAACCCATTATTCCAAACTATTTTGTATCGATTGATATAGAAAAAAAGCTACACTTATATTCGCTTTTGGCATCACAGGTTCGAGGACATAGAAGTCCGGAAATGTTAAGAAACTTGGCATCAATGAGAGGCAACCAAAGCAATAAAACTTATGCTGAGGCTTTTCAAATTGTAAGGTGGGTAGAATGAAATTAAAAAATGAAAAGGTGTTTATAACTGGAGGAGCTGGTTTTTTAGGAAGAAACATTATTAAAAGAATATATGACAATAATGAAATCACTGTATACTCTCGAGATGAAGCAAAGCATTATTATCTTGGTAAATTGTATCCAAAAATTAGGTTTGTTGTAGGAGATATTCGGAATCAAGATCTGTTGACAAGAGCTGCAAGAAACCACACCATCGGTATTTTTGCTGCATCATTAAAACAGATAGAGGCTTGCGAAAAAAATCCCTCTGAGGCCACACAAGTCATTATTAACGGTGCTCTTAACTCAAAGAGAGCTGCTGAAGATAACGAATTTAAAAGTGCGTGTTTTATTAGTAGTGACAAATCACGTGCAGCTACTACTGTTTATGGAGCAATGAAGTACGTTGCAGGCGAGTCTTTTATATTGAACACGAAAGAATGCAAAACAAAGTTTTCTACTGCAATCTATGGCAATGTTCTTAACTCAACCGGATCAATAATACCACTCATGTGGAACGCAATTAAACTTGACATGGAACTACCTTTGTATTCTGATCAAATGACAAGATTTTTTCTTACTGTTGATGAAGCCATTGATTTAGTAGATGTGGCTCTTGAACTAGATGGCGTTAACGTGATACCGAAAGCCAAAAGCGCAAGAATAGGAGATCTTTTCCAAATATTTTCTGAGCGTTTTGGACTCAGGTATCGTATTGAACAGCCAAGGGCCGGAGAAAAAATACACGAAATAATGGCTTCGAATGAAGAGCTTTCACGAATGAATCTTTTAACTAAAAAGAATGTTTACATTATGGATCCAAAAAGGCAATTTGAAACGGTTAGCTTTCCATCTGGAGAATTTTCTTCTCAAGACGTTTGTATGACAAAAAAAGATTTAGAACATTTACTGGAATCGCATGACTTTTACAGACAATAAGATAATGGTGTTAGGCACTTCTGGTATGCTTGGATCGATGGTTTATAGCTATTTAAAAAGTAAAAATTATTCGATTACATCGAACAAACATCGATGGCCTTCTGATAATTTCAAAAAAGAAATGAAAAATTTTAGCGGCATTATCGTAAATTGCATTGGCAGTATACCACAGTCCGGCTCTGATGATTATCAAATCAATTATGATTTACCTGTATTTCTATTAAGTACATCAAATAAATTAGTGCAACCTTGTACTGATTGCGTTTACGACGGCAATCTTCCTCGTGGTTATCAATACACTGGAATAAATAATTTTAATGCTAGTGATGATTATGGATATAGCAAAAGAAAGTTTGCAGAGTATACGTCAAGTATCAAATCCGACTGTAAGGTAATTAGGTGTTCTATAATCGGCTACGATAAAAAAAACGTCTCGCTCATGTCTTGGCTTATAGATAAATCCAAGAAAGACAAAACCTGCGAAGGATATGCGAATCATTTTTGGAACGGCGTTACTACATTAACATGGGCAAAAACCCTTGAAAATGTTATTAAAGATTGGGACGAAACACCAGACATTGTTGTACCAGGGGTCGATCCAATGAACAAGTATGAATTGCTTTGTACAATAGTTAAAACACACAAACTAAAAATAGATGTTAAACCAGTTCAAAAAAATTATGCATCAAACAAGTGCCTAAAGCCTAACGTTCACTGTCCAAATATCGAACAACAATTGCTGGATATGGTTACATTCAAGGAGTTAAATTGAAAATTTTATTTCATTCATTTCAGCTTGGTGAACGTGGAACAGAGGTCATGCTTTATAACTACGCCAAGTATTCACAAGAAATATTGGGTCATGAACCGGTTATTGTATCTACCCACACAAGGCCAACACCTGGTTTAAAAATTTTTAAAGATTTTGAAGTTGTATTGTATCCAGAAATATTTGATAGCTATAACAGAAATGAACACCTAAGGCAGCGGCTTGAGAAAATAGTTGATCAGACAAAAGCAGATGCAATTTTTCAAGCAAAAGGTGGTGAAATAGATAATACGACTCCGCGAAATTGTAAGTCTTGGATCCATGGTATATTTAGAATGGATCAACCACACGGTGATGTATACAGTGCTGTCTGTAAATACATTGTGGATAAGCACAAGGCAAAACATCCGCACGTATTTCCGATAATTGAGAATCCAAAAATTAATGGCAACTTAAGAGAAGAGCTTGGCATTCCTTCTGACGGCTTTGTATTTGGAAGACACGGTGGAATTGATACTTTTCAAATAAAGTGGGCGCACAAAACAATAGAACGCGCGCTAAATAAAAGATCAGATCTTTATTTCGTATTTCTAAATACTGAAAAGTTTATTGACCATCCAAGAGCAAAGTTTTTACCAATGACAACAGACATTTCTAGGAAGTTTAGGTTTATAAATAGTTGCGACGCAATGATACATAGTAGACTAGACGGCGAAATATTTAGCCAGGCAATTGCAGAATTCTCTATTTGTAATAAACCAATAGTTACTTGGTCGGGTCTGATTAATTGGAATAATCAGATCGTTCCTCAGCCTGGTTACGACACAGGTCATCACGCAGTACTAAAAGAGGAAGGTCTATATTATCATGGCCCACAAGACTTAGAAAACATTCTAACCGACATTACTCACGCATTCGTCAATACAAAGGATTGGGACGTATACAAAGACAAATATAGTCCAGAAAGGGTTATGCGGCAGTTTGACAATGTTTTTATTAAGGGTTTAAATAACTGGAATGTTGATTTCTTAGAAGACTTGGAGTCTGAGTGATTGTTGGAAAATGCCCAGTAAGAATATCTTTGGCCGGCGGCTCAACCGACATGCAACCATTTATTGATTTGTATGGACAAGGCTCAGTTATAACATTTGCTGCAGATTTACACACATACATTATGCTTAGGTCTGATCGTCTCGGCTTAAATGGAAAAGATGGCAAGTATGTGGTAAACTATATGCAAAGAGAGGTTTGCAAAAACCCGAGTGACATTAAAAATGATATTGCTCGAGTCTGCATTGAACACTTTAAGGTAAAACCAATGACAAGTTGGTTCAACAATGATTTCTACTCTGCTGGCTCAGGCCTTGCTGCTTCATCTTCTTACTTAAATGCTTTTATAGCGGCTCTGGCAAAATACACGAAAACAAACATGTCTCAAATGGAGATTGCAAAATTAGGGCATAAACTAGAAAGACAATTTAATCCTTTGACTGGGTATCAGGATCCTTATGGTTGCGCAATAGGCGGTTTTAAAAGGCTTGATTTTAGTCCGGATGGAACTGTCGTATCAACAGGTTATGAACAAAAAATATTTAATAACCTTTCACTTTATCTTGTTCCCACAGGCGTTTCAAGAAGTTCGACAGCGGTCCTTAAAACAATAGATCCATCTAAGTGTTATCCTCTTTTAGATGTCGTCGATTCTATGGACAACGCCATAAAAGAACAAGACCAAGAAAGCTTTCTTAGTTTAGTAAGAACAGGCTGGGATATAAAAAAGACTACATCTCCATTAATCGCAAAAAACAAAATAATCACCGATCTTGATAATTTGATTGAATCTTGCGAAGCAGTATTGGCTCATAGGTTACTTGGAGCCGGAAATGGCGGATACTTTTTATTATTTTTAGACAGCAGATATAATGAACAAAAGACCAAGGTCTTTCTTAATTCTATTAATGCTTTACCATTATCAATTGACACAGTTGGTGTCACAGCGAGTTAAAATGAAAACACTAGTTATTGACATTGAGAAACATTTTCCTCCTTTAGCTCAAATGTTTGATGCAGATTATTATTGTCCTGTACTCAAAGAAGATGAGTTTAAGCAGTTACAGCCAGTTCCAACAAACGATGAAGTCAAGGACATATACGATATTGATGTAATCAATCTACAAGATTTAGATCAAAAGTATGACGTAGCTATGATTGTTTGGCCAATACAGTCGTTTGATGATAGTCTAGAGGAGTTTGAAGATCTTCGAGACGGGACAAGGAAACAGATCGAAAGAAAGGAATACTTTGAAAACAAGATATTTCCTTTACTTGAGAAAAAAGGCGTAGAAAAAGTACTTTGGTTTGATGATTGCGACCGAGCCATTGCAGGCAAGGGTATAGATTGGTTACTAGATAACAATCATCCTTGTGATGCGGTTTTTAAGAGAGAGTATCGCAGAACACATACATACGACTATCATGCTTTTGTCCATCCATTTCCATTTATGACATTTGGTAAGCCAAATCCTCCATGGCTTCTTTATAAAAACAGGGTGAAAGGCTCTGCAAAAGAACACGGTTGCTTTTGGTCTGGCGCACCAATAAATAGATTTCAGGCAGGAGTTTCAGACGAATGGTGTAATCGTCTTGGAATGCTACAGCAAATACACCCGATGCTAATAATGAAGTCTGGATTGCCAAAAGAAGAGTTCCTTCAGCAGTTCAATACATATAAGTGCTTTCTGCATCTTAACGTTACTGGGCATCTCTGCGGCCGCTTTTTTGAAGGTCTAAGCAGAGATAGTTTAATGATATCGCAGAAAATGGATACTGTCTTTCCATTCGAAAATGAGCTATTTTTTCATGATGCAACAATTTTTGAAATGCCACATGAATTTGCAAAAAAATACGATGCTTTAATGAATGACGATCAGCTTTACGATGAATGTAAAGCAAGGCAAGAAGAAGTGTTAGAAAAATACTTTAACTATGACTATATTAAAAATTATATTTTAGAGCGTATGTGATGGCAAAGTATGATTATCTTATAGTTGGTGCCGGAATGTTTGGAAGTGTCTTCGCTCGAGAGATGACAGATGCTGGCAAAAAATGTTTGGTTATCGATAAACGTAAACACATTGGCGGTAACTGTTATTCAAAAGAAATTTCTGGCATCCATGTTTCACAATATGGTGGTCACATATTTCACACAAACAACGAACGCATTTGGAAATACGTCAACCGATTTACGGAGTTTGAGCAGTATCACCACAAACTAGGCGTAAATTATAAGGGAAAGCTATTTTCTTTTCCAGTTAACCTTATGACTTTTTATCAGTTATACGGTATCACCACACCAGAAGATGTTGAGAAAAAACTGGCTGAGGTTAGGATTGATATTAGCAATCCACAGAACTTAGAAGAATGGGCACTTTCACAAGTTGGAACAGAAATATATGAAACATTTATTAAAGGATACACGAAGAAACAGTGGAATACAGATCCAAAAAACCTTCCGACATCCATTATCAAAAGAATACCAATAAGAAAAACATACAACGACTGCTATTTTTCAGACAAGTATCAAGGTTGGCCAAAGGATGGCTATACTGCGCTTTTTGTGTCCTTGTTGAATGGAATTGATGTACAGTTAGATGTAGATTTTTTTGCCAACAGGTCTTTTCTTGAAGGCTTGGCAGACAAAATAGTTTTTACTGGTAAAGTGGACGAGTACTTCGATTACTCCGAAGGTGATTTAGCTTATCGTGGTCTTCGCTGGGATAATAAGCTTTTAGATGGAGATTTTCAAGGAAGCCCTACAATAAACTACACCGACGAAGATATACCTTATACCAGAATTATCGAGCACAAGCATTTCCAGCCTAGGAAGGCTTTAGCAAATCCAAAAACATATATCAGTATAGAATACCCAGACGACTGGGATCGAACAAAGGTTCCTTATTATCCGATTAACAATGATTCGAACACCGCGATATATAAAAATTATTTATTGTTGAAAAATCAAGAAAAACACGTTATATTTGGTGGTAGGCTAGCAGAATATAAATACTTTGACATGCATCACGTCGTTGGTTCTGCCCTGCAGAAGTCTAAAAAGGAGCTAAAATGAAATTAGGTGAATTTGAACTTGCTTTTAATAAAATTGATGCAAAAGAGATTGAAACATTAAAAGAACTAGTTTTGTCTCGAGACAAGATTATCATTATTGGTAACGGCGGGTCTAATAGTATTGCTAGTCATATTTCTCAAGATTATACAAAGCGACTAGGTAAAAGATCTTTTTCTTTTAGCGATCCAAGCAGATTAACATGTTACATCAACGACTATGGAATGGAATCCGCATATCGCCAATTTTTAAAGGAGTTTGCGGACAGTGATTCTTTAGTGATTCTTATATCTTCGTCCGGTAACTCTAAAAACATTTTAAATGCCGCGGAACACTGTATTGAGCAGAATATTGAAATGATAACCTTGTCTGGTTTCTCTGAAAATAATAAACTAAAAACCATGACACAAGATTCATATCTTCATTTTTGGGTTGACTCGAATTGCTATGGCGTTGTCGAATGTTTACATCAAGTAATTTTGCATACGGTGGTATAATGATTTATTGTTTTGATATCGATGGGACCATCTGTACTTCTGTTGAAAACAGCCAGTACCAAGATGCAATACCATTTCCAAAGATGGTTAATAAAATAAATCGTTTATATGATTCTGGTGAAACAATAAAGGTGATGACCGCAAGAGGCTGTGTTTCAGGAAAAGATTGGACAGATTTTACAAGAAAACAACTTAATGACTGGGGTCTTAAATACCACGAATTAATAATGAATCAAAAACCACACGCTCATGTCTTTGTAGACGACAAAGCAATAAATGTCTCAGCATTTATGTTACTTTTAGGAGAATAAAATGAAAACAAAAGCAATAGTTACAGGTGGATCTGGGTTTATAGGTAGTAACCTTGTTGACAAACTCGTTGAAATGGATTGGGACGTACTAGTTATCGATAATCAATCAGCCGCTAATGATGTTTTTTATAAAAACGAAAAAGCCGCTTACTACGGCTTAAATGTAAATGATTATGATAGTATTGCGCATCTATTTAAAGGGATTGACTATGTGTTTCATTTAGCTGCAGAATCAAGAATCGGTCCCTGTGTTGAAGACCCAGTGCTGGCTTGCAACACTAACGTAATAGGCACGTGCAATGTTCTACAAGCAGCAAGAGTTCATGGCGTTAAAAAAGTTGTATATTCTTCAACGAGCTCTTGTTATGGTTTGGCAAACAAACCACCGCTTGTCGAGACTATGAAAAACGATAATTTAAATCCTTATTCTGTATCGAAACTCGCAGCAGAAGATTTATGCGTGATGTACAATAATTTGTTTGGTCAAAAAACTACTTCTCTTCGTTATTTTAATGTGTTTGGCGAGCGTATGCCGGACCGCGGCCAATATGCTCCGGTAGTCGCTATATTCCAAAGGCAACAACGCAATGGAAATGCTATCACGATTGTAGGCGATGGTAAGCAAAGCAGGGATTTTGTCTACGTTATGGATGTTGTTAGTGCAAACATCAAGGCAGCCTTAACACCAGAGGCAGATGGCGGTGTTTATAACGTTGGTACCGGAACAAAGGTTAGCGTCTTAGAAATTGCAGAATGTTTCGATGGTGTCAAGAAACATCTTCCCCCGCGTTCTGGAGAAGCACAAACAACACTAGCAAATATTGACAAAATTAAAAAAGACCTAGATTGGAAACCTACCGTCGACGTTATAAATTGGATAAAGGCACAAAATGACAAATTATAAGACAGGTTTAATATGTGGCGCTTTTGATGTAATCCATCCAGGCTACATTAGGTTATTTCAAGATGCAAAAAGCGTATGCGATAAACTTGTAATTGCACTACAGACTGATCCGACTGTAGATAGACCGGAAAAAGATAAGCCAGTACAAACGCCAGAAGATAGAGAATTAATTCTTAGATCAATCCGCTACATTGATGATGTAATTTTTTACACAACTGAAGCGGAACTATTGGATCTAACTGGCAAAGATTTCTATGACGTAAGAATATTGGGAACAGATTATAAAGAGAAATATTTTACCGGTCGTGAACACGGCAAAGAAATACATTGGCACTCAAGGGATCACGATTATTCTGCAAGTGGTTTAAAAAGATCAATAAAGAAGGCTGTAACAAAATGAAAATTTTAATTACTGGCGGTACAGGAATGGTAGGTTCCGCATTTCAGAAAGTCAAAACAGATCATGAATTAATCCGAGTTGGATCTAGTCAATATGATTTAACCTCGGCTTCTGAAACATGGAGCATGTTTGAAGACATTGGTCCCGATGCAGTAATTCACTTAGCTGCAAAGGTTGGCGGAGTCAAAGGAAATACTGACCATGTCGCAGATTTCTTCTTTGAAAATACCATGATCAACACAAATGTTCTTCAAACTGCCAAAGAATTTAAAGTTCAAAAGCTAGTGTCACTACTGTCTACTTGCATTTATCCAGATAAGGTTACTTATCCGTTGACAGAAGATAAGATACACTGCGGCGAACCGCATCGTAGTAACTTTGGTTATGCCTACGCTAAAAGAATGCTAGAGGTACAATCAAGGGCGATCAGACAACAGTATGGACTAAACTACGTAACCGCAGTGCCAAATAACATATATGGCAAGAATGACAATTTTGACCTAGCAAACGGCCATGTCGTACCAGCAATTATAAGAAAAATTCATGAGTCTAATATTAACGGAAACACTCCAACCTTTTGGGGAACCGGCCGGCCTCTTCGTGAATTTACGTATTCCGTCGACATTGCAAGAATCTTGTTGTGGATGGTAGAAAATTATAATTCTCCAAGCCCTATAAATATCGGCAACCCTGGAGACATTTCTATTTATAATTTAGTTTGTAAAATACAGAATCTTTTAGACTCAAAAACAAAATCTATCTGGGACGATCGAATGCCTGAAGGCCAGTATAAAAAGCCGAGCAGCAACGAGGTTTTTAAATCGCTTTGCCCAAACTTTGAATACACATCGATTGATGTCGGTCTAAAATCTACTATTGAATGGTTTGTAAAGGAGTATCCTAATGTCAGAGGTTCATAATATACTTGTAACTGGCGCTGCTGGGCTTTTAGGAAGCCACTTTTGTAAATATCTTCTTTTGTCTGGTCACAATGTAGTTGGTATTGATAATCTTTCAGGCGGTTATTTAGAAAATGTGCCAGATGGCGTCTTACTATACACCAACGATTTGACAGATGCAGCAGCGGTAGACTCAATTATGGAGAGACATAGTTTTGATTATGTTTATCATTTTGCGGCATACGCAGCGGTCGGCCTTAGTCCGTTTATTAGAAATTTTAATTACTGTAATAACGTCTTGGCTAGCATTAATCTCATAAACGGATCGATTAAGTACAATGTCAAGAAATTTATTTTTGCCAGCTCTATGGACGTCTACGGAGATCAGTCGCCGCCATTTACAGAAGACATGAAGCCAAATCCACAGGACCCTTACGGAATTGCAAAATATGCTGTTGAAATGGATCTTGCAAATGCAAAAAGACAATTCGGCCTAGATTACTGTATTATTAGACCTCACAATGTTATTGGTCCAAAGCAAAACATTTGGGATCGTTATCGTAATGTTGCTGGTATTTGGATAAGAAAAGCGATGATAGGTGAACCTTTATCAATATATGGAGATGGCAACCAAAGAAGAGCTTTTAGCGATGTCAAATACTACATGGAGCCATTTTATGCCTTAATGGATTTAGACACTTCTAAGCACCCGATAATAAACATTGGCGCAGATAAAGATGTCACTATAAATGAATTGGCTGACATAGTTGCAAATGTTGCACATAGGAAAATGAGTGAACGACCAACCCTTGAATACCTCGAACCTCGGGACGAAGTTAAGAACATGTGGTGTGATCATGGATTAGCAAAATCACTACTTAATTTTAAAGATGAAACAGATCTTTATAAACTTATAGAAGAAACTTGGGATTGGGCTGTACAAATTACACCAAAGCCTGTAAAGTTTATGCAATATGAATTAGAAAAAGGAATGTATTCCTACTGGGAGAAAAAATGAACATTGGTATTATTGGTCAGGGTTTTGTTGGCTCTGCAATTCGAGAAGGCCTTAAAAGCTATTATAACGTAATGGGATTTGACCTAGTTTCAGATCTATGTTACAACATGGAAAACATAGGGCACGTTGATGATAGACTTCCAACACTCGTTAATGCTAGCGATATAGTTTTTGTTTGCTTGCCTACTCCTATGCGTCCAGATGGATCGTGTGACACAAGGATTCTTGAAAAAGCACTTGATGATGTTTATGAAATTGTTAAGAAAAATAATCCAGAGCCAGTACACTCTGACTTTTTAAGAACGCAAAAAATAAAAAAAGTTTTTGTTATTAAATCAACTGTACCTCCCGGAACTACAGAAAGATTGTCTGCAAAATACCCAAGAATAAGCATGTGTTTTAGCCCTGAGTTTTTAACAGAAGCAAACTCATTTGAAGATTTTAAAAACCAGACAAGAATTATTATTGGGGGTGACGGAGCAAAAATTGTTAAGCAGATGTTTCGAAAGCCTTTTCCAAAAACACCAATTATCGTTACTCGTTCAGAAACTGCAGAAATGGTAAAATACTTTACCAACTGTTTTCTTTCAGCAAAAGTTACGTTTGCAAATCAAATGTTTCAAATATGCAATGACAATAATGTAGATTATGATAAGGTTTGTGAATATGCGCTTTATGATGAAAGAATTGGCAAAAGTCATCTAGCAGTACCAGGCCCTGATGGAGATTTAGGATTTGGCGGTCATTGCTTTCCTAAAGATCTGGCAGCTATGATCGCGTTTGGTTCTATTAATGATGGGGATGTTAGCTTTCTTAAATCTGTTCAAGACTATAACGATAAATGCAGAAGAATAAGAGACTGGGAAAAAATGAAAGGAAGGGCAATATCTGATGACTAAACAAAAAGTAGCATTAATTACTGGCATTACCGGACAGGATGGCTCGTATCTTTTAGACCTACTTCTTGAAAAGGGCTATAAGGTTATTGGTATCAAAAGAAGAACTAGTACAATCTCAACTGATAGAATTGATTTTAACTACAGCGACCCTAACTTTAAGATGTATTATGGTTCAATGCACGAAGCTTCTTGGATGTATAAGTTGCTTAATAAGTACAAACCAGATGAAGTATATAACCTTGCAGCACAGAGCCACGTGAGAGTTAGTTTTGACTGCCCAATAGAAACAACAGATATAGTGGCAACTGGGGCTCTTCGGCTTCTAGAAGCAATTAGACATTGTAGCCCTAAATCTAAGTTTTATCAGGCTTCAAGTTCTGAAATGTTTGGAGATAATCCTAAAACACCTCAGTCAGAAACAACTGCTTTTATGCCAGCTAGTCCATACGCATGCGCAAAAGTATATGCACATAATCTAGTGCGCAACTATAGAGAAAGTTATGGACTGTTTGCTTGTTCAGGCATTCTTTTTAATCACGAATCACCTAGACGTGGCGAGACATTTGTGACAAGAAAAATTACACTAGCTGCAGCAAGAATTAGCTTAGGGATGCAAGACAAGCTATATCTTGGAAACCTAGATGCAAAACGCGATTGGGGTCATGCTAAAGATTATGTCCGTGCAATGTGGCTTATGTTACAACAAGAACAACCAGAAGATTTTGTAATTGCAACTGGCAAAACCTATAGCGTTCGTGATTTTTTAAATTACGTTTTTGATTTTGCAAAACTAGACATTGAAAAGCACGTTGAAATAGACCAAAGACTGTTTCGTCCACATGAGGTACCGCTTTTGTTAGGTGATGCAAGTAAGGCAAAAAATATTCTAGGCTGGGAACCAAAATACTCAATGCAGGACCTTGCTAAGCACATGTACAAATCAGATTGGTGGAAGCAAGAAAAAATACTGAGATCGCAATTCGGTATGCCTGATCCAACAGCTTACCCAGATTCAGAATGAATGACCTTGTTTTTATTCCAATTCCTCGCAATGCTTCGGGAAGCGTAAGGACCGCATTAAGTGAAAAAAAACACTTTTACACATTTGATTTTCTAGAATCGATTCAACCTTACACTGAACCTGTTCTACATTTAACGAACGAAAATTCTTGTTGGAAATTTATACAACAGAAATTATTAACAGAATCTGTTAGCTGGAAAAAAGCAAAAAAGTTTGCAATTATAAGAAATCCTTGGTCTAGAGTGGTTTCCATGTTTTATCATGATGCTGCGAACATTGGGTCACAAAGTTTTTCATCGTTCTTAAAATCATTGCCGGCGATAGTGCAAGGAAAAATATATCTAGCTAGTTGTAGAAGCAAAGTCATGATTCCATATAGGGCTAATTGCCCTACAGAAGGTCTTTTGCTGCATCCGGACTGTTCCAGAATTCAATACCATGTACTTCCACAGTTTTGTCATTTTTGGCAGCCTGAAAGCGGCAGCGTCCTAGATAATTTAATAAAATACGAAAGTCTTGAACTAGATTTAAATAATTTTTTAGAACAGAATGGCCACCCACCTGTAAAATTGGATAACATAAACTATTCTGCTAAGAACAAATTAAGAATAGGAAAGTCTACAGAAAAACATTACAGCGAGTACTATACTGAGGATTGGATGATTAAGCTTGTTGAATTACTATACAAGGAAGACATTAAGCTTGGCAATTATAGTTTCGATTAAATTTGTAAAACCATGATTGCCCTATTACAATAATCTGAGGTGCAACATGATATTTCCGACAAATAAACCACACATTAGCTATTCTGAAGTTAAAATCTGGAGAGAGTGTCCTTGGAGACACAAGTTAATGTATATTAATAAGATCCCAACTTGGGAAGATAATCCATACGCGGAATTTGGCACAATTGTTCATGATACTATTGAACAGTATTTAAAAACTGGTCAAATGGATACAAGCAACGTAGAAGCTAGGCTTCAGGAAAAATGGGATCAACACGGTTTTGATACCCCTGAATATATTGAAAAGATGAAGCTTCAGCGTAGTAAATTTGACCTTAAGTATCGCCACGAAAAGTTTTCTTCTTGGGTTCAAAGTGCTAACAATATTTTAGGAGCAATACCAGAATTTATGAGCTCTAATTTTGGTGAATGGGAATATATTTCAGCAGAAGAAGAACTTTATGAGCCGATTAAAGGCCAAGAACTAAAGTTTAAAGGTTTTATTGATGCAATTATTAAAAGTAACATCAATGGAAAAGAAAAATACTGGATTATCGATTGGAAAACTACCGGTCCAAGAGGTTGGTATCAAGACAAGAAACGTGATTTTTTAACGCAGGCACAGATAGGTCTATATAAAAAGTTTTGGGCAGAAAGAGAAGGCATACCGATAAAGTCCATTGGTTGTGGTTATGCTCTTCTGAAAAGAAACACCAAGCCAGAACGTTGTACTTGGTTTATGCCTGTGTCGGTTGGTCCAAAATTTATTACAAAATCTGAAAAGCTGTTAGAATCAATGATAAAGACAGTTAGCAAAGGTTTGTATCTTAAAAATAGAACTAGCTGTAAGTTTTGTTCATTTTATCAAACGGAGCATTGTACATGAAAGATGGCAAATATAAGGTACTCATGTTGAGTGACCATGCTCTGAGTACTTCTGGCGTTGGTACTCAGAGTAGACATTTAATAAGCGGATTGATAGAGAAAGGTATGTGGACCTTTCGTCAATTTGGCGCTGCTGTAAAACACGAAAATTATGACGTGGTAAAAGTAAATGATGACTTTATTATTAAGCCAATGGATGGCTTTGGTAATAAAGAAATACTACGTATGGCTCTTGCCACTGAAAAGCCGGATGCACTCTTTCTTTTTACAGACCCAAGATTTTATTATTGGTTGTTTGAAATGGAGGATGAAATCAGGCAAGTTTGCCCAATTGTTTATTGGCATGTTTGGGATAACAAGCCATATCCAGCCTTTAACGACCCTTTTTATGAAGCAACAGATCTGATTAATTGTCATAGTCACCATACTTACGAACAGGTTCGTGAAAAGTGGCCTAATAAAACATTTTTTGTTCCTCATGCTTTGCCAACAAACGTGTTCTTTCAAATGTCTGACTTTGATATACTAAATCAAAAAAAGATAATCCTCGGCGACGAAAGAGCAGATCACTTTGTTTTGTTTTGGATGAATAGAAACGCACGCAGAAAAAGGCCAAATGATTTACTATATTCATTTAAACTTTTTCTTGAGGAGCTTGAGAAAAAAGAAGGCCACAGAAAAGCAACACTATTAATGCATACAGATCCGACAGATCGTGAGGGTCCAAATCTTTTTGCTGTTGCTGAAGCATTAGAAATTAAAGATAATGTTGTTTTCTCTAATCAAAGACTTGACTTTACTGGAATTAACACTATGCATAACATTTCCGATGTTTGCATTAATATTAGTTACGCAGAAGGGTTTGGGCTTTCCACTCTAGAGGCGATGCAAACCGGGACTCCTATTATTGCTCCCATGACAGGCGGTCAAACTAGACAGGTTATTAATGCATACACTGGTGAAGAAAATGGTGTTGCGCTACCAATTGAAATGCAGACTCTTGTTGGTAGCCAGACTGTACCATATATTTTTGAAGACATGGTATCAAATGAAAC
>Ga0163111_10000208_pt1 | contig 34526 bp, 22 predicted proteins | sample CRUFie1St18metaG_FD_109645 | JGI IMG/M metagenome (GOLD analysis project Ga0163111, IMG submission 109645) | Marine microbial communities from the Costa Rica Dome - CRUD Field 142mm St18 metaG | ecosystem: Environmental > Aquatic > Marine > Oceanic > Photic zone | place: Costa Rica: the Eastern...
ATGAGGGAAATAACGTATCATCATACTCCCCAACCCAAAAGTCGAAATATGTGCATAAATCCCCGCCATATCCGTCATCAGCCTAACCAACCCAAAAACCTCCTGCACCAAGAAATTCGGAAAAAGGAAAATCGTATTAATCCCCCCAAGGATAAACCCAAAGTAAGACAGAACAGTATTTAGGAATCCCTGCTTTTTAATAACCCCCATAGTCAATAAATGTAAATGGTTCCGCCTGCAAACTTACAGACCGAACCATTCATTATAAAATCAAAAATATAACCGTGTACAACCCAACTACCGGCGAAGCGTAATCGGTGCCGTAACAATCTCATTGCTCTTATGCCCCGCCCGATCATACACATAAATCGTATAATCAATCATCTCCATCGTATCCCCAGGCGTCAAAGCTGTCGGAGGATACGTAATCGTAACCGTACCTTGAATAGAAGGCCGACGAGTATCAGGAGTCAAATTCGGAAGCGTAAACGCAATCGTCCGAAGAGAATCAGGGAAATGAGTCCGATTATCTACCACAATCAAATTCTCATCACTCTCATCATTACCATCATCCCCCAAATCCCCATCCCCATCCGTAAACCGAAACGTTATCGTCAAAGGATCCGTGAATTGCCGAATCTCACGAGGCTGAATATCAACAAACTCAATCTCTGGTTCAATGGGAAACACCAATGAATCATCGCAGGATAAGAAAAAACAAAGCGGTAAAAGGAATATGCAAATACGTTTACTCATATTTTCAAATTATCCTAAGTTACATAGATACTACTTAACTATCAACCTATAGCATCTTGTTTTAAATATATCGCACCAATTAAATAAATGACGAAATCAAAGCCCCTTCAGTATAAAATAACCTCACAAAATATAATAGCCAATAAAACAACCCCTAAAACGCTCACAATTCCTCCCAAACCCATGCCCAAAGTGCCGATACAACTACCATCTTTGCCGATAAACAAACCCAAACCGCCGACGAACATGCCCAAAGTGCCGATACAACTACCATCTTTGCCGACAAACAAACCCAAACTGCCGACGAACATGCCCAAAGCGTCGATACAACTACCATCTTTGCCGACAAACAAACCCAAAGCGCCGACAAACATGCCCAAAGCGCCGATACAAGTACCATCTTTGCCGACAAACAAACCCAAACCGCCGACGAACATGCCCAAAGCACCGACTCAAGTACCATCTTTGCCGATAAACAAACCCAAACTGCCGACAAACATGCCCAAACCTCAGACGAACATGCCCACAAAATCGCCCCAAATCCCATAAAAAAATGACACCTCCCCTCAGGAAAATGCCACTTTTTCTATACAAACAAGGCCAAAGCCCCTTCTTCAAATCAAGAATCTAACGACAACAACAACGAAGGCAACAACAATAGATTACTCAACATCGCAATAAACAACGTAATCGAAGACAACAACCCCAACGCCTGAATGCCCCCAAAACTCGACCCCACAAAAATCACAAAGCCCGTAAACAAAATCAGAGACGTATAAATCATACTAACCCCCGTATCCTGAAACGACTCCGAAACCGCCCCCGCCACACTATTTCCATTCTTCCGCCCCAATCGATAACGTGCCAAAAAGTGAATAGAATCATCTACCGCTATCCCAAATACCACACTAAATACCAAAGCAGTCGAAGGCTTCAATGGAACCCCACAGAAACCCATAATCCCCGCTACCACCAACAACGGCAAAAAGTTCGGTACCAAACTAATAATCACCACCCTCACAGACCGAAACAAAAAGCCCATCAACAAAGCAATCACCATAAAGGCAATCAACAAACTCGAAACCAAGTTCTCGATAATATACTGATTCCCCTTCACATAAATACGAGTCGTACCCGTAAGCGTATACGTAAACTTCGACGTATCAAACACCGAAATAATATCCTGCTCCACAGAATCCAACAACACCTCCAATCGCTTCGAACCCACATCCTTTACACTCCCCGAAATCCGCGCCTTCTGAAACAAACTATCGTTCAACCGCTTATTCACATTCTGATCAATCTCACTATGACGAATCAAATCCCGTATCGCACCATACTCCGACCGAGAAGGAATCCCATACTCCCCAAATACCGACTGCCGCGCATAAGACGCCACATTCGCTATACTCAACGTCTTCGAAAGCTCAGGATACTCCTTCAACTTCTCCTGCAATTTATTCAACCGCTTCAACGAAGAATTCTTCACCATCTGCCGCTTCTTCTCCCCCTCTATCACAATCTCAAAAGGCATCGCCCCCCCAAAATGAGTCTCCATAAACTGCAAATCCGAATGAATATTGTGATCATTCGGAATATCATCCACCATATAAGACACAGGCACCAACGAATACATCCCCCAAGCTGCCACTACCGCAATCGTAATACTAACCCCATAAATCAACGGCCGACGATGATGCACTGAATAGTCCAAAAACCCAATGAATGAAGTCAACATCTGACGATCCAAATACGCAACCTGCTGCGTAGTAGGCGGCGGCAAAAAGCTCAATATCGTAGGAATCATCAACAATGAGATCACAAAAGCGCACAACACACTCAAACCAGCCACCAACCCAAACTCATTCAACAACGATATATCCGTAAACGCCAATACCCCAAACCCCACAGCCGTCGTAGCATTCGTCATCACCGTCACAATCCCTATCTTCTCAATAATCAATACCAATGCCTTAACCTTATTCCGCGTCCGCTTATACTCAATATGATACTTCGTCAATAAGTAAATACAATTCGGAATCCCAATCACCGTAATCAACGAAGGGATAATCCCCGTAGTCAAATTGTACTCATACCCCAACAAGCCCATAATCCCAAACGTCCAAATAAGCACCGTCCCAATCACAAAGGTCGGATAAACCAACACCAACCAAGACCTAAAGAACCACAACAGCACCAAAGACGTAACCAACAACGCAAGCCCCATAAACATCACCAACTCCTTCGGTATCTGCGTACTCATGAAAATCCGCAACAACGGCATCCCCGCATACCGAATCGTCGAACCCGTCTGCTCCTCAAATGATCCCCCCAACTTCTTAATCTCATCGTACAATTCTATCTTACGACGAGAATCCAAAGCCTCATCCGTCAAACTAACCCCCACCAACGTCACATTCGCCGAATCATTCAACAACAAATCAGTATAAAACCGCAATCCCTTGATAACAGCAGCCATACTGTCCATTTCCGCCTCCGTCTCTGGTGGCTTACTAAGAAGCCGCTCCGTAGAAAAACTCCCCTCCTCCACATTCGCTATCAAATCCTCCAAATGAGAGAGACTAATTACGCCATCAATCCCATCCAATTCCTTGATCCCTTCAGACAACTTATACAGCTCCCCAAAGTAATCCTTATCAAATATATCCCCCTCCAAACCCAACACAATTACGTTCCCATCCTCTCCAAACTCTTTCTTAAAATCTTGATACTCAACGTAAGTAGGGTCATACTTAGGGATCACCTTCCCAAAACTCTGCGACACTTCCTGCCCCCTTACCATCCACATAAAGGACGTCAATACCCCAAGGATAATGAGGAGAAGAATACGGTTCCGTAAAATAAATCGCGCGATTGCTTGCCAAATAGGGTTCATATCAGGGTCAATAATATGAAAACTCCCCTCGCCTAGAAGCTAACTCCCAAACGTAGAAGTAGTTTATGGTTTTTCTTGTAAGGTAGAAACAGTAACGACATGAATGGTGTGTGCCTATACAAACAGGCCTAAAATCCTAGATAAGTAAAGCTGATATGTTTATGATTACATCCAATACTGGGCTAAATAAATCTACACAAATAAACGCAGGGAGAGGCCTTTCAAAAACTGTTGCTCTTCCTCAACGGAATATAACAGTGGAGAAGACACTGGCCTATAAACTTCTCTAAAGCAATTGACATAATCTCACAAAGATCAGAAAAATATCCAATCAAAAGCATCCCAAAAACCTAAAAAATACCTCCCTCAACACCCATCTACAAAAAGTTTTTAACCCAAATATATTAATCAAAACCAATACGCAAATACAAGCAAACGACTACTCCGTAGCATCTCCGCTTTCAGCAGATTCCCCCTCGCCAGTCCCCTCAGTACTCGCTTCAATACTCACATACGCAGAAGGATCTTCCTGAAACTTCTCCGCACAACCAGGAGCACAAAACGGATAAACTTTCCCCCCTAAATGAAGGGTATCCGTAATAGTATGCCCACGCATGTTCATACCACACACAGGATCAACGACTTCCGTAACAGCATCCATCGCAATCCCCGCCGCCGCAGTCGCAGCTACCTCTCCCCCACCAGAAGAAGAAGTACCACAACCCACAGCAAACAATCCAAAACTGAAAAGTAATATAATGATTCTTTTCATGAATATACTTTTTAAAAATCTGTTCAGGTCAAATGATTTCATTTATCTTAGCAGACAAATGTCTATATTCCCCCCCCTAAATGCAAATACCTGATAACCAATAGCTAAATTTTACTTTATGAAGTTACTAACACCCTTGGACTGGAAAAGCTATCAACTCCTAGATTCTGGAGATGGTGAAAAGCTCGAACGATTCGGAAAATATATCCTCCGAAGGCCTGAGCCACAAGCAGTTTGGAGCAAAATCAAACCCGAATCTGAATGGAAAAAACTAGCCCACGCCCAATTCATTCAAGAGGGTAGCCACTCAGGTCAATGGAAAAGATACTCCTCAATACCCGATCAATGGCACATTCAGTATTCTTACAAAAAAATGAAACTCAAGTTCAGACTTGGCCTAACTGGCTTCAAACACGTAGGAATATTCCCCGAACAAGCAGTAAACTGGAACTACCTATATGACTCACTATCCCCCCTCAAAAAACCCAAAGTCCTAAACCTATTTGCATACACAGGAGGCGCATCCCTCGCAGCAAAAGCAGCAGGTGCCGATGTCATTCACTGCGACTCCATTAAAGCAGTCCTCAATTGGGCAAACGTCAATATGCAATCTAGCCGCCTAGGAGGTATCAGATGGCTCCTAGAAGACGCTTTCAAATTCGTCAAACGCGAAGCCAAAAGAGGCCGAAAATATAACGCCATCATCATGGATCCCCCCGCATACGGCCATGGCCCCAAAGGAGAGAAATGGAAACTCGATGATATGGTCGATGACCTCATGAAATACGTCGCCCAAATCCTCGATAAAGACCAATACCTCCTCATATTCAATAGCTACTCCCTCGGATTCTCCTCCCTCATCCTCCAAAACCTCCTCTTCACTCACCTCGGCTCTACCGTAGCCAAAAGAACCGAATTCGGCGAGCTATACCTCAACGAACAAACAGGCCGCAAAATGCCCATGGGAATCTTCGCCCGAGTCAAATCCGCCAATTAATTTCAAGGATTCTCCCATACCGACTTCACAAATAATACGATTTTTCCCTATATTAATAGGCCGTATAAATTTTAAAACTGTACTAGAAAAAGACAAAAACATATGAAGAGGGTACTTTTAATCAGCTCCCTTATCGCTCAATTATGTTGTATAGGAACACTAGGATGCGCCCAAAACTGGGAATGGACCACCGCAATATCATCCTCAGGAAAGGAAGGTGGCCGAAACTACAGTGAGGTAATAGGGTTCGACATCACCACCAGCAACCAATCCATTTACGTCGCAGGCCTATTCACAGGAAACCTAACCACAGCCGACCAATCCCTCCAGTCAAACGGCTGGCGAGACGCCCTACTCGTCAAAATGGACAAAAACGGACATGTAATCTGGGTGGTAGGCGCAGGCGGTAAAAAAGAAGACAAAGCCCTCGGAATAGCCCTCGACCAATCCGAAAATATATACATCACAGGAGCTTTCGCAGACACTGCCCTATTCGGCGATATCCAACTCATTGGCGACAAGGACAGATCCAAAGATGTATTCATCGCTAAATACTCTCCTAATGGCAAATGCCTCTGGGCAATCAAAGCAGGAGGCCAAGACTCCGAAATAGGACACAATATCGTCCTCGACCTCCAAGGCAATATATACATCACAGGCAGCTATAAAGGCGTCAGCAGATTCGATGACTTCGCCTTATTCAGCGGCAGTGAAATCGCAACCTTCATCGCCAAATACTCCCCCGAAGGAAAATGCCTATGGGCAAACAATATTGATGGGTACCCCGCCGAAAACGGCCTCACAATCGACACACAAAAGGAAAAGCTCTATGTCACAGGTGCACACCTTCTCCCTCCAGACCTCGAACGAGACGGCATTTCAGGCGCAGCCAATAAAACCTACCTCCGAATCTATAACTATGACGGCCTACCCGAACGCGAATTCGGTGGCACTGCCTCACTCATCCACGAATCCTCTAGCGTAGGCTCCCGCCCAACCTCCTGTACCGCCGACCCCGAAGGAAATCTCTACGTCTCAGGCCACTTCGAAAACAAAATCGTCATGGACACCAATACACTCGTTACCCATGGCAAAAAAGACATCTTCCTCGCCCAATACTCTCCCGAAGGCCTCTGCAATTGGGCTACCCAAACAGGAAACCGATGGTACGAACACAGTGAAGACATCCTCATCGACAAAGAAGGAAACGTCTGGTGCGTAGGAAGCGTCGAAGGAAACCTTACATTCGGACAATCATCTATCACAGGCAAATTCGAGAAACATAAACTCGCTGCGTTCGTCTATAATAAAAATGGAGAAGAAATAGACATCTTAAGTTGTACAGGAGGAGGAAGTAGCCGACTTATAAGCCTTACCCAAGACGCAAATGGACAAATCTTTGCAACAGGTAGATTTGGCAGTTCACGCATCCAGCTAGGAGCACATTCCTTAGGAAACCAAGGAACCCTCGCACTTCTTGTCGCCCGAATTAAATAACATAGGCAAAGTGCCTTTCATTCTACAGAATACAGACCCACACATACATTATGGTACATACATCTTTTATTGATGATTTAGAGAAAAGACTACAAGAACCACTACCGGGATTGGCCGTACTACTGAAAATGGCTCCGCCATCCCGCCCAATAGATTTTAACCTTCCAGATAACGTAAGAAAAGGAGGAGTGCTTGCACTACTATACCCTCATGAAGGAAAACTACATACCGTTTTTATGCTCCGAACAAAGGACGGAGGGAAGCACAGCGGGCAAGTCAGTTTCCCAGGAGGCAAACACGAAAAAACCGACCCCGACTTCACCTATACCGCTTTACGAGAAGCAGAAGAAGAACTCGGAATTCCCCACAACGAAGTGAGAGTGCTAGGACAATTGTCCTACATATACATTAACCCAAGCAATTTTCTTGTATATCCAACAGTAGGGTATCTCCCCTATCGCCCCAACTTCGTACCAGATCCTACAGAGGTCGCCGCAATCATCGAAGCCGACATCCCCTATCTTATGCAAGATGACATCCAAGGAATCCGTCCCATGCCCATGACAGGCAACCCAAAGGTGAAAATCAAAGTCCCTTCATTCCTCGTCAAAGGACATGTAATATGGGGCGCAACTTCTATGATGCTTCTTGAACTCCTTACAGTTCTCAAAGAAGTAGACCTAAAATAAAGAAATGACCATACTTTCATTTCTTTCACCCTCCAGCTTAGTTCATGAGATGAGAATATCAACTTTGTTTTAAAAACGATGTTCAAGAATGATTAACTCTGGAAGGGTGTTTCACCCCAACAAACAATGCTAGCTCAATAAAGTCTCTTATTTCTCGCAAAATCCCGCAAAAATCAAGGTTTTGCCCCTTTACTAAGAATAAGAGAAATGTCAATTCATAGAATCAATACACAAGGTAAGTAGCAAAGAACTTTGTAAGAAAAAACAATTCTCACCCTTGTGTTTCGTCTACAGTTCCTCTATTTTTGATCGTATATTTCTCAATATACCTCTCTATCTTAATTCGAATAAGAATATAAAAATATGAGTCGTTTTATTCGATATCTGTTATTTGGTCTCATTTTCATTGTTGTAGGCTTGCTCGTAGGCTTCAGACTGCGCCAATCAATTCCGCACAGAACCCTACTGCAAATCGACACAGGTTTACAGAAGATTCAAGATGCAATCTACTTCATTGAAGAAAACTATGTAGAGAAACCAAATAACACTGAACTAGTTGATGATGCTATCAAAGGAATGCTTGAAGGACTAGATCCTCATTCATTCTATATCCCTGCCGAGGAGATGGAACAGATGGAAGAACAGATGTCAGGCGGCTTTGAAGGAATTGGGATAGAATTCAATATCGTTGAAGATACCATTTATGTCGTGACTCCTCTAGACGGAGGCCCTAGCAAAGAACTAGGAATCCGAGCAGGAGATCGAATCATAAAAATCGATGGAGAAACCGTCGCAGGAGTATCCGTATCAAATCTAGACGTCATGAACCGCCTCAAAGGCGATAAGGGCACCGATGTCGAACTAAGTATCTTACGTCGAGGAACAACCAACCTAATTGACTTTCAGGTCACACGCGACAAGATTCCTCTACATAGCGTAAGCTATTCTTATATGATCAATGACGAAACTGGTTATATAGATGTCAATAGATTCTCAGAAACAACCTATAAAGAGTTTCATGAACACCTAGGAATGCTATTAGAGCAGGGAATGCAAAACCTTGTCCTAGATCTTCGAGGCAACCCTGGAGGCTATCTATCAATGGCTCATAAAATGGCCGACGAATTCCTTCCAGGTGGCGAGCTCGTCGTATCCACCAAAGGCCGAATCCCCGAAAGCCGTCAAACCTACCACGCATCTAGTCGTGTCAATGCCTTTGAAGAAGGAGCCCTCATTGTCCTGATTGACTACGGCTCTGCATCTGCCAGTGAGATTGTTGCAGGTGCAGTACAAGACCACGACCGAGGACTCATTGTAGGGGTTCGATCGTTCGGAAAAGGCCTCGTACAGGTACAAAAGAAATTCGACGACAAATCTGCCATCCGTATCGTTATCTCGGAATACTACACCCCAAGTGGGCGTTGCATCCAAAAGCCCTACAAGACCAGTAGCAAAGAATACGACGCAGAAATATCCAATCGATTCGAAACAGGAGAAATCTTCGACGCATCCAAAATCGAACTTCCAGACTCATTGAAGTTCTACACATCTTCTGGCCGAACGGTATACGGAGGAGGAGGAATTGTTCCAGATGTATTTGTTGCACCAGATACATCCACCAACAGTCAGTATCTCACAAACCTCCAATTGAAGGATATGTTCAGCCGCTTCTCTTTCCACTATGTTGAGAAGTATCCAAACCTTCGCCAAAAGCATGCTTCTCCAAGCTTATTCGCACAAGGCTTCAAGGTAGATGAAACCCTACTGAATGAGTTCATCGAATATACGGAAGCCAAAGGAGTAGCCTTTGACAAAGGTGATTACCAAAAGTCTAAACAAGAAGTAAACACCTTTATCAAAGCATTGATTGGGAAGAAGTTATTCGATGAAGACGGATTATACCCCGTTCTTTTGTCATCTGACAATGTCCTACAAGAAGCCCTAAAGCTCATACCTGAAGCTGACGAGCTACAGAAGTCTGGCCAATTGGTCATAGACCAATAATAATCTAAAAGCAAACCCACAAGTATAAATAGCAAATGGCGAATCATAATGATTCGCCATTTGCTATTTATACGAGATAGGTTTTTCGCTATCGAAACTACATACCTGTTTTAAAGAAAAACTTAAGCGTATCCAATGAAACCTTATAGGGCGGATACCGAACAGGAACATCAAACAAGTTCGACTTCTCTAGTACACTCTTATAATGCGAGAATGTCTCAAAACTCCCCTTGCCATGATAAGCTCCCATACCACTTGCCCCTACTCCTCCGAAAGGCAATTCAGGATTAGCAATGTGTACAAGCGTATCATTGACCGCAGCTCCTCCAGAAGAGGTCTGTTTCAAAACCTGTTCAACCTTCGATGAATTGTTTGAGAATACATACAATGCCAATGGCTTAGGGTGCGCATTAACCGTTGCAATTGCATCTTCGAGCTTATCATACACCAAGATTGGCAAAATAGGCCCAAATATCTCCTCCTGCATCACAGGCATATCCCAATTCACATTATCCATTACTGTTGGAGCGATATACTTATCCTCCTCATCGACCTGTCCACCCGCAATAATATGCTCTTCATCAAGCAATCCACACAGGCGTTTAAAGTGGCGATGGTTGATAATCCGTCCATATTCTTTGCTCTTCTGCGGATCCTCACCATAATATTCTGCCATCTTCTCCTTGATGCGTGCCAGAAGCTTATCCTTCACATCTTTATGTACCAACACATAATCTGGAGCAATACACGTTTGGCCAGCATTGATAAATTTACCCCAAACAATACGACGAGCCGTATACTCTAGGTGAATATCCTTATCAACGATACAAGGACTCTTTCCACCTAATTCCAAAGTTACAGGCGTTAGGTGTTTTGCTGCTGCCTGATAGATGATTCGGCCAACTTCCGTACCACCCGTAAAGAAGATATAGTCGAATTGCTCAGCTAGCAGTTCCTGTGTAGGCTGAATTCCGCCCTCTACTACTGCCACATACTCCTCATCAAAGATCTCCCGAACCATCTTCGTAACCAAACCCGACACCTTAGGAGAGTGTTCAGATGGTTTAAGAATCGCTGTATTCCCTGCCGCAATTGCTCCAATGAGAGGAGAAACGAGCAGCTGGAAAGGATAATTCCATGGGGAAATAATAAGGGTGACTCCATACGGCTCAGGATAGATTCGGCTGGAGGATTTGAAATGGAAAAGAGGCGTTGAGACTCGCTTCACCGAAGCCCATCTATCAATATACTTCAAAACATAATCGAGGTCAGCTAGTACAAAGCCTGTTTCGGTTCCATACGCTTCAAACTCGCACTTATGGAGATCCTCGTACAATGCCTGTGCTATTTCCGACTCATATTTCAAGATTGCATCTTTCAATGCTTTAAGCTGGCGTTTTCGGAAAGCAACCGCTTTCGTTTTACCAGAGTTAAAGAACGCTCGTTGTTTTTGCATCAATTGAGATGCCCGAGTTTCTACAGAAGGGGGGACAATTGTATTCATGATTTTGTATCCGAATAAGAAAAAGATGTACTACAATAATACATTATTGCTCAGAGAAAATCTACCAATTGATTGAAAATCAATAGGGGGAAACCTGTTTTTCAGATTTCCCCCTAAAAGCCAAAATTGCGTAAAATTAGTTCAATGCGACTTGTCGAACAGATTCTAATTCGCGAATCATTTTCATCAACTTTCGGTTTTGTCGCTCTCCTAGATGTCGAACACCGAGTCTTTCTGCTTCATGAATCATATCCAATCGTACGTCAATCTCGCGATATGTTAACGCTGCTGGATCTGACTGAGTTCGGTTTCGAACAATCTCTCTGTGGAGAAATAACTTTGTTGCTTGCAATTTTGCATGGAGTTCACGTGCTGTCATGTAGATACCTTTCTTTTTAAATTAACCAGTGCATACTTAACCTAATATGTACGCAAATATACAAAAGATAAACTCGTTTTGCAACTGAACTTTGCATTTCATCCCGTTTTTTTCCTGATTTTCTTCGTATTTCCCCTTATTTCTTATATCTCGCCCCAATTAGGTACCTAATTGTGACGGCTCCATCATCATATCGGAAGCGTTTTTCAAATGTATCGCGTTGTACAATGCTGAACAAGGGTCGAAAATCTCCAGAAATACTTAACGGAACTTTAGGAATCTTAAACTCAAGAGCAATAATTCCACTTATTCCAAGCTCCACGCCATTATCGGCAAACTGTTGGAGGCCTCCGATTCCAACATGACCTCCCCCACCAATAAAGAAAAATAGGTCTTGATTAGTGAAGGGATAGAAGTGTTCTTCATACAACAAAACAAGGTGCATATCCTTCTCTCGTTTGAGGATAATGGACTCAAAGCCCGACTTAGGGCGGAACATATACTTCCCACTAATTCCTTGAGAGGCTCCCATACGAAGCCCAATTGCAGCATTATAGGGCTTTCCCAATTGTGCTCGTACCTCAGCTACACTTACACAAAATAGTAATACTAGGAATATTACGACTGACTTCATATTGTATTTCTCTTTATAGAAAATTCATAGTCTATCTGCCTTGAAAGCCCTAAACTAGAGCATCAAGTGAAATTATCCCCTTAGTTACTGTTTAATTACAAATGAGTCAAGCGTCTGAGCAATTTGTCTCTTCTACGGGTTGCAACCTCAACACTACTTCCATCTTCCATTTCAAGTAGGCTGACCTTACTTCGGATGAATTTTCGAACAAATGCGAGGTTCACGAGATGGGACTTATGTGTACGGAAGAAGTTTGCCTCTGTTAGGATTTCCTCAAACTCCTTTAAGGTACGAGAGACCAATATTTTCTTTGCGCTCTTTAGAAAAACAATTGTATAGTTTGCATCTGCTTGACAACGAACAATATTTTCAACCTCCACAAATAGAAAGCCTTCCTTAACAGGCAAAGCAATCTTTTCGAAACGTTTGCTCTCCATATTACTCTTAAAGGTCTCATACTTTCTTTGGAGTAGAGCAGACTCTTTTTTCTTTCTTACTCGTCCAAGCGCATCTCTCAGGTCTCGCACGCGTACAGGCTTTAGGAGGTAATCCAAAGCCGAGAACTTGAACGCTTTTAAAGCATATTGGTCATGAGCAGTCGTGAAGATTGTCTCAAAGAAGATATCATTATCAAAGTATTCGAATAGAGTGAACCCACTGGCATAGGGCATTTCTACATCTAGAAATACGATATCGGGGCGTTTCTTAAGAATCAGTTCATAGGCTGATTTTACATTATGGGCGGTTCCAACAACCTCTACACCGTCACAAAAGTCATTCAATAAAATAGAGAGGGTATCGACACACTGTTGCTCATCATCCACAATGATGCTACGTAAGTCCATAGATATGCAATTGCTTTCTTAGTATAAGGAAAAGTAAAGAATACTTGTTGGAATCGCAATGTTAATCTGAATCTAAGGGCATATAAATTTCAACTCGTGTTCCTAGCACTCCCTTTTCCTCATCGAATAGGTCAATGATTTTCACCTTATAATCCTTTTGGTGGATGGCGCTCAGGATATCTATCCGCTCGCCCGTCACGGTCATTCCAACTGACTCATACCCTTTGGGTCTCCACTGCGCAATTTCAGCTGCTTTCTTTCGGCCAATGCCGTTGTCTTGGATGATACAAATGAGGGATTCGGCCTCTTCGTATAGCTTAAGGGTGAGGATTCCACCCGATTCCTTATGCATAAGACCGTGCCGAATGGCATTCTCGATATAGGGCTGGATAAGCATAGAAGGAATCTCGATTTCCTCCGTATCCAATTCCTCATCTACTTCAATATTACAGACGAACTTATCCTTAAATCGCATGCGTTCAAGGTCAATGTATAGGCGTAGAAGATGCAGCACCTCTTTCAGTGGAATCACCGCTTTGCGAGAATGATTCAGCATCATCCTGATAAGGGTAGCAAAATCACCAAGGTATTCAATGGCTTCCTCTCTATTATTGCGTAAAATAAAGTTCTGGATAGCTGTAATGGCATTAAAAACGAAATGGGGATTCATTTGGCTACGGAGGGATTCTAGTCGAGATTGGGCGATGCGTATCTCCATTTGCTTCTTGCGCTCTTCTCGTTCGAGTATGAGCCGAATCACGAAGGTAGCGATCAACACCACCAAGCCAATGAACAAGATTGCCCATATCACAATTGCCCACGGACGATACCACCAAGGGGGGGAAATCTTAAAGGGGAGGGTGATCACCTCCGACCAATCCGTATTGAACTTACGCGCGCGCAATTGGAAAAGATACGAGCCATCTCGTAAATCCCTAAGGTTCACAAATCGGTTTTGGGTTTGTTGCCATTCATCTCCCTCTCTAAGTCGGTATTCATAAATGAGTCCTTGTACATTGGCATAGGAGACAGCCGAGAAATGTACTTGGAGCTTACTGTCTGTCTGAAGCTCATAGTAGTCGAGCAATGCGGTTTCCTCATCGTCTAGAATAATCTTCTCAATGTAAACACGGGGAGGACGTTCGGCAATGGGTTGTTTTTGGACATCAAGGAATGAGATTCCGCGGTTCGTACCGATCCATAGCCGAAACTCCTTATCTAGGTGGAGGGCATTAATCCCTTCTCCTATAAGCCCTGTATGAATATTGTAGGGGATTACCTGCTTGCCATCATAGTAATACAATCCCTTGGGCGTACCGATCCACAACGCCCCTCTATGGTCTGAGAGCAATACCCGAAACTTTCGTGTATCCAATCCCTCAAAATGCTGAGAGTGATCAATGATTTTCCCCTCTCGCCATTCTGCCAATCCGTTTTCGGTTCCAATCCATATACTTCCCCTTTTGTCCTCCACAACTTGGTTAATGAAGTTATCGGGTAAGCCATCTTCGGTCGTATACAGAATCGGCACATTCTCCTTGTATTTGTACAATCCCTTTGCGCTCCCCATCCATACCGTTGTGCCATCAGAAGAATAGTAGACAGAGTTTTGCACCACGAAGTCATTCGCGGTTTGGAAGAAGCCGCGCTTTGCCCCTTCAATCTCTCCCGTATAATTAAAGCAAGGAATTGACTGCTCCCCTTTAAAATAGTAGAGACCACTATCGCTGGCCACCCAAACCACCTCTTTATCATCCACGATAATTCGTTGGCATTTGGTTCCTGCATCCCATTCCTCCCTCGAATACGCCTGAAACGTGCCATTGGCGAACTTACATACCCCCGTAGGGCCAGCAAACCAAACATTGCCCTGACTATCCTCTTGGATATCCACAATATGGGTCTGGTTGAGACCATCAACCAAGGAATAATGTTTGATGCGACCCTTGTCATAGACCCATGCCCCCATATTGGTGCCGAGCCACACGCGCCCAAATTGATCGGTGTGATCGCATATGATATAGGGCGAATTTTGGAGGATGGTAAAGCCCTCTAACCACTTTTCGAAGGAAGGAAGGCTCTCCCAAGGCGTATGTTCCTTATAGTCCTTGAAAAACTTTCGGGCGTATACATTTACATCATCCCAAAGCCATAGTCGGTCTTTAGGATCCATATAATAATAGCGGCTTCGGTGGATGAACGACAGCTTTGGCTGCTCTCTCAGTTCGTAGAGGGCTTCTTGGCTGACGACATAGAGGTTCTGGTTACTATCAGCTACGAGTCCAATTACCTCCTGAGATAGATCACGCCCCAACATAGGCGGCAAAGGGATATGCTTCCATTCCACATTGTCGAATGTATTCAACCCCTCTTTTGTACCGACCCAAATAAGGCCATTCTTATCTTCTTGAATGCTATGGACGAAAGAATTCGAAAGTTGTTGTTCGGTGGTATAGCTCGTAAAAGCATCATCATAGATGCAATACACTCCATCTCCATCCGTGGTCATCCACAAATTGCCGTCATCTGCCACCATAAAGCCCAACTTTCGGGTAATGCGGGTAGTAAGTCCGAGGCCTTCACTTACATCCATGACGCGATTTCGTTGGAAGTCATATTGATAGAGAGAATTTCGGTCTTCATCTACAAGGAAGAGTTTCCCTGAGGGGGTAATCGCCAATTGGATGATGGCCTTGTCAAGGTTGGCGATATTGTGCTGCGTAACTGACTGATCCTTTCGAATATGATAGATGATTCCATTCTCTCCCCCTAGCCACAATTCGCCTGTAGGGGTTTCAAACAGACTTTGGACGGGGGTATCAAAGAGCGATTCATCATAAATTGACTCAAATTCAGTCTCCCCTTTATAGCGGAATAGTCCTAGGGAGGAATACATAATCACTTCCCCGTTGCGTCTCTTAAACAATTCGAAGGAGACCCAGTTTTGTAGCACGATTCCTCGATTGACCAATAGGTGAATGCTTCTATCGCTAGAGAAATTCCGATAAATTTCTGCGCGAGGATCACATGCGATTCCCCCTTGGGCATTCTTCTGACACATAAAAATGCTTTGGCTTCCCTTCTGAACGAGAATTTCATTGTCCATAACAATGAGATCGCTCCCTTTAGCAGGCAAATCTGATACGGCATATACTTCATCTCCCCGAACATGGTGGAGGCCTTGCCCCCAAGTCGTTGCCCAGATTGTGCCGTCATCCCCCTCTGCTAATCCGATGACATAGGGCGTTTTAAAGCCTTGTTCTTCTTGATAGAGCTTAAAACTGGTTCCATCAAAGCGTACGAGTCCATCATCTGTCGCAATCCATATATATCCTTTCTTGTCTTGGAGGAGGTCATAACAAATATTGTGGGGTAGGCCATCTTCTGTAGAATAGCGTTTAAATCGTAGTTGTTGAGCCGATAGGCCGCCATAGCCTATACAGCAAATTATAAGCAATATTAATATGCGCGAAAATTTATATTGCGGCATAAACAAATCGGTTAAGTTGGCAGTAGTTTTTTAGTATAACGAAAAGTATCCCATATATTGATGCGTGTGTAAGCCATTTATCCACTAGGCAAACAAATTTTCGCATTGCAAAGGACAATTGCAAGCATTGGGATAAAAGAAAAATAAAGTGTAGCTTTCCTTATCTCTTAATCATCAGACAATTATGCGAGGGTTTCGATTTAGTGAATTCAAAGCATCTAAGAGCAATGACCCCTTTGAGGATCTTCTGAAGGTCTTCCTAGAATTGCTCAATCATACCTCAGGTGATGCGGCTGAGGCCTTGAATTGGATGACCCAATTGGATAGGCAATACGGCCTTACAGATGACAAGTATAGTATGGGGGATTTCATCGAAGACCTAAAACGGAGAGGGTATATCAAGGAAGACCAACCAGGTTCTGGTTCGTTTGAGATTACTTCCAAGATGGAGCAGACTATTCGGCAAACGGCCTTGGAGGAGATATTCGGGAAGTTGAAGCGGAGTGGACGGGGCAATCATCGAACGCCCTATACAGGCTTTGGAGATGAGCCGCTAGGAGGCGAATTGCGTAAGTACGCATTCGGCGACCGTGTAGAGAACATCGACTTCACCGAATCCTTCCGTAATGCCCAAATCAATCACGGTATCGACCAATTCAGGCTCACTGAACGCGACCTAGAGGTACAGGAAAAGGAGCATAAGACGACCTGCGCAACGGTATTGATGATTGACATTTCGCATTCGATGATATTGTATGGAGAAGATCGGATCACCCCCGCCAAGAAGGTCGCCATGGCATTGGCCGAATTGGTCATGCGAAAGTATCCCAAAGATACCCTTGATATCTTGGTGTTTGGCAATGACGCATGGCAAATCAGCGTCAAGGATTTGCCCTATCTCAAAGTCGGGCCTTATCATACCAATACCGTTGCAGGCTTAGAACTTGCGATGGATCTCCTCAGACGACGCAAAACAGCCAATAAGCAGATCTTTATGATTACGGATGGAAAGCCATCTTGTATCAAAGTGAATGGGCAATACTATAAAAACAGTTGGGGCTTAGACCGTAAGATTGTCAATAAGACCTTAAACTTGGCTGCCCAATGCCGCCGCCTTAAAATCCCGATCACCACCTTTATGATTGCCAAAGATTCTTGGCTGGTCGAATTCATTCAGGAATTCACTGAGGTAAACCAAGGGCGAGCGTTCTACACCAGCCTCAAAGGATTGGGCGAATATATCTTTACCGACTACATCCGAAACCGTCGGAAAAACATGCGATAGGCCTGCAACAAGCATCTCATACCAATGCTTTGAAATAATTGTTATTATTCAAGCTGCACACTGTTTCAGGTAGGGGCAGGTATTCGAGTAAACAGCGTTGACCGTGGCAATACCCAGCTGGGTAGTCGTACAAACAGTACTTAACGATAATACTAAACCTCAGTAAGGATTGGTATCATAGCACTGTTACCCTCTAACACACAACTGGGTATCCCTCCTATAAGCATATGTATAAGGGAAAGTTACCCTTAGTTGCATACCCTTATTTCCCTGCGGAATCGCCTTATTTTCTTGTAAGCCCTACCCTATTACAGTGTTAGCTAGTGCCTGAGTAACTTGCTTAAAGCCCCTCTTGACTGTACCCTATAGCCGTTGCATGGCGCCAGCAAGGGGGTACATATGTCATATGCTACTTGCGCACTGCTCCCGTACACATTTACAGTTGCGATTAGGCATAATCGAATGTAAACGGCCATAGTTTACACTGTCATCAAGTAGGTGTGCAGGGCAAACAAGGCATGGGGACATATGTAAACGGTTCTCGTTGCAGGTAAACGAAGGGGGATGACATATGTGGAAGCCTACTTTGCACAGGCACCAACGGCCGCTGACAATGTCACCAGCTATCAGTGCAATGCAACGGCTATAGGGTACAGTCGAACCACATGATTATCAGCCATTTGCCCATCCCTCCTCCCCCAGGTTTCTCCATCAATTGGATAATTTTGATACCTTAATCGCCTGCCCCCCATTTAGCCCCTCCCCTTATCAGCCCATCATTCTCTAAGCGTCTTCGCTCTCCCTCCATATATTTCCCTGACATTGTCCCTCCAGCATCTACTTTCTTACCTTTTTTCCTATCCACATATCCTTCACTCACCCAAACGCGTCCTCTATCCTCCACAACTCTCTCTTCGCTCATTCGGTATTCTTCTGGTGGGGGTATTCGGCTATTTTTGAAATACTACATTCTACCTAGCGTCTTCACCCACAAATCACCAGTCACATGAAAACTCTGTTTACTCCATGGGGATGGCTTCTCATAGCCCTCTCCCTACCCTTGTATTCTATTGCCCAAATAGCCCCCGCAAATCCTAGCAGTATACAAGGTCTTAGTATCTGCCAGCTTGATACCATCCCAATTGTATTTGGCAAAATGAACGGCAGTAGCTTTCAGGCATCCGACCAATTCGACTTGTCAGTAAACTTACCTTCTTTTCTAGGCTTCCATTCCGCCTATCTGCCGACATCCCAAGGGAGTGTAAGCTATCAGCCGCCCAGTTCGAATAGCGTTACCCTTAGCATTGCCCCAAATGTAGTCGATTCCCTATCCATCTTCCTTGTAGTGGATGTCGAATGCGGCTACTTCTCCTCAGATCCTACGATTGATTATACCCTAGACTTTTCGGCTACCTTCAATGGACAAAACATTGGTCCTTGGACAAGGCTGTTTGAAGTCCATAAGGGTACACTCGTACACTCTCAGGTGACCAATCGCCATACGGTCATTCGACTAGGCGAAGCCGTTACACGATGCTTTACCTTTGTCAATACTAGCACTACCCATGCCTTCTCTGGGGATGTCTACTTTCGAGATAGCCTAGAGCAAACAACAGACGATCCTTGGATTGAGTTCCTCGATCTGTACGCGCTACACGTTGGAGGTTCCTATACGCAATTGAATAAGTCGGTGGTTGATTCGGCAGCTTGGATAAGCATACGGGTTACGGGCTTACCGCCAGGGGATTCGATTGTGTTTTGCGACTCTGTTCGGCTGATTGATTGTACGGGGGGTACGCCTCACCTTGGCCTAACCCTATACGAGTTGAACTACGGTTGTATTGGGCAAGCCCCTTGCGAGTATGAACCCAAAACGGGTTCGAACCAAACCACTGTTGTACGAAACGGAAGCTTTCGCCCATTGCTCCAAAGCATTCGTTTGGGCGATCCTGCAGAATGGTGTAATGACACCGTTGTTCATCACGAATATGCCATCGTCAATAATGGAACGGAAGCCGCAACAGGTTTTGGATTCTACTGCTATAACTTCCCAAATTCAGGCGTCAACATCAAGCTTACCCGAATCGATACAGCAGGTATCCAAGTATTCAATAGCAACCGCATGCCTGTTACCCATACCCGTCAGCACAATGTGCCATATCCCTTCCACTATACCCAGCCACCAGCCTATTATGTCCGTATAGACTCCCTTATTCATCCAGGTGATACCATTTTTATATTCTTCGATGAGATCAATACCTGTCCAAACCCACAGGATTACGACTCTCACTATAATATTCCCCATTGGATGTTTGACAATGTAGTGGCTGTTCAGTTTACGCATCCGTGTGATCCCCCCTTTCAGCAATTGTTTGGCCATACCCGCAATCAATACTTCTACCTCCGACAACGCTTCTTCAACTATATCACAACCATGCCAGGCGATGAGGAACTTTGGCTGGAGGTTGAGAACCAGAATACCCTCAATATAAACAACTCATATCTTACCTACGGAATACAGAATATCGTCTATTACGATACCCTTAACCTCGTCATAGACATAGAAATCATCACCGATACAGGCTTTTGTATCATCGATCCCGATAGTCTGTTCATTGTATCAAGGGCATTGAGCGATACCCTTCGTCCCGTTTGGGTAAGCACACCGAATCCCAATTGTTGCGAGATTGATACCCTACAGGCACGCTTTGTATTGCCTCCAGGCTTTTTCACCACCCACGGCACAGCCTCCAATTCCTATATCAGTACCTACTTCAGGCAGTTCTTCAGCAACTTTGTAAGTGTATTCAAGGTAAAGTCTGCCTGTTGTAATAAGATTAGCAAAGACAAACCTTTCGTGAGGCAAAATTGGCTCGTTAGCGTAGACTCTACCTGTAATCCCCTTTGTAGGCTGCCCATCTCTAGTGCTTCCGAACAGATTGCAATCAATTGTCCTGGTTGCTTATTCCCTGGCTGGAACCTCAATAGGTTCGATGTATTACGAGAGAACGTAGGCTATGCCGACTCCGACAATGACCTATATCCAGATCTACCGCTTACCCCCGCCAACCTTGCTTCCATTGACCGCAGACAAATCATGATAGCTGATACGGTATCCTTCGATATACAGGCAGCAATGAGCGACGGAAGCGTCGATTCGGGCTTTGTATGGAGCAGTGCAGGCTTTCGGTATACCTATGGAGTATTCGAGTTTGTGAGTCCCTCAGGTACAGGCGGGCTACTCGAACGGTTAGACCTACTCTCTATGGAGGGAACCCTAGCAGATCCTGCTGCAGGTTGGTCCACCCAATTCTCGGCCGATGCAGCTACGCTTGCCTCCTACCCTATCTACTTCCAGAACAATCGCCTCCACATTCAATTCGATTCCTTGGACTGGCGCAGCCTTGGGGTCACTGACTTCCACGAATATACCCCCGACCAAACCCTCAACCTGAAACTGACTTTTGTGGTAGATGCTCCCCTCAATGCAGGTTTGGGATCTAGCTCAATGGGCATGTACGAGGTTGCAGGGAAGTTCTATATATCGGGGACGCCCTTCAACCTATCGTCTCCCCAACAAAAGCCAGATGCACTCGAACAGCCTCTCTTCTCCCTCAAGAACAGTCCCCCCTCTATTCGAGAGACTTTCTCCTATTGGTGTACAGGTTGGGATAGTAAGGTGCTGGGGATCGATCAAAGTACGTATGCGGGATATGGCTACCATAATATTCAACCATACAACCTTTGTCAACGCCAAATTCGCTACAACCTCTATACAGCAGCAGGACAAGCATGGAGTTCCTTCAATAGTGGTCCTATATACCTCCCTGCCTTAGATGTATTCCCTTATGAGGTTCGAAATACATGGATGGTGGATAGCCTAGCCCTTGACTTGCCTTCCACCTACTCTGTAGAAGGCATCAGTTTCACATTGACCAATGTATGGAAACCCACAGGGCCTAGTAAGTATAGTGCGGAATTGATGCCTATGCAGAACAATATCCCGAATACCTATTGGCGAAACACAGGTTCACAGCTTATCTTCTACCCCAAAAGGTATTTCGAGGATTACCCACCCCAACCGCCAACGTCTACTTTTACCCCGCTAACCAATACCCATATGGACGGTTCGGCTAAGGTATATCAAGTACTCCTCACCCTTAATGCAGACACCTGTCTCTATACTCCTCTACCTACGGAGCCGCTTTCGGCCTACACCTATGCGAAGGAACGCGATGAACCCAACCTCCAAATAGACCAGCAACTCGCCCACTCCTTCAGCTTTGCCCCCGACCGATATGAGCCTGAATGGACGGTGCAGCCCACTCCTGTATTGATAGACAACGGAACCTCCGACCTAGCGTTTGACCTCAATATATCGGCCACTCAACAAGGAGCTTTTTGGGGCGTACCCAACTTCTTTATTTGCTTTGAATCGACGGCCAATGGGGTTCAGATTACGAACCTCCAATGGGCTCAATCCAACTATCCCCAACCCACTTCCTCCGCAACCCACAATGGCAACCCCATTTTCCATATAGGCGACATCGGTTCAAGTCTCAGCCGCTACACGATTAATCGTGGCGGAACCTTGCATGTGGAGGCTAGCTATGATTGTTCGATGATTACGAGTTTGCGGGATAGCATCAAGGTATACTATGGCTATTCTTGTGATGCACCTGTTACTTCCTTGACCAATGGGCAAATTTGCACCTTCGATTCGATTTTCATCCCCTTCGAATACAGCCTCCCCGAATTGGATGCAACCCATATCACCCAAGATACAGTATACGCCTGCGATACGACCTTCTATATCATTGACCTAAACGCAACCCTCAATACCCGTATCGAAAATGTACTTGCTTCCTTCACCCTCCCCACAGGGGTCGAATTGCTAGCAGGCAGTCGTCTCCTCTTTAATGGGGCAGATACAGTCTTCAACGATGCAGGTATAGGCGGACAAGTGGACATCCCTCTATATGAATATACCTCCTTCAATGGGGCGTTCATCGGAACAGGAGCCAATGCGGCTCAACTCGTTGTTCCTCTCATCTTCAATTGTGAGTATGAGTTGGGCGACAAAGTGGAGGTGCATATTACCTCAACCGACTTTTGTGGCAAACCCCTACTCCCTGTAACCCTTGAATACCAACCCCTTCACCATGAACGAAACTATGACGAATGTATCTGCGATCGCTGTGATGTAGTAGCCAATTTCACATGGTGCATTAATGAAGGCTGCGATCTCAGCATAACGGATCTCAGTACTTCTACTTTGGGGGTTACGTCTTGGTATTGGGAAGTATACGATAGTCAATCGGGAACCCTCCTCACTACCTCGACCCAACAACATCCAATGTTCACGGGCTTAAATCGCCGAGACCTCCGCATTTGTCTACAAGTTGTCTCGAACAATGACGACGAATGTACGGCTAGCTTATGTAAAGAAATGACCTTGTGCTGTATCGAAGAAGAGCCTTGTGTAATTGATGCAAATCTCAGTATCGTACGGCCATCCCGTTGTGAGGCAATCTTCATCAGCCAAGTTCAATTCAGTGGCATTAGCCAAGTGTATTACCAATGGACGATAACCGCTCCATCAGGCTTACAAACTGTCTACACCCACACCAACCAAACTCAAATCAACCTCCAACCGACCGTTACTGGGCTATATAGAGTTTGCCTACGGGTATATAGTCCCGATGGCGAATGCGAACAAACGGTATGCAAGGATGTATACCTACGGGCTTGTCGGCCGAGACCTTGTCAATTAGAGGGAGAGATTGAGTGGACATTCCACCCGAGCAAGTGTGTATACGAGGTCACATTCTCCAACCCACCTGCTAATGCAACCTACAATTGGACGGTTGTTAATCCCTTCGGTCAGAGCATCATCGTTACCCCACATGCACAAGCAAGCACTATCTATTTCACTCCTACAGTATCGGGTTATTACTATATAGCTGTCACGATTACATGGATGGAAGGGCGCAGACGTTGTTCGAAGTCCTTTAAGATACGGGAGTTCTTCGAAGCCTGTGAAGAGGTAGGGACAAAGTTGGACGGGGAACTCGTATGGGAGTTCGATAGTAGTCTATGTGCCTATCACATCGCCTTTGAGCCTACGGCCAATGCGAGCTACGAGTGGAGCATATCCCCCGAGGTAGATGACGACAACAGCTTTACCGTTGATCCATCGGGCTATGAGGTGACTTTTATTCCGCCTAGTCCTGGCACCTATACCATTCGAGTCCACCTCAAGTGGCGACACCATGGGAAGCGGTATGAGGAGATATTTGAGGTGGATATACACCATATCTCCTGTGGGAATAGCGTCAATCATTAAGCATAAAAAAGCGAGAGGGACTTCCTCTCGCTTTCTTTCATTCTTCTAATATACTCACAGTATTATCTTCTCCTATCCACACATCCTTCACTCACCCAAAGACTTCCTTTATCCTCCATAGCTCCCCCTTCACTCATTCCATCTTCTTCTGGCGAGGGTATTCGACTACTTTCGAATTGCAGCATCCTACCTAGCGCCTCTTCCGTCTGTATTACCCACAAATCACCAGTAGTATGAAGATCCTGTTTACTCCATGGGGATGGCTTCTTATAGCCCTCTTTCTCCCCATATTTTCCATTGCCCAAATCACACCTGCAACTCCCAGTAGCATACAAGGCCTCAACATTTGCCAACTTGATACCATACCGATTGTATTTGGCAAAACGAACGGCGGTACCTTTCAGGCATCTGACCAATTCGACCTGTCTGTAAACCTGCCACCTTTTCTAGGTTTCCATTCGGCCTATTTGCCAACATCCCAAGGAAGTGTCAGCTATCAGCCACCAAGTTCGAATAGCGTTATCCTTAGCATTACGTCGAATGCAGTCGATTCTCTATCCATCTTCCTTGTGGTGGATGTCGAATGCGGTTACTTCTCTTCAGATCCATCCATTGATTACACCCTCGACTTTTCGGCGACCTTCAATGGGCAAAGCATTGGCCCTTGGACGCGGCTGTTTGAGGTGCTTAAGGGTACACTCGTACATTCTCAGGTGACCAATCGCAATACAGTCATCCGACTCGGAGAAACCGTTACTCGCTGTTTCACCTTCATCAATACCAGTACAACCCATGCTTTCTCGGGAGACGTCTACTTCCGCGATAGCTTGGAACAAACAACAGACGAACCTTGGATTGAATTCCTCGACTTGTACGCGCTCCACGTTGGGGGTTCCTATACGCAATTGAATAAGTCGGTAGTTGATTCGGCGGCTTGGATAAGTATACGGGTTACGGGCTTGCCCCCTGGGGATTCGATTGTGTTTTGCGACTCTGTACGGCTGATTGATTGTACAGGGGGAACGCCTCACCTTGGCCTAACCCTATACGAAATGAACTACGGTTGTATTGGGCAATCTCCCTGTGAGTATGAGCCAAAGACGGGTTCGAACCAAACAACCGTCGTACGAAACGGAAGCTTTCGCCCCTTAATGCAAAGCATTCGTTTGGGCGATCCTGTAGAATGGTGCAATGATACTGTCATTCATCATGAATATGCCCTTATCAATACAGGGACAGAAGCGGCAACAGGATTCGAATTCTATTGCTACAATTTCCCTAGAGGCACTAACCATATCAAACTCACCAAGATTGATACAGCAGGCATTCAGGTCTTCAATAGCAATCGGATGCCTGTAACCCATACCCGTCTACACAATGTATCATACCCCTTTCTCTATACCCATCCCCCCGCTTATTATATTCACATTGATTCGCTTATCTATCCAGGAGACACCATTTTCGTCTTCTTCGATGAGGTCAATACCTGCTCAGATCCACAGAATTACGATTCTCACTACAATCTTCCCCATTGGATGTTCGATAATACAACTGCGGCCCAGTTTACCCATCCATGCAGCCCCGCATACAAGCAGTTGTTTGACCACAAGCGCAATCAATACTTCTACCTCCGCCAACGCTTCTTCAACTATATCACAACCATGCCAGGCGATGAGGAACTTTGGATGGAAGTGGAAAACCAGAATACCCTCAACATAAACAACTCGTATATTAACTACGGGATACAAAATGTCGTCTATTACGACACCCTCAACTTCATCATTGATATAGAAATCATTACCGATACAGGCTTTTGTATCATCGATCCCGATAGCCTATTCATTGTATCAAGGGGCGTAGGCGATACCCTTCGTCCTGTTTGGGTGAGTACACCGAGCGTCAATTGCTGTGAGATTGATACCCTACAGGCACGCTTTGTATTGCCCCCAGGCTTTTTCACCACTCACGGAACAGCCTCCAGCTCCTATATAAGCACCTACTTCAGGCAATTCTTCAGCAACTTTGTGAGTGTATTCAAGGTAAAGTCTGCCTGTTGCAATAAGATTAGTAAGGAGAAACCTTTCGTTAGGCAGAATTGGCTCGTTAGCGTAGACTCTACCTGTAATCCCATTTGTAGGCTGCCACTATCTAGCACCTCCGAACAGATTGCTATTAATTGTCCTGGCTGTTTGTTCCCTGGCTGGAACCTCACACGATTCGATGTCTTACGGGAGAATGTAGGCTATGCCGATTCCGACAATGACCTATATCCAGACTTACCCCTTACCCCCGCCAACCCTGCTTCCATTGATCGCAGACAAATCATGATAGCCGATACCCTATCCTTCGATATACAGGCGGCCATGAGCGATGGAAGCGTCGATTCAGGCTTTGTATGGAGCAGTGCAGGCTTTCGGTATACCTATGGGGTATTTGAATTTGTGAGCCCTTCTGGTGTAGGCGGACTACTTGAACGATTGGACTTGCTCTCTATGGAGGGAACCCTAGCAGATCCTGCCGCAGGTTGGTCTACCCAATTCTCGGCCGATGCAGCTACGCTCGCCTCCTACCCTATCTATTTCCAGAACAATCGCCTCCACATCCAATTCGATTCCTTGGATTGGCGCAGCCTTGGGGTCACTGACTTTCACGAATATACCCCCGACCAAACCCTCAACCTGAAACTGACTTTTGTCGTGGATGCTCCCCTCAATGCAGGATTGGGACATAGTCAGATGGGAATGTATGAGGTTGCAGGTAAGTTCTATATATCGGGTACTCCTTTCAACCTAGCATCTCCCCAACAAAAGCCCGACGCACTCGAAGAGCCTCTCTTCTACCTTAAGAACAATCCTGCGGTTCGAGATAGCTTCTCCTATTGGTGTACAGGTTGGGATAGTAAGGTGATGGGAGTCAATCAAAGTACATATGCTAGCTATGGCTACCACAATATTCAACCATACAACCTTTGTCAACGCCAAATTCGCTACAACATCTATACGGCAGCAGGACAAGCATGGAGCTTATTCGCTAATGGCCCTATATACCTCCCTGCCTTAGGAGTATTCCCCTATGAGGTTCGGAATACCTGGATGATGGATAGCCTCACCCTTGACCTCCCTTCCACCTATTCTGTAGAGGGTATCAGTTTCACATTGGCCAATGTGTGGAAGCCCACAGGCCCCAGTAAGTATAATGCGCAATTGATGCCTATGCAGAATAATATCCCGAATACCTATTGGCAAAACACAGGCTCGCAACTTATTTTCTACCCCAAAAGGTATTTCGAGGATCACCCACCGCAACCGCCAACGCCTCCTTTTGATCCCCTAACCAATACTCATATGGATGGTTCCGCTAAGATCTATCAAGTAATCCTTACCCTTAATGCGGATACCTGCCTCTACGCGCCTCTGCCTACGGAGTCCCTTTCGGCTTATACCTATGCGAAGGAACGAGACGAACCTAACCTCCAAGTAGACCGCCAACTCACGCATTCATTCGACTTTGCTCCTAATCGATACGAACCCGAATGGACGGTGCAACCCACTCCTGTATTGGTAGACAACGGAACCTCAGACCTAGCGTTTGACCTCAATATATCGGCAACTCATCAAGGGGGATTCTGGGGCGTACCCAACTTCTTTATTTACTTTGAATCGACAGCCAATGGAGTACAGATTACCAATCTCCAATGGAACCAATCCAGCTACCCCAATCCGACCTCTTCAGGTACACACAATGGGAATCCTATCTATCATATAGGAGACATCGGGTCGAGCCTCAGTCGATTCGCTGTGAATCGTGGAGGAAGTTTGCATGTGGAGGCTAGCTATGATTGTTCGATGATTACGAGTTTGAAGGATAGTATTAAGGTATACTATGGCTATTCTTGCGATGCACCTGTTACTTCATTGACCAATGGGCAAATATGTACCTTCGATTCGCTATTTATCCCCTTCGAATATAGCCTCCCCGAATTGGACGCAACCCACATCACCCAAGATACAGTATCTGCCTGCGATACGGTCTTCTATGTCATTGACCTAAATGCGACCCTCAATACCCGCATTGAAAATGTACTTGCTTCTTTCACCCTACCCACAGGAGTCGAATTGCTAGCAGGTAGTCGCCTTCTCTTTAATGGAGCCGATACGGTCTTTAGTGATGCAGGGATAGGCGGACAAGTAGACATCCCTCTCTATGAATATACCTCCTTCAATGGAGCCTTCATTGGTACGGGAGTCAATGCCGCTCAACTCATTGTGCCCCTCATCTTCAATTGTGAGTATGATTTGGGCGATAAGGTGGAGGTGCATATTACCTCAACCGACTTCTGCGGCAAGCCCCTACTCCCTGTAGCCCTCGAATACCAGCCCGTTCACCATGAGCGCAACTATGGCGAATGTATTTGTGATCCCTGCGATGTAGTCGCCAACTTCACATGGTGCATCAATGAAGGTTGCGACCTCAGTATCACAGACCTCAGTACTTCTACTTTGGGGGTTACGTCTTGGTATTGGGAAGTATACGATAGTCAATCGGGAACCCTCCTCACCACCTCCACCCAACAACACCCGATGTTCATGGGCTTGAATCGCCGCGACCTCCGCATTTGTCTACAAGTTGTCTCTAACAATGACGACGAATGTACGGCAAGCTTATGCAAAGAAATGACCTTATGCTGCGTTGAAGAGGAACCTTGTGTAATTGAAGCGGATCTCAATATCGTACGGCCCTCCCGTTGTGAGGCACTATTCGTCAGCCAAGTTCAATTCAGTGGCATCAGCCAAGTGAACTACCAATGGACCGTAACGGCTCCCTCAGGCTTGCAGGCCATCTATACCCACACCAACCAAACCCAAATCAGCCTCCAACCCACCGTTACGGGACTCTATAGAGTATGTCTACGGGTATACAGCCCCGATGGCGAATGCGAACAAACGATATGTAAGGATGTATACCTACGGGCATGTCGTCCGAAACCCTGCCAATTAGAAGGGGAAATTGAGTGGAGGTTCCACGAGCGCAAGTGTACCTATGAGGTCACATTCTCTAATCCTCCTGCCAATGCAAGCTATAATTGGACGGTTGTGAATCCCTTTGGACAAAGTATGGCCGTTACCCCTAATCCGCAAGCGAGTACCATCTATTTTAGACCGACTGTCTCAGGATACCACTACATTGCGGTAACCATTACATGGATGGAAGGGCGCAGACGTTGTTCGAAGACCTTTAAGGTACGGGAGTTCTTCGAGGCTTGTGAGGAAGTTGGGACGAAGTTGGATGGAGAATTGGTATGGGAATTCGATAGTAGTCTATGTGCCTATCACATTGTCTTTGAGCCTACGGCCAATGCGAGCTACGAATGGAGCATCTCCCCTGAAGTAGATGACGACAATAGCTTTACGGTTGATCCATCGGGCTACGAAGTAACTTTTATCCCGCCTAATCCTGGCACCTATACCATTCGTCTCCTCCTAAAGTGGCGACACAATGGGAAACGTTATGAAGAGGTATTCGAAGTCGATATATCCCATACCTCCTGTGGGACTAGCGTCAATCATTAGGCATAAAAAAAGCGAGAGAAAATTCCTCTCGCTTTTTCCATTTATATATTTTACCGTTTACACCTTTACAGATGCCAATGACAGCGCTGCTTGGTAAATGGCTTCTTCATCGTATTGACATTCCTCCCATAGTTGGGCTTGTGTTCCATGGTCAATGAAGCGATCAGGAATTCCGAGACGCTTAATAGGCAAGAAGTATTGGTTGTCCATCATAAACTCAATCACTGCCGATCCCATTCCGCCTTGTAGGCATCCATCTTCTACCGTAATGACCTGCTTATATTGGCTAAAGACTTCATGAAGCAACTCCTCATCCAATGGCTTGACAAACCGAAGGTCGTAATGTCCTGGGTAAATCCCCTTAGCATTCAATCGCTTGATAGCCGATTGTGCGAAATTACCCACATGCCCAATCGTCAGGATTGCGATGTCCTCTCCCTCCGTCAATTTACGTCCTTTCCCTACTTCAATCTCCTCCATCTCTGTTTGCCAATTGAGCGTAACGCCTCTTCCTCTTGGGTATCGAATAGAGAAAGGCCCCTTGCCATAGATAGAGGCGGTATACATGAGGTTACGTAGCTCAGGCTCATTCATAGGAGCCGCCACCACCATATTCGGGATACAACGGAAGTAAGCCAAATCAAATGCCCCTTGGTGAGTTGCCCCATCTGCACCTGCAAGCCCTGCACGATCTAGGCAGAAGACAACATTTAGGTTCTGAATGGCGACATCATGAATGACCTGATCATAGGCACGTTGCATGAAAGTCGAATAGATATTGCAGAATGGAACAAGCCCTTGAGTTGCCAGACCTGCCGAGAAGGTAACTGCATGTTGTTCGGCGATTCCTACATCGAATGCACGGGTTGGCATCTCCTTAATCATATACTTAAGGCTACAACCCGATGGCATGGCAGGCGTAATACCCATAATCTTCGGGTTCTTCTCTGCCAATTCGATGATGGTCTTACCGAATACATCTTGGTACTTAGGGGGTTGTTCCTTATTGCTTCCCTTCTTTATCTTGCCCGTAATCTTATCGAACAATCCAGGTGCGTGCCACTTCGTTTGATCCTTCTCTGCCAATTCATAGCCTTTCCCTTTGACGGTCACACAATGTAAGATCTTTGGCCCAGGAATCTTCTTCAAGTCCTCTAACAATCGTACGAGGTGGTTCACATCATGCCCATCTACAGGGCCGAAGTATCGGAAGCCTAGGGCTTCGAACAACATCCCTGGCTTAGAGACAGCCGCCGTCATGGCATCCTCCAATTTAGCCGCTAATGAACGCGCCTTAGGGCCAAATGCGCTCAGGCGCCCCATGAGTTTCCATAACTCATCCCGAATTCTATTGTAGGTACCAGAGGTTGTGATATCCGTCAGATATTCCTTCAATGCCCCTACATTCGGATCGATTGACATACAGTTGTCATTGAGGATTACGAGCATATCGGCATCTTCCCAGCCAGCATGATTCAGGCCTTCAAATGCCATCCCTCCTGTCATTGCCCCATCTCCAATGAGCGCAACCACCTTATTAGCGTTCTTTTTGTATCGATTGGCGATAGCCATTCCCAATGCAGCCGAAACCGATGTAGAGGAATGCCCTACCCCAAAGGTATCATAGATAGACTCTTTTCGCTTAGGGAAACCCGATATTCCACCATATTTACGGTTTGTATGGAATGCTTCTCGTCTTCCAGTAAGTATTTTATGCCCGTATGCTTGATGCCCTACGTCCCATACCACAAGATCCTCGGGTGTATTGTATACGTAATGAATCGCAGTTGTAAGTTCTACAACCCCCAGACTTGCCCCAAAGTGGCCCCCGTTCACAGATACTGTAGAAATAATGAAGTTTCTCAGCTCAGTACAGAAGTCAAATAGTTGCTCTGGCTTGAGCTTTCGTAAATCTTCTGGATACGTTACCTGAGAGAGCAATGGTCCTGCTTCAACTTTCATGATTCAAATAATTGATGATGAATAACATACAAAGTAGGTCAAGCAAGAGAGCCGATTTCTCTCTTCTCCTGCAACCTATCTGCAAGAATAATGAATTTTACATATTGAGACTAGTTTTTCAGCCATTTTTCATCAGCTGATCTTGCGGTAGCCCCTCCGTGTCCGTCATCTGTCCGACAATTTCATTAACAAGCCCTAATCCATTTTTGTTATACTTATGATGAAAATAATTCATTATTTATTAAACATTACCCTCCTATATATTGAATAAATGCACCAATAAGTTAAACAAAAAGCCATTATCCCTTAACGGATCCAATAGGCACATCCTTCGTACTTCTCCTATAATTCATCCTTGAATTCTCTTTTCTAACAACAATTACATAAATTCGGGCATACATGTATTACAAGGCAAATAGGCATAGGTTCAAATGCATCGGCATTTTTACGGTATGCCTTGCATAAGGAGAATAGTACAATCCTAGTCTAAGGATTGTCTCATAAGATTACACAAAAGAGGCTGAATATCATGGCGAAGAAGAATCCTAATAAGCCCAATCCAAAGCAAAAGCGTTCGCCTAAACGAAATATGAAGGTGTATCCTTCTGTGGATACGAATCGAAACGCCAGAGAGGAAAAGCGAAAGCGGCGGAAAGACGCAAATAAAAAGCGGGGGAAATCTACAAGGGAAACATCGAGCAGTTTTAGTCGAATGGCTTGGATGATTGCTGCGGCTTGCGTAGTCGTGACCTTGGTGGTCTACCTAGGCTCCCTCAACAATGGCTTTACGAATTGGGACGACGATATGTACGTCACCAGCAATCCCTATATCAATAGCCTTTCAGGCGAGAACCTACAAAAGATATTCGGGGAACCCCTGATTGCGAATTATCACCCTCTCACTTTGCTTTCTTTGGCTGTAGATTATTCCGTAGGGGAGCTTGATCCGTTTGTGTATCACCTTACGAGTCTCCTCATTCACCTCATTGCCACCTTCTTGGTATTCTTATTTGCGTACCGATTAAGTGACCAGAAATGGGAATTGGCCTGTATTGTGGCATTGCTATTTGGGATTCATCCGATGCATGTAGAATCGGTGGCTTGGGTATCAGAACGGAAGGATGTCCTCTATGGGGCGTTCTTTGTAGGAGGACTCATCACCTATCTAGATTATATAAAGACCCAGAAAACATCTTCGTATATCTTTACAATGGTTCTCTTCATGTTATCTTGTTTGTCCAAACCTGCAGCTGTGGTCTTCCCACTTATCCTACTTGCTTTGGACTACTTCCATGAGCAAAAGATGGATCTTCAGGTATTGATTGAGAAGGTGGTTAAGAAGGCGCCGTTTTTCTTGTTGGCGTTTGTGTTTGGAGTTCTGACGATTCGGGCGCAGGCACAATCGGATGCCTTGGATGATGTGGCTAGCTATTCGATGATTGAACGAGTAATGTTTGCCTCATATGGGCTAGTGATGTATATCGGGAAGTTCCTTGTTCCCGTCCAATTGTCTTCTTTCTATCCGTATCCAGAAGGCAGTTTGCCTATTCTCTATAAGATTGCCCCTTTGCTCGTACTTGTACTTGGCGGAGCGGTTTGGTATTCCCTGCGTTATACAAAGGTGGTCGCATTTGGTATGGGTTTCTTCCTGATTGGAGTTGCACTTGTGCTACAATTTGTCTCTGTGGGGGAAGCCATCATGGCCGATCGGTATACCTACATCCCCTATATTGGTTTGTCTATCATTGTGGCATGGGGATATGGCTATGTAATGGAGAATAGAGCAAGCCTAGGAGATTCGACCTATTATGGAACAACGGCGCTCCTCGCTGCCTATGTACTCTTCCTTGGCTTCCAATCTTATCAGCAAATAAAGGTCTGGAAGGATAGTGAAACGCTTTGGACGAATGTGATTAAGTATTCGCCAGAGATGTCGGGAGCGTATAATAATCGGGGCAATTTCTATAAGGAGAACAATCGATTGGAGGAGGCAATGGCCGACTTTAATAAAGCAATTGAAGCAGATCCTGAAAATCATTTGTCTTTTAGTAATCGAGGAACTCTCTTCCGTAAACAGAATAAGTTTGATCTTGCATTAGCCGACTTCAATAAGGCATTGGAATTAAAGCCGACTTACCACCTCGCATATACCAACCGAGGCAATGTATACTTCAGCCTCAACCGAGACGAGGAGGCAATCGCGGATTACAACCAAGCATTGAAGCTGAAGAATACAGACTTTAATGCCTATTCGAATAGAGCTGCTATATACGCTCGTACAGGCCGCTATGACTTGGCCGAACAAGACTTCAATATGGCATTAAAGTACGCTCCTCGTGCGCCTAATGTCTATCTCAACCGTGCATTGATGTATGACCAAATGCAACGATTTGATAAGTCGATTGCGGATTATTCTGTCTACCTCAAGATGAATCCCAATCATGCAGGTGTGTATAAGAATCGGGCAATTGCCTATCAACGAAGTAACCAACACAATCTTGCGATTAAAGATATTGATACGGCATTGAAGGTACAGCCCAATCAAGGGGAGTTCTTTTGGGTGCGTTCTTATTCTTATAAAGCATTGGGCAATACCAATCAAGCAGCTCAAGATGTCCGACAAGCGCGCAAATTTGGTTTAGCAGTCGATCAATTAGATCCTGCCCATGTTGCGGCGGTTGGAGGATAATCCCCCTCTACGATAGGTTCAATTTCCCCTCTTAAAAAAAAGGCCAGCGTCCCTGTCATGCCACGACAGGGACGCTGGCTAGTTGACACTGTCCCGTCCTGAAAAAGGTTGACTCTTGGATTATTGAGCGGAATTTGTATAATCCTCATAAATTGAGCAATTGCTTATTTTATGATCACTTTGCTTGTTTCTCTGTAGAGCGTCATCTTTA
>Ga0163111_10000210_pt1 | contig 34507 bp, 41 predicted proteins | sample CRUFie1St18metaG_FD_109645 | JGI IMG/M metagenome (GOLD analysis project Ga0163111, IMG submission 109645) | Marine microbial communities from the Costa Rica Dome - CRUD Field 142mm St18 metaG | ecosystem: Environmental > Aquatic > Marine > Oceanic > Photic zone | place: Costa Rica: the Eastern...
ACATGTACGGGTTCGGTCCTCCAACACGTGTTACCGTATCTTCAACCTGCTCATGGATAGATCACCTGGTTTCGGGTCTAACTCAAATAACTTTTTACTCAGTTAAAATTTGCTTTCGCTACGCTTTCATTATTATAAATTTAAGCTTGCTATTTGAATTAAGTCACTGGCTCATTATGCAAAAGGTACATTGTTGCCTAAAAGGCTTCAATTGTTTGTAAACACTCAATTTCAGAAATTTATATTATCGAAATAAATTACTTCTTTCCCTTACGGTACTGTTTCACTATTGGTCACTAAAAGTACTTAGGCTTAGAGGATGGTCCCCCTAACTTCAAACAAGATAACACGTGTCCCGTTTTACTCTATAATTATATTTATTTTCGAATACGGGGCTATAACCCTTTTTAGCAAAACATTCCAGTTTATTTCTAAGAAAAATATTAAATATATTTTTGGCCTAATCCGCGTTCTCTCGCCAATACTAACGGAGTCTCTTTTGATTTTCTTTCCCAAGCTACTAAGATGTTTCAATTCGCTTAGTTTTAATAAAAAAATATTAGGTTTCCCTATTAGGAAATTTACAAATTACAGATATCGTTATCTCCTTGTAACTTTTCGTTTTTTATCACGTCCTTGCTTTTAGTACCTAGACATCCATCAAGTGCTCTTTTTTTATTTATTTATAATTTTTTTAACATATTAAAAAATATATGTTAAGTATTTAAATTTTACGATTTACACGTCGCGATGTTTTCGCATTAGTTTTTGTTCGCTGACCGCGAACAGGAAGTCCTTTAAAATGTCGTAAACCTTTATAAGAACTTATTTTTATAAGTTTTCGTATATTTGCAACACGATCAGAATCAATTTTTTGGCCTGTTTTATAAAATTTTCTTATATATGAAACTATCGATGACAATTGATTTTTTGTTAATTGTTTCATATATTCGTCTTGACCAATATTTAATTCTTTGCATATAAGTTTAGATCTTGATAAACCTATACCTTTGATATATGTTAAACCTATAACTACACGTTTCTCATCGGGTACTTGAACATTTAATATTCGTGGCATAACTATTATATTATTTTTTAAATTACCAATTAAAATGAGCAAAAGATTTGTTAGCCTCTGCTAATTTATGAATTTCTTCTTTCTTTTTAACAGCAATCCCTTTATTATTATAAGCATCCACTAATTCTCCAGATAAACGCTCCATCATAGTATACTCTTTACGAACTTTACAAGCATCTAAAATATTTTTTAAACCTAATGTAAGTTTTTTATTCATATCTATGGCTTTTGGTACCTGATAAACTCCAGTACCTATACGTTTTGATTTTATTTCCAAATCTGGGGAAGCATTAAAAGTAGCTTTTGTTAAAAGTTCTGATGAATGAGATAAATTTAATTGACTACTCGCTAATAAAACACTTTTATTAACAATTTTATAAGCAACATTTTTTTTACCATCTTTCATAATTAAATTTAACAATTTTGAAAGAATAATATTAAAATATTCGGAGTTAATGCCGGTAGACACATTTTTAGCTTTTATCATAAAGAATAACTAATATTAGTTTTTTTTCTTTTTTGTTCCATATTTTGAACGGCTTTGAGCTCGATTCATAATAGAACCTAAATCATATTTACCTCGAACTAAATGATATTTAATTCCTGGTAAATCTTTAACAGCACCCCCACGAACAAGTACAACAGAATGTTCTTGTAAGTTGTGGCCTTCACCCGGAATATAAGCAATTGTTTGCATACCACTTGTTAAACGTAACTTTGCTACTTTACGTTTTGCAGAGTTAGGTTTCTTCGGCGATGTTACATATACTTTGGTACAAACTGCTTTTTTTTGAGGACATTTATCCAAAGCTGGTGATTTTGATTTCTTTAAACTAATTTTTCGTGAATTTTTTGTTAATTGACTAATTCGTGCCATTATTTTAAATTACATAATCCGTTTTTTTTATAAATTTTGTACGCAATGGTAATTTTCCGGCACCATAGCTTAAAGCTTGTTTTGCCAATTCCATGGAAACACCATCAACTTCAAATAAAATTTTACCTGGTTTTGTTAATGCAGCCCAATAAGATAAGCTACCTTTCCCTTTCCCCATTCGAACTTCAGTTGGTTTAGAAGTTACTGGAATATGAGGAAAAAGATGAATCCAAACACGCCCTTCACGAGACATTTTTCGTGTAATTGCTCGACGTGCAGCTTCAATTTGTTTATTTGTAATTCTGCCGGACTCTAGTGCTTTCAAACCGTAAGCACCAAAATGCAAATCATTATAAACCATATTACCTTTTGGTTTTAGTTTAAAACTTTTTCGGTATTTTGTTCGTTTAGGAGAAAGCATAAATAATTTTTTTTTTGGTTTTTATTTTAATTTATGATTGATTTAAATTAAAAAATCAATCATAATCGTAAATTAGATAGACTCTAATTTAGAAATATTTTCTGAAAGAACTTTTTCTTTTAAAGCTTTTTTATCTTTATGATCAGTTGTAAAAATATCAAGAACTTTTTGAGTAATCACAGAAGAAGCTTCAGATTGAACATTACTAGCAATAGCCTGCTCTTTTGCAGCTAAGAAAGCTAATTTTGCATCCATTTCCTCAGCTAATGTCGCATCTAAAGAAGCTTTTTTAGCTGAAATAATTGTTGAAATTTCTCCTTTTGAAAATTCTAACAACTCTTTCACTTGAGAGATTACAGCTACCTGTAAACCGTGATATTGAATTAAAGTTTTAAGAACTTTTTTCTGAACATCAAAAAAAGCATCAAATTCTTTACTTACTTTTTCAGCTTCAGATCGGATCATTCCGTCAACAACACTACTACCGTAGTGGTAAGCTAAAGCAACAAATAGGATAAAAGCATATAATACTAATACTTCTTCATCCATGATCATTCCTGTACAAACTACAGCTGTACCAAGAATAGCATATGCGTAATTAAGTGCCATATTGATAATCTTTTTTTATTTAAATAAAATTTATTTCTGTTTAATTGTTTCTTCAATTAAAAAACTTCGACCTTTTAATTCTCCAATAGTCTTAATATAAGATTTGTTTAAATCAAGTAAAGTCCCTTCATTAACATTTTTAATTGAAGACGCTAACCAGTCTGAACTTGCAGAACTAACATTAGATAATAAAGTTCGTGAATCACTTAAAGAACCTTCTAAAGTTGTTGCTGTCTGTGCTAAAACAGTATTTGTTTCCTCATCAAGAGATGACCCTGAATCATTACCAACTTTTTTTTTACGTAATTTAATTGATCGAGCTAAAACAGGTAAGATATCTCGTACAATTAAAACATAAAAAATTAAAAATAATAAAGTAAACCAAAATACTTGTGAGAATGCTACATAAATATCTAATTGTGGCATAGTTTTTTTCTTATTTTTTCGCGCTTTTTTACCGTAAGTTTATTGATTATAAAAAATCAAAATATAAAAAGCTTAACGAGAGAGGGACTCGAACCCCCGACATGCAGCGTATGAAGCTACCGTTCTAACCAACTAAACTATCTCGCCAGAACTAAATTATTTTTTATTTACTAAAGAATAAAAATCAAATTGTAACGATTTTTGTTTAGATTTTTGAACAGTACCTCGATTGTCATTATTAAGTAACGGAGATAAATACGCAGTATTATTCTTTAAATCATTTGTTAAAAAAATATCATTTTTAACATAAGGAAATTCAATATCTAAAGTACTACCATCCGTACAAACAATTTTTGTAGAATATGAAGGTATTTTTTTAAATTTCATAACTTTATTATATCTTTATTTTTTAATTAAAGGCTAAAGGCGGACTCGAACCACCATTTAAAGTTTTGCAGACTTCCACATTAACCAGTTATGTTATATAGCCATATTTATATATATAGAAAATAAATAGTTGTTTTTATGACTACAAATCAAGTTAAATAAAAAAATGTTAATAATACCAAGGAAACCAACCAAAAAAATAGTTTCCCCAGTGTGTAATTAAAAATTGAATAGTTAAAATATTACCAATTGTTAAAAACCAATAAGAATTACGCTCAATAAAAGACAAATTATCTAAATACTCTTTTGAATAAGGATATCCACAATGTGAACATATTTCATCATATTTTAAATGTTCATGAGCTGTAATCCAATCTTGAATACGAGCTTCAGTGTAAAGAGCACCATTTGTAGGACAATATGGGCATCTGCTCATTTCAGTATTAAAAGATTCTAGACAAAAACTAATATCAAATATAGAAAATAGAAATAAAATTGAAGTAAAATAGAAAAATTGTTTTGAATATTTCATAGTTTATATATATTTTTTTAATAAGAACATACTGATTAATTGAAAACTAATAGATGTTTAGAGGTGGAATTGAACCACCGACACAAGGATTTTCAGTCCTATGCTCTACCACTGAGCTACCCAAACTGAATTAAATATTTAAAAAAATATTTAATCATGATAATAAATCCAAACTTTAACACCGATACTACCGTACTTTGTGAAAGCTGTTGATGTAGAATAATCTAAATTAGCATTAATTCGACTTAATGGTATTTGTCCGTATTTAAACCATTCTGTTTTTGCCATAGGTGCTTTTCCAAGACGACCAGAGCAATTTATACGTATACCTTTGATTTTAGATTTATTTTTAATTTCTTTAAAAGTTTCTCTTAAAGCACGTTTAAAATTAGCATTAGATTTTTCAACCTCAGAACTTAAAAAATTAGATAATAATGTAGCACTATTACCAATACTATTTTGCTCATGAAAAGAAATTTTAACTTTTCTTTTTGAATATGAAGATAGATATTTTTCTAAATGTTCACCTAATTTTATTGTATCTAACGAAAATGTTTTACCTTTTAAATTGCTTGCATTTTCAACAAAGAAAGGATTATAATAAACATTATTTTCCTCATCTTTATTTAAAGTTAGATTTGATTCATTTGCAACAAACTTATAACGTTTTAGAGACTTATCAGAAATTACTGTATTTCGTTTTGTAATATTCCCTGAAGAATAAAAAAATACATTAATATAAAAAATATCATTTATTTTTTTTAATTCAATTTTATCAAAAAAAGAATCAAAATTTTTTAGAATTGATTTAATATATTTCTTAGCAAACAGCTCAAAATGAAAGATATTATCTGAAACTTTTAACTCTTTATAATTAATATAAGAAGCAGAATCCCATGTATTTAAAAATCCTTTTCGTAAACTAATAGGGTTTACTTTTTGAGACATATGTTTACAAGTAGCATATGTTCCTTTTTCTGAAAAATCTACTTGTTTATCTGTTTGATTAAGATCAATAGCATCAATAATCCATTCTTTAGAATCAGTATTATATTTATATAATGTGTTTTCAAAACGTAACAATTTTGCAGAACGTCGTGCCATTTATTTTTTACCTTTTTTTACTTTGTGCTTACCAGCTTTGCGAGTAGAAGCAAATTCACCAAATTTATGGCCTATCATTTCTTCTGAAACCACTATTGAAACAAAAGCTTTACCATTATGAATATCAAAACCATGGCCTACAAATTCTGGTAAAATAGTAGAGCTGCGAGACCATATCTTAATGTTCTGAAAATCTTTTTTATCTTTTGTTTTTCGTAAAAGATTTGCTTGAAAAAAAGGTCCTTTTTTTAATGATCTAGTCATAATAATAAGAATTATTTCTTTTTTTTACGTTTTGTTTTATAGCCTTTTGTTGGTAATCCCCAAGGTGTTACAGAGCATCGACCTCCAGACGTTTTACCTTCACCACCACCATGTGGATGGTCTACTGGATTCATAACAACACCACGAACTGTAGGTTTTTTATTTAACCAACGAGAACGGCCTGCTTTTCCAATAACAACATTATTATGGTTTATATTCGATAAAATACCAATAGTACAAAGACATAAACTGGATAAAGTTAATTGTTTACCTGACGTTAGTCGTAAAACACATTTATCTTTTTCTTTCTTAATAATCTTTGCCGATGTACCTGCTGAACGAACAATTTGACCTCCTTTACCAGGTTTTAATTCAATATTGTGTATAAAAGTACCTACAGGAACATGCTTTAATGGAATAGAGTTTCCTAATCGAATAGGTGTTTCTATATCGAAACTAGTAATTATTTTGTCTCCTGGATTTAAACCTTGTGGTGCTAAAGTATAAACGATTTTACCATTAGAGTACGCTACTAAAGCAATATAAGAAGATCTATTAGGATCATACTCAAGACGAATAACGTAACCTTCTAAATCAAGAACACTACGTTTAAAATCAATGATACGATATAAACGTTTATGGCCACCACCTCTATGAAAAGTAGCAATTCGTCCTTTATTATTACGTCCGCTTATATTTGTTTGTTTCTTAACACAAGTTTTAACAGGCTTATTTCGCCAAATATTATCCTTTTTATAATCAATACTTACGCGTTCCCGTAGACTTGGGGTAGTTGGATTATATTTTTTTAATGTCATATTTTTATTTATTAATTTTTAATTCTCTAGTAGCTCAGTGGTAGAGCGGATGACTGTTAATCATTAGGTCGTTGGTTCAAATCCAACCTGGAGAGTATTTTTTGGAGAGGTGGCTGAGAGGCTTAAAGCATTGGTTTGCTAAATCAACGTGTATTTAAATACACCATGGGTTCGAATCCCATCCTTTCCAAAAGTATACGCTAATAAAACAGAACAAAAAATATATTATAATTTTTATGGTTATTGATTTAGTTAAATATTTAACAGTTGCTTTAATTTTATTTATATTAGGAATTTGGGGTATTTTTTTAAACCGAAAAAATATTGTGATTATGCTAATGTCAATTGAATTAATGCTTTTAGCCGTTAATCTAAATTTTATTATCTTTTCCGTTTATTTAGATGATCTATTAGGACAAGTTTTTTCAATCTTTATTTTAACAGTTGCTGCAGCTGAATCTGCTATTGGTCTTTCAATTTTAGTGATCTATTCACGTATAAAAGGAACTTTGGCTATTGATTTTATTAATTTAATGAAAGGTTAGTTATTTTTTTTATAACTAACCTTTATCATTTTATTGATAATCTAACTTACATAACGAACGTTATTGTTAATATTACCATAAACTTGGTCAAAAATTTCTTGCTTACGAACATTTGTACGTTTTCGCATAGTTAAAAGAATTGCACCAATCATTGAAACAAGTAAAACTAAACTTGCTACAATAAAACAATAAACATAATAAGTATATAATACTTCACCTAATGCTTCAATATTTGTTGTAGGATTAATTTGATTTGTCCAGAAAACTGTATTTAAACTTTCATTTAAAATGAAATTATCATTTTCAAAGAAAAATAAATTACTTGAAAAAAATGGAACTAAATCACCATTGATTACAGATAAAATTTCAAACAAAAAAATTATTAAAATTAATCCACCAATCGGTAGATATCGAAGTACGCTTTCATTTAATTCTGTAATACGTACATTTAACATCATAACCACAAACAAAAATAATACAGCAATTGCACCAACATAAACAACTAGAAATAACATCGCTAGAAACTCTGTTTCTAGTAAAATTAATAAACCAGCTGAGTTACAAAACACCAGTACTAAAAAAAGTACTGAGTGTACTGGATTCCGTGAACTAATTACCATAATTGCAGAAACTACGGCGATACTTGAAAATATATAAAATAATAATGCTTCAATATTCATGAGATTTATTATAATTTTTTAATACATTGGATACCAATCGAAACCTACAAGAATTCCTGCAACTAAAAGTACCCATGCTAAAGATAACGGTAAAAATACTTTCCAACCTAAACGCATTAACTGATCATATCGGTATCGGGGATAAGCTCCACGAACCCAAATGAAAGCAAAAGCCATTAAAGCTACTTTAAGACCAAACCAAATTGGACCTGGAATCAAAGTAAAAGGTATGAAAGCAAATGGTGGTAACCATCCACCTAAAAATAAAATGCTACATAAAGCACACATCATTAAAATGTTTGTGTACTCTCCTAAAAAGAATAAGGCAAAACCCATAGCAGAATATTCTACGAAATAACCAGCAACTAATTCAGCTTCGGCTTCTGGTAAATCAAAAGGTGCTCGGTTTGTTTCCGCTAAAGCAGAAACGAAAAATAATCCAAAAATTGGAAATAATGGTATAATATACCAAATTGACTCTTGTGCAATTACGATTTTTGATAAATTTAAAGATCCTGCACAAAGAAGTACACTAATAATGATTAGACCAATAGAAACTTCGTATGAAACCATTTGAGCTGCTGAACGTAAAGCCCCTAAGAAAGCATATTTAGAATTACTTGACCAACCAGATGTAATAATACCATAAACACCTAGAGAAGATACTGCAAAAATGTATAATAATCCGATATTTAAATCAGAAAGTACAGCAGTTTCACCAAGAGGAACAACAGCCCAACCTAATAAACTAAGTAAGAATGTAATAATTGGTGCAAGAATAAAAATAAATGTATTTGCACTACTTGGAAAAATAGATTCTTTAACTAATAATTTTAAACCGTCAGCTAAAGGTTGTAGTAAACCCCAAATACCAACAACAGCAGGACCACGTCGTCGTTGAATAGATGCAAGTACTTTACGCTCTGCTAAAGTAAAATATGCAACTGCAATTAACATTGGTACTACAATAATTAAAATAGAAAGAATCCAATTAATGATATAATAGATCATAATATTTTTTGTCTTTTTTGATAAAAAAATAATTGTTTTTAAGAATTATTTTCAACTATGTCACTATTTTTTATTTAAAAATTTTTATAACGTATAGGTTTAATTATTATTTTTTGTAATAAATAACCTTAGCCAAATGTCAGATTTGAACTGACGACCTACTGATTACAAATCAGTTGCTCTACCGCTGAGCTAATCTGGCGAAAAAATTAAAAAAACTTCTAACGAATAAACCCTCAAATCAATTTTTGTAGGGACATTAAAAAAAAATTATATATAATATGACAAATATTACTTATACACGAACTGCTCAACGACATGGATTCCATTTAGTAGATCCAAGTCCATGGCCATTAGTTGCAGCTTTTGCTGCATTAGCTATGACAACATCTGGTGTGCAATATATGCACGGTTATTCTGGAGGAGGTTGGGTATGCTTTTTCTCTTTTATCTTTTTATTAATAACAGCTGGTGCTTGGTGGCGAGATATTACTCGAGAGGGTACTTATCAAGGACATCACACATCAATCGTACAGGTTGGTCTTCGATATGGTATGTTATTATTCATTGCTTCAGAGGTTATGTTTTTCTTAGCTTTCTTCTGGGCATTTTTTCATTCTGCATTAGCACCAAGTATTGATATTGGAGCTGTTTGGCCACCAAAAGGAATTGCTGTATTTAGTCCATGGGAAATTCCATTATTAAACACATTAATTCTTCTTCTTTCTGGTGTAGCTGTAACATGGGCTCACCATGCTATTGTTGCTGGTGACCGAGATGGTGTTATTCTAGGTTTAATTTTTACTATTGGTTTAGGTGCCATTTTTACAGGTTTTCAAGCTTTAGAGTATATTGAAGCTGCTTTCTCTATTTCTGATGGAGTTTATGGTTCAACTTTCTTCTTAGCTACAGGATTCCACGGTTTTCATGTACTTGTAGGTTCAATCTTTCTTGCTGTTTGTTTATACCGACAAATTAATTATCATTTTACAAAACATCACCACTTTGGTTTCGAAGCTGCGGCTTGGTATTGGCATTTTGTTGATGTTGTTTGGTTATTTCTTTTTGTTGTTGTTTACTGGTGGGGAGGTAACTAATTTATTAATTTTAGGATATACTTATAAGTATATCTTAAAATACTAGGGTGTATAGCTCAGTTGGTAGAGCATCAGGCTTTTAACTTGCGGGTCTTGGGTTCGAGCCCCAATGCGCTCATATTTTATAATTATTGATTTTAAGATATTATATATAATAAATATTATGGTTAATTCTATTAACACAGACAAAAAACGTCGAAAATTGTTTTTAAAAAATTTAAAAAAAAGAAATTCTTTGAAAAAATTAATAAATAATAAAGAATTATCAAATTTCGAACGATATAAAGCACAATTAGCTTTACAAAAAATGCCTCGTAACAGTTCAAAAATTCGTATAAAAAACCGATGTATTATTACAGGTCGAACACATGGATTAGTAGGTCCCTTTAATATTTCACGGATTAAATTACGAGAGTTAGCTTCTAATGGATTTATTCCAGGTATGAAAAAAGCTATTTGGTAAGAGTATTTTAGAATATATCTTTTTTAGATATATTCTAAACCACTTTCGATCGAATGTTCTATTGAAAGTTGCATATTTTTCTTTTTTAATTCTATAATAGAGTTATTAAATTTTAATTTGTTTTGAATTAATAAATATTCCAATGTATTATATTTAATATTTTTATTATTATAAAGATTTAGAATATGTTTTTTAACTTTGTTAAGTTCTGGACATTCTTTATTTTTACTATAAAAGTTATTTTTAGTTGTAATTAAAACTTTATGATTTAGCAAGAATTGTGTATAGATTGCTTTATTAGATGAAAATTGTTTTAATTTTAAACGGCTTTTATTTTTACTCATTTATTTTTTCTTACCTTCTTTTAAAATTAAATGTTCATTATCAAATAAAATTCCTTTACCTTTATAAGAATCAGGTTTTTTGAGATTACGTATATTTGAAGCTATCTTATTTAAATAGTCTTTTTTTGTACCTAATAAAATTATCTGATCTGGTTTAGGACAAATTACTTCAATCTCTTCTGGAACAACATAAGTCACATCATGACTTAGACCAAGCTTTAATGTTAAAGTCTTTTTATCTAATTGAACTCGGTAACCAATACCGACTAAATTTAGTCTTTTTTTAAAACCTTGAGATACTCCAATGATTGCGTTATTTATATTTCGGTTTTCAGTTCCCCATAAAGTTTTGTTTTGAGAATTTGAAATTAAAGAATTATCTTTAAGAACAAAATTAACTTCTCCAGAGATGGGTTGTGTTAATTTACCAAGTTTTCCTTCAACAACAATATGCTTAGGTTCTATTTTAACTGAAACTCCTTTAGGTACTTTAATATTTAATTTTCCTATATTTGACATTTTTATAAAACTCTTAGTATTATTTGTCCTCCAATATTTTGCTCAATACTTTCATAATCAGAAAGAACTCCTTTTGAGGTTGATAATAAAAATAAACCTAATCCTTGATTATTTTTTTTCTTTAACTCTTTTAATTGAATTAAACTTTTAACAGAAATATATTTATTTTTATTATAAGATAAAATAGGTTCAATTATGTTGATCACAGGCTTATCAGTGAAATATTTCAATAAAATTAAAATATTTTTATCATTTATATGATAGCCTCGAATAAAACCTTCTTTTTTTAATACTTTTAAAATATTGATAGTTTTTTGTGTTTTTTTTACAAAAATTTCTAATTTTCTTGATTTTTGACCGTTACGTATACGTGTACATAAGTCAGATAATGTTGAATGTAATGCCATTATTTTATTTTTGCTTTTGTTTTTAGCGGGATAGAGCAGTTAGGTAGCTCATCAGGTTCATAACTTGAAAGTCATAGGTTCAAATCCTATTCCCGCAAATTAGATAATATAAAGAATGAAGTATAGCCAAGTGGTAAGGCATCGGGTTTTGATCTCGACATGCAAAGGTTCGAATCCTTTTACTTCAAATAAAATGCAAATAAATTGATATCTATATATAACTGATATTTTTCAAATATCAGTTACTTATAATATACATTATTATACAAATGATAATATTAATACTATATTTAGTATTAAATAAAATTATTTAATTATATTAAGAAACCCCCCTATAATCCCCCCTTTTAATTTATAGTCATAAAGAGAATTAACTAAGTTTATATTATTTTTATTATAAAACTGGAAAATTCTTATTTGGTTCTATTATTGAAAATATATTATCAAAAAATAATTAACCAAAATATGGAGATAACGGGACTCGAACCCGTAACCGCATGCTTGCAAAGCATGTATTCTACCAATTGAAATATATCCCCGGTAAAAAATTTTAAATAAGTATAAAAATGTAAAAAAAAAGAAATTATTATGAAAACAGAATTTATTGTATCTAAATTAGATGATTTAGTAAATTGGGCACGAAAAGGTTCTTTATGGCCAATGACTTTTGGTTTAGCTTGTTGTGCTGTTGAAATGATGCAAGCCGCAGCTGCACGTTATGATTTTGACCGTTTTGGTATTCTTTTTCGACCAAGTCCACGTCAATCAGATGTTATGATTGTTGCGGGTACTCTAACAAATAAAATGGCACCGGCTTTACGTAAAGTTTATGATCAAATGTCTGAACCTCGATGGGTTATTTCTATGGGTTCTTGTGCTAATGGTGGTGGTTATTACCATTATTCATATGCTGTAGTTCGTGGTTGTGATCGAGTTGTACCTGTTGACATTTACGTTCCAGGATGTCCGCCAACGGCAGAAGCTTTATTATACGGTATTTTACAATTACAAAAAAAAGTAAAACGAAGTAAAAATATTGGATACTGGTTAAAAAAATAAAGAATAAACTCTTATGTTATATAATTATGTAAAATCCATTAATTCAATGGTTCCTAAGTTTATTGAAAAATCAGTTATTTCAAAAGAAGAAGTAACTATTTATACAACACCAGAATATATTGTTCCTTTATTAACGTTTTTAAAAACACATACAAATTCTCAATATGAGGTTTTAATGGATATTACAGCTGTAGATTATCCAGAACGAGAAAACCGTTTTGAAGTTGTTTATATTCTTTTAAGTGTTAAATATAACAGTCGGCTTATTGTTAAACTTTCTGTTGATGAGGTAACTCCTGTACCAACAGTTGAAAATGTTTATGCAAGTGCTGGTTGGTATGAACGAGAAACTTGGGATATGTTTGGAATTTTCTTCCAGGAAAATAAGGATTTACGTCGAATTTTAACTGATTATGGTTTCGAAGGTTATCCTTTACGTAAAGATTTTCCTTTAAGTGGTTATACAGAAGTACGTTATGATGATGCTCAACGTCGTGTTGTTGTTGAACCTTTAGAAATGACTCAAGAATTTCGATTATTTGATTTCAGCAGCCCTTGGGAAAAATTAAAATAAAAATATAGTTAGGTACAAACCTAATTATATTTAATATCATACACACTCGCTTGGTGAAATTGGTAGACACGACAGACTTAAAATCTGTTGCCTTTTGGCTTATCGGTTCAAGTCCGATAGCGAGTAAATTTTATTTAAGAATAAAGAAAAAAAATATGTCAAAAAAATTTAAATTGTTTTCAAAATTGAGAACAAATATTATTGAACATCCTAAAATTACACATAACCGTTTAAAAAAAAGAAAATGGGTTAAATTAAAAAATACAGTTCCTCAACGTTTAAGTGAGTATGGTACTTTATTACATTCAAAACAACTTTTACGGGCTTTTTATGGTAATTGTCCTGAGAAAGAGTTTATTAAAGCATATAAAAAAGCGAAGATGACAAAAGGAAATACTGGTGTTAATTTTATTAAGATTTTGGAACACCGATTGGATACAGTATTATTTCGTATGCGTTTTGCAAACACTTTTGAAGAAATTCGTCAATTTATAACACATAAACATATTTTAGTAAATGGTAACATTGTAAATTCTCCAACATATCAAATACGATCCGGTGATTCTATTTCTGTTCGAGATACATCATTTGATTTTATATATGGTCGTGTTTTGAATTCTTTTGAGCAATATTTAAATATTCAAGATCAAGAATCTAAAACGCATAATTTAAATGAAATTCCAAAAAATAATAAATTGTTATTTTCACCAGATTATATAGAAATTAATTATAATACTTTAGAAGGTATTTTTATTAAGTCACCAAATTTAAATAATGTAATATACCCATCAAATATAGATTTACCTAATATTATTCAATATTATGAATACAAACGAAAAGTATAATTTGAATAACTTTGCCAAAATTTAAAAAATATTGATTCTACTTATAACTTTTAATCTATGTTTTTTAGTTAGACAATTATTTTAAAATAAAAAGAAAAATTTTATGCAAAACGAACTATTAAATGTTAACTCACAAGTTGACAAAATAACAAATGAAGTAAAAGAAATTAAAAATTTTACTTTGAATTTTGGTCCACAGCATCCTTCAGCTCATGGGGTTTTACGGTTAGTTTTAGAATTAGACGGAGAGATTATTGAAAAATCTGACCCTCATGTTGGATTATTGCATCGAGGAACTGAAAAATTAATTGAATATAAAAATTATACTCAAGCTTTGCCATATTTTGATCGATTAGATTATGTATCTATGATGTGTCAAGAGCATGGTTATTCATTAGCCGTTGAGAAATTATTACGATGTAATATGCCTTTACGTGCACAATATATTCGTGTTTTATTCAGTGAAATTACACGTATTTTAAACCATTTATTAGCTATTTCAACACATGCTTTAGATGTTGGTGCTATGACACCATTATTATGGGCTTTTGAAGAGCGTGAAAAATTAATGGAGTTTTATGAGCGTGTATCTGGTGCACGATTACATTCAGCATATATTCGACCGGGTGGAGTTTCACAAGATTTACCTTTAGGTCTTTGTGAAGATATTTACCAATTTGCTGCACATTTTACGCAACGTGTTGATGAAATGGAAGAGATGTTAACTGGTAATCGAATTTGGAAACAACGATTAGTAGATGTAGGTATCGTTAATTATGATGAAGCATTAGCTTATGGTTTTTCAGGTCCAATGTTACGTGGTTCTGGTATTTCGTGGGATTTACGAAAAAATCAACCATATGAAGTTTATGATCAATTAGATTTTGACATTCCTATTGGATCAAACGGGGATTGTTATGATCGATATTGTATTCGAATTAACGAGATGCGTGAAAGTATCCGTATTATTGTACAATGTCTAAATAATATGCCGGAAGGACCTGTAAAAGTTGATGATGCTAAAATTGTACCACCATCACGTACAGATATGAAAGAATCTATGGAATCATTAATTCATCACTTTAAATTTTTCACGGAAAATTATAGTGTTCCAAAAGGTGAAACATATACTTCGGTAGAGGCTCCTAAAGGAGAATTTGGTGTATTCCTTGTATCTAACGGTACAAGTAATCCGTATCGATGTAAGATTCGACCACCAGGTTTCTCTCATTTACAAGGTTTAGATTTTATGGCAAAAGGTCATATGCTAGCTGATGTTGTTACTATTATTGGTACTCAGGATATTGTTTTTGGAGAAGTTGATCGATAAAAAAGAAATTAAATAAGCTATTTTTAGCTTATTTAATCTTTTTAAAACTTATTAAATAAGTGATATCTGTTAAAACTTTCATTTCAAGAATTTTAATAAATTCTTTTATATTTTTAGATGTTCCTTCAATTTTAAAAATTTTTGTATGTGTCTCTAATTCAAATTGATCGCGAGCTTTTTTATGCACATGTGGTGATTTTAAAATTGTAAATCGTTTTTTCTTTTTAGGGAAACTTATTTTTTTAGAACTTAATAAATTTTCTTTTGCATAACTTTCAAGATCTGAAATAATGCTATCTAATTTAAAAGAATTGAAACTTTTAAATTTTATTGTACTTTCAATATTCATATTGTAAATAATTTTAGTTTTTAAAAACGGATATGATGAAACTGGTAGACATGCTAGGTTTAGATTCTAGTGAGTAAAATCTTGTGGGTTCGAGTCCCGCTATCCGTAAATCTTATTTTTCACTTTTAGTTAAAACAATATTTTTTCGACTAAAATTTATATTTAGGATTTTAAAATCAAAACATGAATCCAAAATTATAGTGTTTAATCGATTCGATTGGTATTGTGTGTTTTTATCTGTTGTTATTTCATTGTTTGGAATAAAACCAACTATGCCACCTATACCTACACTAAATCCACCATTAACACTATTCAAAATATAACCTTTTAAACTTTGATTTTTTTTCTTTAAATATTCTAATTCATAAAATAAAATAGTATTTTTAGCATACTCTAAGGTTTTTTCAAAGTTAATAAATAATCCAGTTTCGATTGATTTCACTTGATATACCATTAACTTATATGTTTTACCTATTTTTACTTCGTTTAAAAAAGTATTAATATCATATGGTTTATCTGAACGTCGTGAATTTATCATTTTTTCTATTTCAAAAAATGTAGTAATGAAATTTTTCTTTTTTGACTTTAATAAATTTTTAAAGCCAATATCAAAATAAATATTATTTTTTGTTATTTTTACAATTTTCCCATTCAATAAACTCTGGGATTCGTAAGATTTTTGATTAATTTCTGGAATTATTCCTTGTTTAAATCCTAAATCTACTTTTTTTTTTCTTAGGAAAGTATTTAAATTATTCATAAAATTTTTAATTTTTTTATTTAAATATACAATTATCGATAAATTTTATATATTATGAAACTTAGTAAAAAACAATTTCAACTAAAACTATTAATTAAACTTTTAACTGAAAAAGATTTCTTTAGTTTTTTATCTGTTAATTCTTTTACCGTAAACGATAAAATTGAATTAAAACAAAAATTAAATAAATTGGGGTTAGAATTTACAGTTTTAAAAAATAGTCTTTTAGTTCAAGCTATTAAAAAAGAATTTCCGCAATATATAAATCTGATACCTTTATCTCAAGGTTTTTCTATTATTATTTTTCCAGTGGATAATTCTGAAAGTGTTGATTTTTCTAAATTAAAACAATTTTCTTTATTTTTAAAAAATCAAAAAAACTTATTGTTTCTAGGAGGACTTTATGACAATAAAATTATAAATAAAACATTTTTACAAGAAACTCTTTCTTTAAAAAGTTCTATTGAAATTTATTCAGATTTAATTAATACTATAAATCAATCACAAGTTTCTCTTATAAATTCAATGCAAAAAATTCCAGGTAATCTGGTACATTGCATAAAAAGCGTTGATTCTTAATTATACATTATTTAATTGATGTGCTCGTAACTTAATTGGATAGAGTAACGGACTTCGAATCCGTAGGTTACAGGTTCAAGTCCTGTCGAGCATATTTTTTATTATAATAGTATAAAAACGCTTAATAAATTAAAGATTTTAAAACAAAAATATGTATTTACTTCTTGTTTTTCTCCCTTTGATAGGTTCTATAAGTGCTGGTCTTTTTGGTCGGTATTTAGGTTCTAAGGGAGCTCAGATAGTAACAACAGCATGTCTTGCTCTAAGTACATTCTTATCTTGGTATGCCTTTATGGAAGTTGGTATCAATGGTAATACTGTGTATATTGATTTATTTACATGGATTGACTCTGAAATGTTACATGCTTCTTGGGGTTTCCTTTTTGATTCATTGACAGTTATTATGTTAATTACAGTAACAACTGTTTCTGGAATGGTACACTTATATTCTATTGGATACATGGGTGAAGACCCTCACGTTCCTCGATTTATGAGTTACTTAAGTCTTTTTACTTTCTTTATGTTAGTTTTAGTAACAGGAGATAATTATCTTCAAATGTTCTTTGGTTGGGAAGGAATTGGGCTTTCATCATACCTTTTAATTAATTTTTGGTATACTCGAATTCAAGCAAATAAAGCTGCAATCAAGGCTATGGTAGTAAACCGAGTCGGTGATTTTGGTTTATCTTTAGGTATGCTTGCAATTTTTTTTACATTTAATTCTGTAGACTATTCTACAGTTTTTGCTGCAGCACCCGCTGTTGCAGGAACAACTTGGAATATGTTAGGTTTTGAAGTTGAAAAATTAAACGTTATTTGTTTATTATTATTCGTAGGTACTTGTGGTAAATCTGCTCAAATAGGTTTACATACTTGGTTACCAGATGCTATGGAAGGACCAACACCTGTATCTGCTTTAATTCATGCAGCTACGCTTGTAACTGCAGGTATTTTTTTAGTGGCTCGTTCTTCACCATTATTTGAATACGCACCTACAGCTTTAATTGTAGTGACTTGTATGGGTGCTATGACGGCATTTTTTGCCGCAAGTACTGGTTTAGTACAAAACGATTTAAAACGAGTTATTGCTTATTCTACTTGTAGTCAATTAGGTTATATGGCTTTTGCTTGTGGTTTATCAAACTACCAGGTAGGTATTTTTCATTTAATGAACCATGGGTTCTTCAAAGCTTTACTATTTATGAGTGCTGGTGCGGTTATTCATGCAATTGCTGATGAGCAGGATATGCGCCGAATGGGTGGTCTTGTTCAATTGATTCCATTTACATATTGTATGATGTTAATTGGATCACTAGCTTTAATGGGATTCCCTTTTCTTACAGGATTTTATTCGAAAGATGTTATTATTGAGGTTGCTTATGCTAAATACACTGTTAGTGGGCATTTTGCACACTGGTTTGGTTGTATGTCTGCTTTTTTTACAGCTTTCTATTCTTTCCGTTTAGTTTATTTAACTTTTTTAGCACGTCCTAATGGTCAAAAGTACATTATTAGTGGTGCACATGAAGTTCCTTTAACTATGGGTATTCCTTTAATTGTCTTATCGTTTGGTAGTATCTTTTGGGGGTTCTTATCAAAAGATATGATTGTTGGTTTAGGTACTGATTTTTGGCAACATTCTATTTTTGTACTTCCACAAAATAGTCTTTTAATTGAATCAGAATTTATCCCTTCGTATGTTAAGTTAGTTCCAACATTTTTAAGTTTTGCTGGAGCAATTTTAGCTATTGTATTAAATCATTATTATTCTGCATTTTTGTATAATGCTACATTATCTCCAGTAGGTTTAAAATTATGGGCTTTCTTAAATAAGAAATGGTATTTTGATAAAATCTATAATGAACTTTTAAACAAGCCTTTAATGTCTTTTGGTTATTTTGTTTCGTTCCGAGGTATTGATAAAGGTATTGTAGAAATGCTTGGACCTCATGGTGCTGTAAGTACTTTTACATCATTGATGAAAAAAGCAAGTAAATTACAAAGTGGTTTTATTTACCATTATGCTTTTATCATGTTAGTAGGTATTATTCTATTGTTAACGACTACAAGTCTTTGGGCTGGGTTACAAACATATTTATTTGTAGATAGTCGTTTACTTTTTATCTATGCAGGTATTTTATTATTTTATACAACTTCAATTCGGCAAGCTTAATTGATTAACTTGCTGAATTTTTTAAATTATAATTTTATATTATCAATTTTTACTAAGAAAAAACTTTAAAATTTTTTTTATGTCTATCTATTCTCCGTTAGAACAGTTTGCATTAGTAACATTTGTTCCTTTAAGTTTAGGAAGTTTAAATATTTCTATTACAAATGCAACTTTATTTTTAGTTCTATCTTTTTTAGTATCATATACAATGTTACGTTTTGCTACTTACAATGCAACAGTTGCTCCAAACAATTGGCAGTATGTTGCTGAATCAATGTACTCTTTTGTTAATGACAAATTAGTTGGTGACTTAATCGATCATAAATCAAGTCGAGATTACTTTCCTTTCGTTTTTGTTTTATTTACTTTTATTTTAACAAGTAACGAATTAGGTATGATTCCATACACTTTCACAGTAACTAGTCACTTATTTATGACTTTTACTTTAGGTATGATTGTATTTGTAGGTGTTAATGTTGTTGCTTTCTCAACACATGGTTTACATTTTTTCAGTTTCTTTTTACCACCAGGTTGTCCTATTTGGATTGTTCCTATGTTAATCGGTATTGAATTAATTTCTTATATTTTCCGAGTTATTAGTATTTCTGTTCGACTTTTTGCTAATGTTATGGCTGGTCATGCTTTATTCAAAATTCTTGCAGGTTTCGCTTGGACAATGTTATCTTTAGGTATTATTGGATACATTGGATCTTTTGCAATTTTATCTTTCATCTTAGCTTTCACAGCTTTAGAAGTAGCGATTGCTTTTATTCAAGCTTATATCTTTGCTTTATTAACTTGTCTATATATGAAAGATGCTATCCATTTACATTAATTTTTTAATTAACTATCTTTTTTAAGGTAGTTAATTATCTTCGGGTAATTAGCTCAGTTGGTAGAGCATCTTGCTTACACCGAGAAAGTCAGCGGTTCGAATCCGTTATTACTCATGGTTTTAAAGTTTTTAAAACCGCTTTTTGTTATTTTTATTAAAAAATAACGCTTAATATAATTATCAGGGCGGCGTGATTCGAACACGCGACCTCCTGTTCCCAAAACAGGCGCGCTACCAGGCTGCGCCACGCCCTGTGATAATATTTATTAAAGAATGAAATTTATTCTTTGTCCATTTCTTAAAAGGTTTAAAACAATATATTAATTAGAAAAAATAAAAGTATTTTTTTATGTTACAATCGGCTAAAATGATCGGTGCAGGAGCTGCATCTATTTCTTTAATTGGAGCTGGGGTAGGTATTGGTACAGTTTTCGCTGCTTTAATTCTTGCTTACGCTCGAAACCCTTCTTTACAGGGACAGTTATTCACATACGCTATGATGGGGTTCGCTTTATCTGAGGCTACAGCTTTATTTGGATTAATGATGGCTTTCATTATTTTATTCACATAATTTTAAACTATGTTTCTAAACAACTTTTTTTGTTGTTTAGAAACAAACTAAATAATATGTTTATTTCATAAACAAAACACAAAGGTATTGCTAATAATATTTGACTAAAAACATCTGGCGGAGAAAATAAAGCTCCACATATAAAACAAAATATTATATTTATCGATCTATATTTTTCTAATTTTTTGTATGAAAGTAGTTCCATTTTTAGTAGTATCATAAAAAAAAGAGGTAATTGAAAACAAATTATAAAACTAAATAATATTTTTGTTATAAAATTTATATATTCGATAATCTTACCTTGAAAAGATATTTTAAAAACATTTTGATTTAAGTTAAAATCATAGTTTAAGAAAAAATCCCAAACAATAGGCACAAAAAATAAATAGGCAAACAAAAAACTTAATATCATTAAACTTAGTGATATTTTTATAAAGTATAGAATTGATTTTTGTTCATTTAAATAAATTCCTGGCAAGATAAAATAGTAAAGATGGTATATCAATACAGGTATAGATATATAAAAAGAAAAAAATAATGTTAATTTTATTGAAGCAAAAAAAGCTTCTGCCATATCTGTATAGATTAGTTCTTGGATTTCATAGTTATTATTTGTAAAAAGAGGTTTTATTATAATATATGTAAGTTCGCCTAAGAAATAATAAAAAATTGTAAAACTTATTACAAAAGATAAAAAAATATATGTAAAACGATATTTCAATTCTTTTATATGATTAAATATTATATAATTTTTTTCCATATTCTTTTTCTTATTTTTGGATGAATGACTGAGCGGCTTAAAGTGCCAGTCTTGAAAACTGGAGTATTGTAAAATACCGTGGGTTCAAATCCCACTTCATCCTTTCATATTAAATATCAAATAAATCAAATCATTTATGATTCAATTAAATTCACTTTTGTCCGTTATTGATAATTCCGGAGCAAAAAAAGTTAAGTGTTTAAAAATTTTAGGAGGTTCGTTTAATGGTTCTATAGGAGACCGTATAGTTGTTGCCATCCAAAAGGTCGTGCCTAATCGAAAATTAAAACAGGGAGATGTTAATCAGTCTCTTGTTGTTCGTTTAAAAAAGGAAACTGTACGTAAAGACGGTACTACATTAAAATTTTTTGATAACGCAGCTATTTTATTAAATCAAAAGGGTGTTCCTCAAGGAACTCGTATTTTTGGTCCTGTACCACGTGAATTACGTAAAAAAAAGTACATGAAAGTTGTCTCAATAGCACAAGGAATTATTTAAAATATGTCATTATTAAAAAATACAAAGAATGTTTCTAAAAGTAATTTAACATTAGAACATTTATTTTTATTTAAAAATCATCTAGGTAGTCGATCATCTTTTCGTAATAGAAATACTGATGAATATATTTTTGGTCAAGATACTTTATCAAATACTATTTTTGATATTGAAAAAGTTCTTATTCTTTTACGTCGAGCTTTGAATTTTATTTCAAACATTAAAAAAGAAAATAAACAAATTTTATTTGTTGGAACGGGCTCTAAATCTAGAAAACTTACAAAATTTGTTGGTAAATCAACAAATCAACCTTATGTTCAAACGCGTTGGGTGAAAGGTCTTTTAACAAATTGGGAAAATATCAGTTCATCTGTTAAATTTTATAATTTATTCTTAAAACGATTAGATTTATCTAAAAAAGCAGAGCAAAAGTTGAAACAAACTTTTGATGGTATTCAATCTTTAGAAGAATTACCTGCAGCAGTTTTTGTTATTGATTTAGATTATGATTTTGAAGTTGTAGCAGAAGCAAAGAAATTGAATATTCCTGTTATTGCTATCGTTGATAACAATTCTAAAATCATAAAAAAAATAGATTATCCTATTTTATCGAATACTGGTTCAGTATTACCTCTTTTTTTGATTATTTCTTTAGTTGTTGAAACTTTAAAGAAGTAATTAGAAAACATTTCATGGCGGATATAACTCAGTTGGTTAGAGTGTCAGATTGTGGCTTTGAAAGTCACGGGTTCAAATCCCGTTATTCGCCCTTATAAAACGAGTTATTTATTGAAATTTAATTTTAAGACCACTAAATAACAAATTATTCTTATTTAACTTTTTCTCTTTAGAGCATAAAGTGATTTCTATTCCTGAAAGGTTTGTTAATAAATCATATTGATTCTCTAATTCTGGAAAAATGTTACAATCACTTAGTCCAATAGTTATATGATTTTTTGGTCTTCGATTTTTATAACGTAAATTTTTATTTTCTGTTATTTGTGGTAAAATTATATGAATAAATTTTTCTAAAAAATTATTCATATTTTTGTTACGTAAAGTTGCTTTACATCCAATAATTTTACCTTCTCGGAGTTTAAAGTTTGCAATAGATTTTTTTGCTTTCGTTAGAGAAGGTTGTTGCTGGGTAAGTAATTTCGTAACTAGTAAAGGTGGAAGTATTTTATTAGCATTTATATTTGCTTCTTTAACTCCAATATTTACTACAATTTTGTTTATTGTAGTGCCTTGAAAAATATTTTTTTTAGTCTTTTTTAAAAGATTATCTATTTTCAAGTCTGTTTCGCAATAATTTTTGATTGTCTTCATGGCAAATTTCTTAGTATTTAAAAAAAAGTGAATTTAAAAAATGAATTTAGGTTCAATTGAATATGTTCCGATATTAATATTTTTAGTAATTAGTACTGTTCTTTCATGCATCGTTTTTGGTCTTTCTTTTGTTGTGGCAAGTCACAAACCGGATTATGAAAAACTTTCTGCATATGAGTGTGGGTTTGACCCTTTTGATGACTCTCGTGGTAAGTTTGATGTACGTTTTTACCTCGTTGCAATTTTATTTATTATTTTTGATTTAGAGGTTTCTTTTTTATTCCCTTGGGCGTTAACGCTTAATAAAGTCACTATGTTTGGTTTTTGGTCAATGGTATTATTCTTGATCATTTTAACTGTAGGTTTTATTTATGAGTGGAAAAAAGGTGCATTAGAATGGGAATAGTTTTCTTTTCTAATTTTTACATAAAGATTTAAGTTTTTAAGTAGAATGTTTGATTCTTCAATATTATTATCCTTGGTAGCAATACCTTTAATTGGTATTCTTATATTATTTTTTATACCTGATACAAATCCAGACTTACAAAAAAATGTAGGTTTGAGTACATCATTATTAACCTTTTTATTATCAATTTTACTTTGGTTAAAATTTGATATGTCAACTCCAAAATATCAATTTGTTGAAAAATTTTTTTCTGTACCATATTCAAATATGCATATTTATCTTGGTGTTGATGGAATTTCGTTGTTTTTTATTATTTTAACAACATTTTTAATACCAATTTGTTTATTAGCAAGTTGGGATAGTATTAAAATTTATATTCGTGAATACAGTATAGCTTTTTTATTCTTAGAATCCGTTCTAATTTGTGTTTTTACTGTTTTAGACGTTTTATTTTTTTATATTTTTTTTGAGGCTGTTTTAATTCCAATGTTTTTAATTGTTGGTATTTGGGGTTCTCGAGAACGAAAAATTCGTGCAGCTTACCAGTTCTTTGTGTATACGTTAGTTGGTTCTGTTTTAATGCTGCTTGCAATTTTATATATATATTTTCAAACAGGGACTACAGATGTACAGGTTTTAACAACAATTACATTTGATTATCAAACTCAAATTATATTGTGGTTAGCTTTTTTTGCATCTTTAGCTGTTAAAGTACCTATGGTACCTGCACATATTTGGTTACCTGAGGCACATAGTGAAGCTCCTACAGCAGGTTCTGTTATTTTAGCTGGAGTTTTATTAAAAATGGGTGGTTATGGTTTTTTACGTTTTTCTATCCCTATGTTTCCTGATGCAAGTATTTATTTTACACCTTTAGTGTATACTTTAAGTATTATTGCTATTGTTTATACTTCATTAACAACGTTACGACAAGTTGATTTAAAGCGAATTATTGCTTATTCTTCTGTTGCTCACATGGGTTTTGTAACTATTGGTATGTTTACTCTGAATATTCAGGGTATTGAGGGTAGTATGCTATTAATGTTAAGCCATGGTGTTGTTTCAAGTGCACTTTTCCTTTGCGTTGGTGTAATTTATGATCGACATAAAACGCGTATTATCAAATATTATAGTGGTTTAACTGTTAAAATGCCATTATTTTCAATGATTTTTTTATTTTTTATTTTAGCGAATATGGGATTCCCCGGAACGAGTAGTTTCGTAAGTGAGTTCTTAGTTCTAACTGGTTCTTTCAAAAGTAATGTTTTTGTTACTGTTGTGGCAACAACTGGTGTTATTTGGGGTGCTGCTTATTCTATTTGGTTGTATAACCGAGTAATGTTTGGTAACATTCGAACATCACATATTTCGGCTTTCCAGGATCTTGAACGTCGAGAATTCATGGTATTTGTACCTTGTGTTTTTTTAACATTACTTATGGGTCTTTATCCAGAAATCTTTTTAAACGCAATGCATGTTTCTATTACACATTTAATAGAGCAAGTTCAATAAATATAAATATATGATTTTAATAAATGGATTTTTTAACTTTTTTTGGTAATGATTTTAAAGTTGTTATGCCCGAACTTTATTTGTTCACAGCATGTTTACTTTTATTATCATATGGAGTTATTTTTAGTACGTCAAAATTACTTAATTACCCTATTATTCAACTTAATGTTGGGTGGTTAACAGTTTTTTCTTTACTTATAACTTTAAGTTTACTCATTAGTAGTCCTATCACTACTATGTCTGTCTTTAATAATTTATTGATTGTAGACGCTTTTAGTACTTTTAGCAAAATTTTAATTGATGGAAGTACTTTAATTTGTTGTTTAATGTCAATGAGTTATTTAGAAAATAAACAAATTAATTCGTTTGAATTTTTTATCTTAATGTTATTAGCGTGTTTAGGGATGGTTTGTTTAGTGTCAACAAATGATCTATTAGCATTATATATGTCAATTGAATTAATGAGTTTATCATTTTATATTTTAGCCGCTTATAAGCGTAATTCAGAGTTTTCTGGTGAAGCTGGTTTAAAATATTTCATTTTAGGTGCTTTTTCTTCAGGTTTATTACTATTTGGTACTTCTATGATTTATGGGTTCACAGGTTTAACAAATTTTGAAGATTTAGCTAAAGTTTTAACAGGTATTCAAGGTGTTTCTGACAGTGTATCATATAATGGTATTCTAATAGGTATAACTTTTGTTTCTGTTGCTTTATTATTCAAAGTTGGGGCCGCTCCATTTCACATGTGGGCTCCAGATGTTTATGAAGGTGCGCCTACACCTGTTACAGCATTTTTCTCGATTGTACCTAAAGTTGCGATTTTTGCATTATTATTACGATTATTTTATTTTACTTTTCATGATTTTATTGGTTTTTGGCAACCAATATTTTTGTATACTGGTGTTTTATCAATGATTGTTGGATCAATTGGTGCTTTATACCAAAAGAAAATAAAACGTCTTATGGCTTATAGTGGTATTGCCAACGTAGGTTATATGTTAATTGGTTTAGGTGCGGGTACTGTTGAAAGTATGGCTGGTTTAGTTATTTATTTAATTGTATATATTGTTATGATGATAGCTTTTTTTAGTTTTGTTCTAGGAACGCAAACTCAAAAAGGTTCAAAATTAAATACATATATTGCAGACTTAGTAAATTTAGGTAAAACAAACCCAGCATTAGCTTTTTCAGTTACTTTTATTTTATTTTCAATGGTAGGTTTACCTCCATTTGCTGGTTTCTTCGGTAAAATGTATCTATTTTTAGCTGTAATGCAATCAGAGTTATATGTTGTTGCTATTATTGGGATTTTATCAAGTGTTGTTGCAGCTTTTTATTATATTCGTTTAATTAAAGTAATGTTTTTTGGTACGTCCAATGAATATGTAACATATAAAGCTATGGATAAAATGAACGCTTTAATTTTAAGTAGTTCTTTATTTTTCCTAATTTTTTTCTTTGCTTATCCGCATCCTTTTTTAATGTGTGCGCACAAAGCAGCTTTAGGGTTATGCCTATAAAAACATAATTTTTTAAGAAATTTTATTTAACGTAATTTTTTCAGTTGAGTATTGATCCACCCTAACCCTTTTCGAATTAGACACGTGAAAGATATTCAAAACCTACCTACTGTTTAAATGGGAATTAGGTTTTTATAATTACGTTAAATTTTTTTAAAAAATCAAAGTAATAATTTTAATAAATAAAAAAAAACTATTTTCAATAATGAAAAATAATTTAAGAGATTTTTGTATTGTTCATATTAATTCAACACAGAATAATACTATTTTAACTGCGAGTGGAGTTGATAATCAAGTTATAAGTACCAAAAGCATGGGTCTATTTACAAAAAAACGGGGTAAACGTTCTGTACCAAATGGTGCTTTATTAACAGGTGAGGCTCTAGGTATTTTGTTGTTAGATAAAGGTATTTCCTCTATCCAAATTCGTATAAAAGGTTTTGGTTCTGGGCGTGAAAATGCAATACAAGGCTTAGTGTCTTCAGGCCTTAAAGTAGCTAGTATTTTAGATATAACACAAATCCCGCATAACGGCTGTCGTCCACGTAAACGTCGACGTATATAAAGATTTATGTCATATAAACAGGGAAGAAGGGACTCGAACCCTTAACCGACGGTTTTGGAGACCGTTATTCTGCCAATTGAACTACTTCCCTTAAAAAATTAATTTTATGTCTGTTTAAGTAATTTTTTATATCATTATTTATAACAGCATTATTTTTTTATTACGGAGGAGTGGCTGAGCGGTTAAAGGCGATAGACTGTAAATCTATTGTTAATTCTACGTAGGTTCAAATCCTGCCTCCTCCAAAGCAATTGTTAAACTACAGATATCCTGTTTTTAAGAAGTTTTATTTCAAGGGCCTATAACTCAGTTGGTTAGAGTATACGCTTGATAAGCGTAAAGTCAATGGTTCAAGTCCATTTGGGCCTAAAGTCAACACATATATAATAAGTTGATTTTATATATTAAAAATTGTTCTTAAAAAGAAAAATAAATTTATTGTGTAAATTTAACTTAAACTGAAAAAAAAGGTAATTTGCTTTAATTTTATTTTTAAGGGTATTTTTTTCCTAAAATTAAAAAAAAATTATTATGGCTGTACCAAAAAAAAAGATTTCAGTTTCGCGTAAAAGAACGCGATTAAATTCTAAACATATTAAAATGCAAAATTACACTCAATGTAATAAATCTTTAAAATTTATTCCGTTACATCGAAAATCTCTTTGTGAAGAATATAATAAATAAAACATATAACTCAAAAATTTTTTATGACAAAGTTATTAAAACGACCTCATTTTGAGGTATTAAATGCACATGCAGTTGAATATCCAACTCCAATCAATTTCAATAACTTATGGAATTTTGGTGCTATGGCTGGTATTTGTTTAGGTATTCAGCTTTTAACTGGAATTTTTCTAGCTATGCATTATACTCCTCACGTTGATTACGCTTTTTTAAGTGTAGAGCATATCATGCGTGATGTAAACTATGGTTGGTTGCTTCGATATATGCATGCAAATGGAGCTTCTTTCTTTCTACTTTCAGCTTATGTCCATATTGGGCGTGGTTTATACTATGGTTCTTACAAAACTCCACGAGGTTTCGTTTGGGGTATTGGTGTAGTTGTTTATCTACTAATGATGGCGACAGCTTTTATTGGTTATGTATTACCTTGGGGACAAATGAGTTTCTGGGGAGCTACTGTAATTACTAATTTAGTATCTGCTGTACCTGTTGTAGGTCCGGCTATTGTTGAGTGGTTATGGGGTGGTTTCTCTGTAGATAACGCTACGTTAAACCGATTCTTTAGTTTACACTATTTATTACCTTTTGTAATTGCTGCTGGTGTTATTTTACATATTGCAGAGTTACACCGTGAAGGTTCTAACAATCCTTTAGGAATCCATGGTAAAGATGTAGATAAAGTTACTTTCTATCCATATTACTATGTAAAAGATTTCTATTTTTTCTGGGTATTCCTTTTTGTTTTTTCTTATTTTGTATTCTTGAACCCTAATGTTTTAGGGCATCCAGATAACTATATTGAGGCAAACCCTATGGTTACTCCAGCACATATTGTACCTGAGTGGTATTTCTTACCATTTTATGCTATTTTACGTTCTATTCCTGACAAATTAGGTGGAGTTATTGCGATGGTTGGTGGTATTTTAATTAACTTACTTCTTCCTATCTTAAATACTTCAAATATTCGAAGTTCATTCTTTCGACCATTACATAAAATAGTGTTCTGGATTTTTATTGCTAATTTCTTAGCTTTAGGTGAAATTGGTGAATTACCAGTTGAAGATCCTTTTATTCAAATTGGTCAATTTTGTACTCTTTTCTATTTTTCATATTATCTGATCATTTTACCAGGTTTAGGTCTTTTAGAACGAGTTCTAATTACACATTATTTATCAATGAATAAATAAAATATTTTGATAAAATCAGAATATTTAGTAGTTTAGTTCACATTGTGTATTAAATTTTATGTTATTAAACAAAAAAGGAAAATTTTATGTCAAACTTAGTATTAAGTTTTCTCCTACCTGTAAGTTCTTGTGATGCTCCAGAAGCATGGCAATTATATTTCCAAGAGGCTGCAACACCTACAATGGAAGGTATTATTAACTTACATAATGATATTATGGCAATTATTACATTTATTGCTATATTTGTATGTTGGATGTTAGCACGAACTATTTATTTATTTGGTGCTGATAAAAACAAAGTTGCTTCAAAAGTTGTTCATGGAACAACTATTGAGTTAGTTTGGACAATTGTTCCTAGTATTATTTTAGTTACAATTGCTATTCCATCTTTTGCTTTATTATATTCTATGGATGAAGTTATTGATCCTGCGATTACATTAAAAGTAGTAGCTCACCAGTGGTATTGGTCTTATGAGTACTCTGATTATAATACTTCTGAAGAAGATACAATTGCTTTTGATAGTTATATGATTGCTGAAGATGATTTAGAATTAGGTCAATTACGTCTATTAGAAGTAGATAACCGAGTAGTATTACCTATTAATACACACATTCGTGTTCTACTTACATCAACAGATGTAGTTCACGCTTGGGCTGTTCCGTCATTAGGATTAAAGTGTGATGCTTATCCTGGACGATTAAACCAAATTAATACTTTTATCAAACGTGAAGGTATTTTTCATGGTCAGTGTAGTGAACTTTGTGGTGTAAACCATGGTTTTATGCCTATTGTTGTTGAAGCTGTATCATTACAAGACTATGTTTCTTGGGTATCAGCTCAATTAGAAGGTTAATTTTTAACTTTCTTACTTTTTTAAGATAAAATATTGTATAGATTATGAACTTCGTTTCTAGTACAACGACTTTTTTTCACCGATGGTTATTCTCAACAAACCATAAAGATATCGGAACATTATATTTAATTTTCGGTGCTTTTTCTGGTATTCTTGGAACAACTTTCTCTGTGGTTATGCGTATGATTCTTTCTCAGCCGGGGAATCAAATTATTGCTTCAAATTGGCAATTATATAACGTTTTAGTTACGGCTCATGCATTATTAATGATTTTCTTCATGGTAATGCCTACAATGATTGGTGGTTTTGGTAACTGGCTTGTACCTATTATGATTGGTGCTCCAGATATGGCTTATCCTCGAATGAATAATATTTCTTTCTGGTTATTACCACCTTCTTTAATTTTATTATTATCTTCTTCTTTTGTAGAAGTTGGTGTTGGTACAGGTTGGACAGTATATCCTCCATTATCTAGTATCATTGCACATTCTGGTCCTGCTGTTGATTTAGGTATCTTCAGTTTACACTTAGCGGGTGCATCTTCTATTATGGGTGCTAATAATTTTATTACTACAATTATTAACATGCGAGGTCCTGGTATTACTTGGCACCGATTACCATTATTTGTTTGGTCTGTATTTATTACAGCTATTTTATTATTATTATCTTTACCTGTATTAGCTGGTGCGATCACTATGTTATTAACTGATCGAAACTTTAATACAACTTTCTTTGACCCAGCTGGTGGTGGAGACCCTATTTTATTCCAGCACTTATTCTGGTTCTTTGGTCATCCTGAAGTATATATTTTAATTTTACCAGGTTTTGGTATTGTTAGTCATATTGTTTCAACTTTTTCTAAAAAACCAACTTTTGGTTATTTAGGTATGGTATATGCTATGTCTTCTATTGGAATTTTAGGTTTCATCGTTTGGGCACATCACATGTACACAGTTGGAATGGATTTCGATACTCGAGCTTATTTCACAGCAGCTACAATGATTATTGCGGTACCAACAGGTATTAAAGTATTCTCTTGGATTGCTACAATGTGGGGTGGTTCTATTGAATTTAAAACTCCAATGTTATGGGCATTAGGTTTCATTTTCTTATTCACTATTGGTGGTTTAACAGGTATTATCTTATCTAACTCTGGATTAGATATCGCTTTCCATGATACATATTATGTTGTAGCTCACTTCCATTATGTATTATCTATGGGTGCTGTTTTCGCTATTTTTGGTGCGTTCTACTTCTGGATTGGTAAATTTACTGGTTTCCAATACCCAGAATCTTTAGGTCAGTTACATTTCTGGTTAACTTTCTTAGGAGTTAACGTAACATTCTTCCCAATGCATTTCTTAGGTTTCGCCGGAATGCCTCGACGTATTCCAGATTATCCTGATGCATACGCTCAGTGGAATTATGTTGCTTCGTTTGGTTCTTATATTACAACAATTGCAATTTTCTTATTCTTCTTTGTGATTTATTTAACTTTAACATCAAACAAAATTTGTGCATCTGATCCTTGGGGAACAACAGATATTGATGGTTCAACAAACAGTTTAGAGTGGATGTTAGATTCTCCTCCTGCTTTCCATTGTTTTGATGAAGTACCACGAGTATACGACGTTGTAACACCAGGAATTTCTAAGTAATTTTATTAAGGTTAAAAATTTAACCTTAATAAATCTTTTAATTAAAAAAATAGGTTATTTCATATTAATCAAACAAATTAATATGCTTTTTTGAAACTTTATATAAGTTTTTTGGATTTTTTATCAATTTTATATTGTTATATCAGTACAAAATTTGAACAAGAGAGTTTGATCCTGGCTCCGAATGAACGCTTGAGGTATGCTTAACACATGCGAGTCGAACGCAAGTCTTTTGGCTTGAGTGGCGAACGGGTGAGTAACACGTGAGAATTTACCTAGTAGTCCGGAATAGTGATATTTAACAAAGGTTAAAGAATTTGTGCTCTTTGGAGTTCAAAGTGATAATACCGGATAATCAAAGATATAATTTGCTACTAGATAAGCTTGCGTAGGATTAGGTAGTTGGTGTGATAAAAGCGCACCAAGCTTAAGATCCTTAGCTGGTCTTAGCGGATGATCAGCCACATTGGGACTGAGACAAGGCCCAAACTCCTATGGAGGCAGCAGTGTGGAATATTGGACAATGGACGGAAGTCTGATCCAGCAATACCTCGTGAGTGATGACAACTTTTTGGTTGTAAAACTCTTTTTACAAAGAAGATAATGACGGTATTTGTAGAATAAGCCCCGGCAAATTTCGTGCCAGCAGCCGCGGTAATACGAGAGGGGCAAGTGTTATTCGAAATTACTGGGCGTAAAGGGTAAGTAGGTGGTTTATTAAGTTGTAGATTAAAGCCCAGGGCTTAACTTTGGTAGAGTCTACAAAACTATTAAACTAGAATTAAGTAGAGGATAGTGGAATTTCTAATGGAGGGTTAAGTTCCGCAGATATTAGAAGGAACATCAATGGCGAAGGCAACTATCTGGACTTATATTGACGCTGAATTACGAAGGCGTAGGTAGCGAACAGGATTAGATACCCTGGTAGTCTACGCAGTCAACGATGAATGTTATTCTTTGGGTTACTTTTTTAATAAGTAAAATTTTTGAACATTTTTTAAAGTAAACTCAGAGTTAAAGCTAACGCATTAAACATTCCGCCTGGGGAGTACGGCCGCAAGGCTAAAACTTAAAGGAATTGACGGGGACCCACACAAGCGGTGGAGCATGTGGTTTAATTCGATACAACGCGCAAAACCTTACCAGCTCTTGACATAATAGGAAGTTTTTTATTAAAGTAAAATAACTGCTAAAGACCTATTACAGGTGTTGCATGGCTGTCGTCAGCTCGTGTCGTGAGATGTAAGGTTAAGTCCATAAACGAGCGCAACTTTTATTTTTAATTTTTATTATAAATTAAAAAAACTGCCTATGATAAGTAGGAGGAAGGAAAAAATGACGTCAAGTCCTCATGGCCCTTATGAGCTGGGCTACACATGTGCTACAATGGTGACTACAAAATGAAGCAATTGCGCGAGCATGAGCAAAACACTAAAGGTCATCTCAGTTCGGATTGTTCTCTGAAACTCGAGAATATGAAGTTGGAATCGCTAGTAATCGTAGATCAGCACGCTACGGTGAATTTGTTCCTGGGTCTTGTACACACCGCCTGTCACGCGCTGGGATTTGGTCTTGCTAAAAGTAGAAAAATAACAATATTATTTATTGATATATAAAGTAATAATTATTTTCTTTTTCAATAAATTTTAAGACTTTTTTTTATCATAGTCGGATTAGAGACTGGCGTGAAGTCATAACAAGGTAATGGTAGGGGAACCTGCTGTTGGATAACCTCCTTTTATGGAAAAATTAAAATAACCTATTATAAAATTAATAATCAAAACTTTTGATTACTAAAAGCGGGTATCGATTAATGGCTAAATTAACTGCCTTCCAAGCAGTGGCTATGGGTTCGAGTCCCATTACCCGCATTTTTCTTCTAAATATAGCAATGACCTTAAGACCCTTTATTATTTCGTTTTATATTTTCATAAAAACATACCCATTTAAAATAATAGTAATGTTTATAATTATTACTGTTTTTAGTATGTATTTAATTTAACTTTTGTTGCTTTTTTGTAATTTTTTTAAATATTTCAAAAATGACGACCTATACATGGCAATTTTGTAAAACTTTTTTAAAAAAACAAATCATTTTGATTTTTTATACCCTACAGGACTTGAACCTGTGACCTATAACTTAGAAGGTTACTGCTCTTCCGGCTGAGCTAAGGGTATTAACTGTTGAGCATATTTTTTAATAGGCCCAGCAGGACTTGAACCTACGACATTTCCGTTATGAGCGGAATGTTCTAACCAACTAAACTATAGGCCCAAAATTTTAATAGTTATCCCCGACGGGATTCGAACCCGTGTTGTTCCCGTGAAAGGGGAGCATCCTGACCGGACTAGATGACAGGGACAAAAACGGGAATGATGGGACTCGAACCCACGGCTTCAAGCGTGACAGGCTTGCACTCTAACCAACTGAGTTACATCCCCTTGGATTAATCTTGTTAATCCTATTTTTTCTTAATATGTAAAATTATAAATAAATTGAAATAAAATTAGTATTACTAAGCTAAAATCTTTACAGATCTTACACCCGTAACCTATCGACGTAGTAGTCTACTACGATTAATTATGAAAACTTGTTTTGAGGTTTGGTTCTCACTTATATGCTTTCAGTGATTACGCATTTGGAACGTAGCTACCCAGCAATGCTTTTGACAAAACAACTGGCACACCAGAGGTTCCTTCATTCCGGTCCTCTCGTACTAGGAACAACGCCTCTCAATTTTCAAACACCTACGGAAGATAGGGACCGAACTGTCTCACGACGTTCTAAACCCAGCTCACGTACCACTTTAATCGGCGAACAGCCGAACCCTTGGGAGCTTCTTCACCCCCGGGATGTGATGAGCCGACATCGAGGT
>Ga0163111_10000211_pt1 | contig 34491 bp, 24 predicted proteins | sample CRUFie1St18metaG_FD_109645 | JGI IMG/M metagenome (GOLD analysis project Ga0163111, IMG submission 109645) | Marine microbial communities from the Costa Rica Dome - CRUD Field 142mm St18 metaG | ecosystem: Environmental > Aquatic > Marine > Oceanic > Photic zone | place: Costa Rica: the Eastern...
AATGACGTCGTGGACTGTTCGTTTAGACAACTCAATCTCTGAGTACCCCAACAACTCGTTGAACGAGGGGTTGGTGTAGGTGAAAAATCCGCTGTCGTCCAACGTGAAGATGGCGTCGTTCGCATTGTCCAAAATGCTTCTGTAACGCTCCTCGCTCGCCTCCAACTCCTCTTGGGCGAGTTTGGCCTCAGTAATGTCACGGCCCACAGCCATGGCCCCAAACACGTTGTCTGCCTCATCCCGCAACAAAGCCACGGTCAAATACATGGGGAAGACGTCCCCATTCAACCGCTTTCCCTGGGTTTCTCCTGAAAAATTGGAGTTCTCGTAAACCAGGTTTCGAATCCGGTCGGCCTCCGATTTGGTGGCCACGAAATTTCTGAATTTGTATGCCTCCGCCTCTTCCCCAAACTCCAATCCAAACTCCACAGCAAACGCATGGTTGTACTGCGTCAACTCCCCTTCTTCATTGAACGCGACAATTATGTCGATGGACGATTCAATGATGGATCGGTTCAAACGCTCGGCATCCGCCAAACGCATCTGGGTGGCTTTGTGACGCTTGATCTCTTCCTTCAGAAGGTTGTTGGATTCCTCGGCCAACGTGGCACGCATTTGCTCACGAATCAATGCAACCCGCGTCCTCAAATCGGTCAGCGTCACTTGAACGGCCGGAGAACGGTCGTGGAAGGACAACGTCATCCGAACACCCACCTCCACCACTTCGTCCTCCGACACTCGGATGCGCACCTCACGGTAAGGAGGGCGTTCCCCCATTTCCACAAGGCGGATGTCTTCTTGCAGCACCGCTTGATCGTCCTCGTGAAAGAGCGAGACGAAATGTTCGTCGTACAACTCATCCTCCATGCGGATACCCATCAAATCAAGGACCCCTGGGTTGCTATACTTCACTTGGCCGTCCACCATCAGGAGCAACCCAATAGGACTTGTCTCCACGAGCATGCGGAAACGTTCCTTGGTTTGAAGCAAATCCAATTCAGTGCGCTTGCGCTCTGTGATGTCGTAGACCATCAGCACCGTTTGGTTTGTGGTCGAATCTGTAGAACGTGTAGCTTCTAAGTGAATGGTCCTTCCTTGTTGCGTAAGGCCTTGCAATTCCACACGTGAGCGGGCAAATTTTCTGGCACCAAGACGCTGCCAATCTCGCGGATTCACCAAGGATAAAATGTCTTCTCCAATTGGCAATTCCTTCCACCCAAACAAAATGGCAAATTGCTCGTTGGCATCGACGATTTGGTTGCCTTCCAAAAACGCGATGCCCTCCATCGCATGACGGGCCAAGGACCGGAAGCGTTGTTCGCTGTCGCGAATGACTTGCTCGTAGACCATGCGCTCGCTGATGTCGCGAATCTGCAGAAGAATGGTGCCATCTCCGACGGGCACAGCTTTCCATTCTGCATCAAACATGATTCCTGTTTGACGAATGGCCCGGCAGCGCATTTTGGCAGGTTTACCTTGAAGCGCACGTTCTACTTTGGCATCAAACAACCCCACTTCATCCCCTTCCAACAACCACAATCCTCCTTTCGGGTGCCAAAGGTGATCCACACCGGCATTCTGAGACGTCCAGTCTAACATCCGTGAAGCTTGCGAATTCCAAGCCACAGGTTTGCCAGCATCCACCAAAATCATGGCTTCAGGACAAGCCTCGAGAAGCTGGAGTTGTGCTTTCGTCATGCGTTCAGTTGCCTTTCAGCTTGCCATCGCGTCGTTTATCCACTTTCGAACCGTCCACTTTACGCAGCTTGCCGTACCGGTAAATGTACTCGTGCAGCACGACACCCGTGTCATCGTAGAGCCTCCATTTCTTGTGTTTGGCCCCACTTTCATACTTCCCATCCTCTTCCAGTACGCCGTTCTCATGCCATGTTCGGTGTTTGCCGTCGGGTTGTCCCACGACGTAAGCGCCCTCAAACTGACGTTTCCCATTTCCGTAGGTGTGCGTCCAAACCCCGTCTTTCTCTCCATAAACGTAGTGACCTTCCTCAAGGTGATCATTCACTTGCATTCGCCATGCACCATGACGCAATCCTTGTTCGTACAATCCAGAGACCAGTGCCGCACCTGTGGTGTCGTATTCCACAAACGCACCCACAGGCTCGCCCCTTTTGTATGCTTCTTCCCGGTGAATGGCCCCATCTGGGTACCACCATGTCCAAGATCCGTGAATCGCATCGGCGATGTACTCCCCTTGTTGTTCTTTCTCCCCTGATTCGCGGTAAAACACCCATTGACCCTCCCGCGCATCGTTCACATATTGCCCCTCTGCCCGCAACGTGCCATTGGGCCAATACTCCTTCCAAGGACCGTTTCGTTTCCCCTCCTTCGTGGTGATGCCTTCGGCAACCAACACATCCGATGCAAACACCGATCCACCCAACACCTCGCCTGCTTCATTGTATTGCCTGGTCACACCTTCCTTGATCCCATTGACGTACGTCACCGTCTCTTCAATGGAACCATCAGGCCTGCGCGTGGTTTGAACTTCAACCACGGGATCTTCAGCTGCTTCAGGCAACACTTCCTCCCCAAATCGATATTCCACCACCGCCGTCACGCTGCCCCGGGCATCAAAATATTGGAATGTGCCGTGCTTCAATCCTTCCATAAAGAAACCCGTTTCAATGACGCGGCCCGAGGAATGAAATACCTTCCATGGCCCTGACTTCTTTCCTTGTTCGTTCATTCGATTGAACGATTCTGAGGCCAACAATCTGTCTTGTTTGTACCACCGATAACCTTGGGGTTCGTTCTGTGTATTGAACAATGTGGCTTTGCCTTCGCGCTTGTCCTTCTCGAAGGGAACCCGCATTTTCAAGGAACCGTCCGGACGAAACACCATGGACTCTCCTTCTCGCTGTCCCGCAGTCCATCGAACCGAATCGGTCAACACCCCCTCCATCCAAATCGTTTGCACACCCTCTTTTTGTCCATCCACAAACTCCGCCGTTTCCCTCAGCACACCCTGGTTGTAGAATTTCCACAATCCTTGCGGTTGGTTGTTTTGGCGTTCACCTTCGCTCAACAACATTCCCCGATCGTCGTAACTCTTCCACACCCCTGCCGGCACACCATTTTCGAAGCATCCTTCACTGGCCACTGCCCCATTCTCATGCTTGAACTGAACCCAATCACATTCTTGCGCCCAAATGGGTTGTCCACATCCTACAATGAAAATGAATTTTTTTAAAAGAGAAGATGATGTCATAGTAGGCATGTGGATGAGTTGGAAAACTCGTGAATCGCACCTCTTGCAAAAGACGATGTTCACCCCTCATTCACAAAGTTCGGCAGGAGATGTGGAAATCAAATCGCTGATTCAAAGCGAGTATGCACGGTTTTGCACACATTGTGGACCAGAGGTCTTGGTTATAATTCACGGCTGTGATTGCTGTGCAAAACCACTGTGATTTCAGGGGATAACACGTGTGAAAATCGGCGAGAAAAGATTTGGAGTGAGACACTGGCGTCTGGCTTAGAGACAAACAGTTCCCTTTCCAAAAAAAGTTCTTCTTCGCTACCCACAGGTTCATGAACGGCGACTGTGGGTATTTTCGTGACATGATAGTCAGCATTGGATGCGATCACGCGGGGCCTGAATTGAAGGTACGCATCGCACAACACCTCGAAGCCCAAGGCCACACCATGTTGAACCGTGGTACAGACACTACTGACAGTGTGGATTACCCTGATTACGCCCATGCGGTGGCGGAGGATGTGGCAGGGGAGCATGCCGGATTGGGTATTTTGATTTGTGGTTCTGCCAATGGCGTGGCCATGACCGCCAACAAGCACAACGAGGTGCGCGCCTGCATCGCATGGACCCCAGAGATTGCTTCTTTGGGTCGTCAACACAACAACGCCAATGTGCTGTGCATTCCTGCACGTTTTGTTTCTAAGGAAACAGCGCTGGAGATGGTGGATGCGTTTTTCTCTTCTGAATTTGAAGGGGGACGTCATGCACGTCGCGTGGGAAAAATTGCCTGTGCCATTGTGGTTATGTTCGCCATGGTGCTTTCAGGCTGGGGTCAGCGTGATTTGATCGATCCAGGTTTTGTGAATTCGTTGAAGTTGGATGAAAAGCAATTGCGTGTGCATTTAAGCATCCTTTCGAGCGATGGTTTTGAGGGACGAGAAACGGGTGAAATCGGTCAACGGAAGGCGGCCAGCTATTTGGAAGCGTATTACGGTTCGCTTGGTTTTGAGCCATGCAACAATGGATCCTTCTTTCAAATGGTACCCTTGGTGAACACCCAAATCAAAGGGGGTTCCATGATGGTGGGTGAAGACACCTTGGTTTTGGCGGAAGATTTTTTAGTGTACCCAGGTTTGGACGTGACCACCTTGAAGGATCAGCCGCTGACATTTGTGGGTCACGGCATTCAGGATGACCGTTGGAACGACTACAAAAAGTTCAAAAAAGAAGGCGTGGTGATGTTCCTTGACGGAGAACCCACCGATGCGGAGGGACAGTCAAAAATCACAAAAGATGGTGCCCCTTCTGAATGGGCTGAATCGCTTGGAAAGAAGCGAGAATTGGCCCAGTCTCTCGGGGCTCAAGCTGTGGTGGTCATCATGGAGGACGAAGCGTTTGAGGTTCGGTCCAGCCGTATGAAAAAATGGATGCTTCGAAAATCCACTTCCCTCGATCGTGAAAAGGAAGGTGAAGGTACCAACCTCCCTACCCTCTTTGTCAAACAATCTCAAGCGGATGTATGGTTGGCCACTTCAAAACTGAAGTCTCTGGCGACCCTCGTCGACAATGGTAAACCTGGCAAAGCGGCCAAGTTGGGGGTGACGTTTGACTTGAACATCGACCAACTGAAATCCAACTACAAAGCAGAGAACGTGCTCGCATTCTTGGAGGGCTCAGATCCTGAAATGAAGGATGAAGTCATAGTCATCACCTCCCACTACGACCATGTGGGTATCATTGATGGTGAAATTAACAACGGGGCGGACGACGACGGTTCCGGCACAGTGACGGTCATGGAATTGGCACGCCAGTTTGTCAAGATGAGAGAAGACAAGAATCTCCGACCCAAGCGAAGCGTGTTGTTCATGAATGTCGTGGGTGAGGAAAAAGGCCTTCTCGGCAGCGAGTATTACGCAGATCACCCCGTGTTTCCGTTGGAGAACACGGTGGCCAACCTGAACATTGACATGATTGGCCGGACCGATGCAGACCACGAGGAAGATCCTCGTTACGTTTACCTCATTGGCGCGGATAAACTGAGTTCAGAGCTTCACGAAATCAGCGAGTATTGCAACGACACTTACACCAACCTCACGTTGGATTACACGTACAACGCACCTGACGATCCCAACCGCTTTTACTACCGAAGCGACCACTACAACTTCGCCAAAAACAACATCCCTGTGATTTTCTACTTCACAGGTGTGCATGAGGATTACCACAAACCAGGCGACGACTGGGACAAAATCATGTATCCCAAAATGGCCGAAATCGGCAAGCTCGTGTTTCACACGGCATGGCACTTGGCCAACATGGATCACCGTATCGTGGTGGATGTGGTCAATGATTTTCCGAGCGACCGCTGAGGCGTTTGAGTTGATTCTCGAAGAAAGCGCGTTCGACAACGTAACCTTCCTTTGTGGCGGGACCGTTGAATCCGGTATGAATCACAGGATCTGATCCAGGTGCCCAAAACACCGTGGTCGGGAACGAATGCACAGTGTCCACGATCCCCAAACATTCAGCGGCGATGCGTTTGCTCGCTTTGCCTCCCAACAACACATCCCAGGACAGTTTCAATTCTTCTTGGAACTGGGCCAAGCGCGGCAAAATGCTCGTGTCTGTGCTTCGCTCAAACGCCAAACTGACAAACTGCACGTCAGGATGGCTGGGAGCAAGCTCTGCCAGGAGCCGGGCCTCATCCATGCAGTTGGGGCACCATGTGCCCATGACATCGACCACCAGCCCGGATTTGTCCACTGCTTCAAGAGCGGACTTGTCCCAAATCACAGTATCTCCCAGGACATTCACCCCGCTCAGAGTCAGTTCAGCGCCATTGAAGGCTTGTAGACCACTTTTCCAACGCTCTCCCCCTTCTGGCGCAAGAACGCCGTCAAAAGAGGTGGTATAATGCGTCCCTGAAAGAAATGACCCCTGGACGAGCGAATCTCCTTGGATGGTCGCATTGAATCGAAACAGGTGTGCACCATCAAACGTGTTGATTGTCAATGTGTTGTCTACTTTTTTTCCTGCGAGATACCGGTAGTCCCCGGTCGGCGTGGAAATGGTGGCCCACACTGAATCTTGCCTGGTTTGGAGCAGCAGCGCTCCCTCACTCGTGTCCCAGCGCGAAGTGGTTTTGGAACCTGTTGTGGGCCGGAGATTAAGGAGAGGAGTCAGGCTGAGAGGTACGCGGTAGTCTCCCGGACGAAGCGAGTCCGTCCAATGACCGCGCCACTCCTCCCCTTCCCAACGACCTTTCCAGGAACCGCCAAAGACGGGAACAGCGTAAAGCTCTTCTCCAAGATGGCGGAGCACGATGCGCTCTTCACCATTCCGAATGACCCAATCGTCGGCAACGCGCTCCGCCAACACCTCGGTTTCAGGTTGGGTGCCAAAATGGGCGACATAGAGGTTTTGCTCAGGAATGGATGTTGAGCACGCCACCGTGGTGACGGTCAGAAACGCATAAAGGCAGCGCGAGGCTGCCTTTATTGTGCGTGGCGGAAATGTGAACATGATCACAAGGTAGTTTGGACGACTCAGAGGTCGAACTTGATGCCTTGCGCAAGAGGCAAGTTGCTTCCGTAGTTGATGGTGTTCGTTTGGCGACGCATGTACGCTTTCCAGGCATCGGAACCGGATTCGCGTCCACCACCTGTTTCTTTTTCACCGCCAAAAGCCCCGCCGATCTCTGCACCTGAAGTGCCGATGTTGACATTGGCAATGCCGCAGTCAGAACCTGCGCAAGAAAGGAAGGCTTCTGCTTCGCGAACGTTGTTGGTCATGATGGCGGAAGACAACCCTTGAACCACGCCGTTCTGCATGGCAATTGCGTCGTCCAAGTTGTCGTACTTCATCAAGTAGAGGATCGGGGCAAAGGTCTCGTGTTGCACGATTTCGAGTTCGTTGGTGACTTCGGCAATCGCAGGTTTCACGTAGCAACCGCTTTCGTAGCCAGCTCCTTCCAAACGTCCACCGAGAACCAAGACACTCCCCCCTTGCTCCACGACCGCTTCCAGGGCACGTTCGTATTGCGCCACGGCATCGGTGTCAATGAGAGGGCCAACGTGGTTGTTTTCGTCCAAAGGATCGCCAATGCGGATTTGCTTGTAGGCTTGCGTGAGCTGATCGCGCACCTTGTCGTAGATGCTGCTGTGAATGATCAAGCGGCGCGTGCTGGTGCAACGTTGGCCACAGGTTCCTACAGCACCAAAGACTGTTGCGGGAATGACCATTTTAAGGTCCGCTTCAGGCGTGATGATGATGGCGTTGTTTCCGCCCAATTCAAGCAAAGAGCGTCCCAAACGGGCAGCCACGGCCTGTGCCACAATCTTACCCATGCGAATGGAACCGGTGGCGGAGACGAGCGGTACGCGACGGTCGGCGGTCATCATTTCACCCACAGTGTAATCGCCGTTTACAATGCAACTTGTGCCGGCAGGAAGGTTGTTCACTTCAGCCACCTCATTCCAAATGTGCTGGCACGCAATGGAGCACAAAGGAGCCTTCTCCGAGGGCTTCCAAACGCACACATCACCTGCAATCCATGCAAGCGCGGTGTTCCAGCACCACACAGCCACAGGGAAGTTGAAGGCGCTGATGATGCCCACCACACCGAGCGGGTGGTATTGCTCGTACATGCGGTGGTTGGGGCGCTCTGAGTGCATGGTGAGGCCGTACAATTGACGACTCTGGCCGACCGCAAAGTCGCAGATGTCAATCATCTCCTGTACCTCGCCAAGCCCTTCTTGGTAGCTCTTGCCCATTTCGTAAGAAACGAGGGCGCCGAGGCTTTCCTTTTTGGCGCGAAGGGCTTCACCGTATTGGCGGACGACTTCCCCACGTTGGGGGGCGGTCCATTTTCTCCACTCCACGAACGCTGCGGAGGCGGCGCTCATGACCCGCTCGTAGTCGTTGGCAGTTGCCGTGCTGAGTGAGGCGATGCGCTTCCCATCAACAGGGGAGTGGCTTTCAATGCTGGCCCCTGACCCGAAGGCTTCAGCGCCAATCATGACGCCGGGGTTGTGATCTTGGATGCCGAGGTCGGCAAGGATGTTTTGGATGTTCATGCGGCCCCAAAGGTACACGCTACCGCCCGAGGTAAATCATCAGCACACTCAAGTCTGAGGGGCTGACGCCAGAGATGCGGGAAGCCTCTCCGAGCGTGCGCGGAAGGCGGTCTGTGAGTTTTTGGCGTCCTTCGTAACTGAGCGAGGTGAGTCGCGTGAAGTCCAAATCCCGTGGAATCAACAAATGGTCCAACTTGCCTAAGCGATCGGCCATGTCTTGTTCTTTGGCAATGTAGCCTTCGTATTTAACCTGAATTTCCACTTGCTCAAGGACTTCGGCAGGGTGGGGGGTTGTCAACTCACGGATGGCGTCAATGCCCTCATGAAGCGCGTTGAGGGTGACGTGGGGACGGGCCAAAATATCTTGTGCACGCACCGCGTGTTTCAGAGGCGAGGAATTCACGGCATCCAGGACAGGTTGCGCTTCGTCCGGGGTTACGCTGAGTTTTTTCAGGTCCTTGCGCAGGGTTTGAACGCCGCCAAGTTTTGCCTCCAGCGCGGCCAGGCGCTCGTCGCTGGCGAGTCCCAATTCATGGGAAAGAGGGGTCAGGCGTTCGTCCGCATTGTCTTGGCGAAGCAGGATGCGGTATTCTGCCCGTGATGTGAACATACGGTAAGGTTCTTCAGTGCCTTTGGTGACCAAATCGTCGATCAACACCCCAATGTACGCTTGGCTGCGGCTGAATGTGATGGGTTCCTTGTTCCACGTGGAACGCGCGGCGTTGATGCCGGCCATCAACCCTTGGCACGCAGCTTCCTCGTAGCCCGTGGTGCCGTTGATTTGGCCGGCGAAGTAGAGTCCATCGACGAGCCGGGTCTCTAGGCTGTGCTGAAGTTGAGTGGGGGGGAAGTAGTCGTACTCGACGGCGTATCCGGGGCGGAACATCTTGGCGTGCTCAAAGCCCGGGATTTTGCGCATGGCACGGAGTTGAACGTCTTCCGGAAGGCTGGTGCTGAAACCGTTGACGTAGATCTCGCACGTGTTCCAACCTTCGGGCTCAACGAACACTTGGTGGCGATCCTTGTCAGCGAAGCGATCGATCTTGTCTTCAATGCTTGGGCAGTAGCGCGGACCCAAACCACGAATGCGCCCATTGAACATGGGTGAGCGGTCGAACCCTTCCCGAAGCAAATCATGCACCTCCGTGGATGTATAGGTGATGTGACAAGGGATTTGCTGGGTGATGGGGTGGTGGGGGAGGTAGCTGAAACGACCTGGGTTTTCGTCCCCTGGCTGCTCGACCATTTTGGTATAATCCAAGGAGCGCCCATCCACACGGGGCGGGGTGCCGGTTTTCATGCGCCCGCTGTCAAAACCGAGTTCCACAAGCTGCTCGGTGATGCCTATGGAGGCTCGCTCGCCTGCGCGCCCTCCACCAAATTGCTTCTCGCCGATGTGCATCAATCCGTTGAGGAAGGTGCCGTTGGTGAGGACCACAGACGTGGCGCGGATTTCCATGCCCAACCCTGTCTTGACCCCGACGCAGCGGCCTTGCTCAACAAGAATACCGACCACGCTGTCTTGCCAAAAATCCAAGTTTTGGGTGCCCTCCAACATCTCTCTCCAAGCCTGGGCAAAGAGGTTGCGGTCGTTTTGCGTTCTGGGGCTCCACATGGCCGGTCCCTTGGACTTGTTGAGCATGCGGAACTGGATGGCGCTCCGGTCGGAGACGAGCCCGGAATAGCCGCCGAGGGCGTCCACTTCACGCACGATTTGGCCTTTGGCGATGCCCCCCATTGCGGGGTTGCAAGACATCTGTCCAATGACCCCCATGTTCATGGTGATCAGTAGGGTGGAGGCCCCGAGGTTCGCGGCAGCGGCGGCGGCTTCGTTGCCGGCGTGGCCCGCGCCCACAACGATGACATCGTACGTCTGAATCATGAGGGCAAAGGTCGTGAGGATGTTCCTTAGCCGCGATGTTCCACGTGGAACATCGCCAAAGCATGGTCTTCGGCCGCGCGCATGGCTTGGGCGTCGGCCTCGGTTTTGTCCTTGAGCCCCACCAAGTGCAAGATCCCGTGAACCATCACGCGCCGAAGCTCTTCTTGAAACACAACACCCTGATTATCAGCGTTTTCAAAAACACGCTCAAAGGAGATCAAGAGGTCTCCGGCAAGGGTGTTGCCCTCAGTATGGTCGAAGGTGATGATGTCTGTGTAAGTGTCGTGGTCGAGGTACTTGCGGTTGTATTCCAGGAGCTCTTCGTCTGAGCATGCGACCACACTGAGGTCTCCGAGGGATTTGCCGTGATGTTCGGCCACGGAGCGAAGCCAGGACTTGACGGCACGACGGCCTTCCACTTTGCACGGGACGTCCCCGTCCACGAAGACAATCATCGGCTCAGGCGAGGACGTTGGAGAAGGTGAGCTCGACAATGCGGCCGTCGTCCTCGAACGCGCATTCGTCGGCGAGGTGGCGCATCAAGAACACACCTCTGCCGTGGGGCTTCTCGATGTTTTCAGGTGCCGTTGGGTCGGGTAGGTTGTCGTAGTCAAACCCAGGGCCTTCGTCTGAAATTCGGAAGACGAGGTTTTTCTCGTCAATGGCGCAAGACACAGACACCGACTTCTCGGGATCGAGTTTGTTGCCGTGCACAATGGCGTTGTTGACGCCCTCAGTCATGGCAATCAAGACATTCCCGTAATGCTCAGGAATGATGCTATGGTCTTCACTGATTTGGTCAATGAGTCGTTCCACCACCGCGATGTTCTCGGGCTTGGAGTCGAATCGCAATTCAGGCATCGTCGTCGTCATGGCGTCAATTCAGGGCTTCCGGGTTCGAGGTCCAAAGTATTGAAATAATCGTTGACGCGGTCGCGGTAATACGGAAGTAGTTCAGCAGGGACTGTGCGTAACAATTCGAGTTCGTTCATCTTCTGGCGGAGGTATTCGGACGCTTGTGGAGGTGTCGTTTTCAGCGCGTCGTCGCCTGTTTGGGAGGTGCGCTCCTCTTTTTCGCCCCGGATGCGCTCCGCATTTTCAGCCTCGAGCAGCCTTGTGATGAGGTCTTGTTGACGCTGGAGTGTGGCTTGATCGACCTGCCGGTTGACGAGGTCGCGCTCGATTTCCTCCATCTCTTTGGCGATGTCCCCCATCTGGTTGCCCTTTCCGGAACCGTCTTCGTTCAGTTGCTTGGCCTTTTCTTGGGCCATTTTTCGCAGGGCGGCTTGTTGGGCTGCCATCTGGGCGAGCTCCTTCGACATGCCGCCGGGCTTCTGCTTGCCAACCTCTCCCTTGTTCGCCCCTTTGCCCATTTGCTCCTTCATTTGTTCCAGCTTCTTGCCCAAGGCTTGCTGCATCTTCTTCATATCTCCGGCCTTTGGGGAAGAGGAGGGGTTGCCTGACCCGCCTGGCTTTTCGCAGTTGCCGGAGCCGGGTTGCTTTTGGGCCTCCTTCTGCTGCATCTGCTGCAACGCCTCATCCAAGAGCAGGGCGAGGTTGTTGAACGACGTCATGACGTATTGCTGGTTCATGGCGATGTCCGCCGTCTGACGATCCCCGAACCCATCGAGCGCCTTGCCCATGTGGCGATTCACCAATCCAATTTCTCGGTTGACCGCCGACGCAAGCTGCGGGATGCGCATGCCCAATTCGAACAAACTGTCCTCCACCATCACGGCGTCGTCTTTTAGTTTGCGCTGGGCTTGACCGTGATTGATGTACCGCGGGTCTTGTTCGTCGGTGAGTTTGAGTTCGGCCATCAACCCCTCTTCCTCAAACGACAGCGTCAGGATGTTTTCCAAAAGGGCCCGGAGCGCGTCCATGTCTTCGCTCGTGGATTCGGATTCCGAGTCCATCTGCATTTGTTCCATCTGCTGGGCGAGCTGCTCCATTTGTTCGCCCGCCTTTTGTTGGCTGTCAGAAGCCTTTTTGTCCTTGCCTTTGTCCAACTGCTCCGACCCTTTCTGCATCTCCTCCTGAATGGATTGCTCTTCCTCGGAGCTGTCCATCATGGGGTTGGGGTTTTCGAGTTGCTGGTTGTCCTTTTCCAGTTGATCAAGGTCTTTGCGCAGCGTGTCAAAAGCTTGGTTGAGGCTGTCTTGTTTGGCCTTGAGCTCCTCCGGGTCCATGAGGCCTAAATCCGTTTCCTCCGCCAGCATTTTCTGCTCCTCAGCAAGCTTCTTCAGATCCTCGATGGCCTCATTCATCTTGGTTTCCCACTCCAGTTGACGGAACTGCTCCAGCGCGCGGTCCAACTCCTTTTCCATGGCGTCATGGTTGAGCTCCATCTCGTTGAGCTGCTCTTGCATCTTTTCCGGGTCCATCTCCTCCATGAGCTCTTCCATTTGCTCGTAGATCTGGCGGAGTTCCTCGCTCATGATGTTGTCCATGAGTTTCTGGAGCTGGTCTTGCTTGTCGAGGATGCGCTCTTCTTGCTTGCTAAATTCGTTGGCGCGCTCGTCTTTGCGTTCGTTTTCCTCACGCATTTGCTCGAGTTTCTCTTGAAGCGATTTCTGCTGCTCCATGAGGTCTTCCATGGCTTGGCGGTCTTGCCAGGTCATTTCACCTTGTTCCCGTAAACGCTCTTGCATGGCCTCCATGGCTTCTCGCAACTCGGCGGCCTCGCGGGACGCTTCTTCCAAATTTTCTTCAATCGAGTCGGCGGTCTCGTTGCGCTCTTCACGGATTTCTTCTTGGCTGGGGGCCGCAATGCGGGTGGTGCCGGAACGGACCATTTTGGCCCCGTGGACCCCATCGTTGTCCCAAACTTCAAACCAACACTCCAGCACGTCGCCCTCTCGCCAATCCAATTCACCCATGTCCCACGTGTGGAAGAAGGTGCCTTGTCGGCCAGCAGGAACGCTCAGCTCCACGCGGCCATCGGTCTCCAACGGCCCGTCACCGGCGTAAAGGGGCTCGTCCAAGCCTTGTCGAGAGGCACGCTCTACAAAGGCCCACGCAAATGTCAGGCGGCTGAATCCGTAATCGTCTTGGATGGCGCCGGTGAAGTGGCGTCGCTTTCGGGAGGTGTTGTCCTGTTCTTCCGAAACGCGAATGGAGGGCTTGCCGTCGCGAATAACCCGAATGCGGTGCCGCAACGAATCGCCGATCGCATCCACGCCGGTGGGCGTGATCCAATAAACGGTGTTGGAGGAGGCCACCCAATTGGCGAGGAACGTGCTGGCCGCACCTGCCCGGACCTCCATCGGGTTGTCTGCGAGGCGCATCGTGACCCCATCCCCGTTGGCCACGCGGATGGACCATTGGATGGGCGTGCCCTCAGGCACTGTCAAATCGCCTTGGTTGCGCTGGTCGATGGCGGGAAGGCCCGTGTACCGAGGAGGGGTTGCTTCGACGCGGAGTTCCGCGAGCGAAGGCATGGCAAAAGGCACCGCCACATACTCGTCCGACCGCCATCCATTGGCCAAAAACCGAAACGGCGTGCTTGAACGCACAGAGGGGAAGGTGTATCGAAAGACTTGGTCAAGCGTTCGTTCCATGCGGAAACGCCCCCCCTGCACCTCCACCATCACGGCACTTGGAAGTTCGTCGCCAACCACCTCGACCTCGAGGGTGAGGGCGTCCCCGGCGGCGACCTTCAGGCTTTTGTTGCGAAGTTCAAACCGGAACGGCGCAGGCTCCACAAACTCGGTGCGGTGCTGCACGATGCGTGTCGCGGGCTCCGTCACCCAAGTGGGCTTCAGCCAAACCACGGCGCCGACCACCCCCGCCACAGGAAGCGCCATGCGCATGGCCTTCATGGCTGGGCCCACATCCACTGCTTGGGTGAAGGGCAGCGGCCGGAGGGAGGCGGTGCGTTGGTCAATGCTTGCGGCCAACAAGGTGACGTCCGCGCCTTGCGCGTTGTCCACTTGTTTTTGCAGCTGGAGGGTGTTGAGGAGTTTGTCCTTGACTTCGGGGAAGTGCTCGCCCACAATTCGCGCGGCTTGATCGTAACTCAGCCCTCGGCTCAGGCGAAACCATTGAAGCATGGGCCACACCACTTGGGTGACCAACACAGCCAGCGTCGTGGCGGCGAAGGCGTAGAAGAGGACCGTGCGTCCAGCCACACCGAAGCGTCCGACGTTTTCGAGCGCGGCAAGCAAGAGTGCACCCAGGGTGAGGGTTGCAAACGACAGCAAAGCCCCGCGAAGGGCTTTGTTTCTGTGGTACCGCCGGATGAAATCATCCAACTTTTCAATCAAGGATATGCCTGGCTTCATCTCTAGCTCATGAAAGGTACGCTACCTTCGACGTCCATTCACAACCTACGCCATGAAAGGAAATTTGGTTTCCCTCAGCGCTGCTTTGCTCCTCGCGGGCTTGATGGGCAGCACGACCGCCACCGCTCAGGACGTGGTCATCAATGAATTAAACCTTGTGGTTGGCCCGGAAACAGGGCAGTTTGTCGAACTCTACGGTGCGCCGGGCACGGCGCTGGACGGCCATGCTTTGGTGATTGTCAAGTCGGCCTTTTCAAGTGGCGATTGGTCAGCCCAAACCCAAGCCGTTGTGGACCTTAACGGACTCACACTGAACGCGGAAGGCTTCCTTGCATTGAACGGCGAGGGTTGGCAGAACTCTGTGGCTGGCGTGGTGTTGGCGGCCAGCCCAGCCTCGTCTTTCGAGCTGGACCAGACCCCCGTGTTCGGCGACATGGTGGACGCTGTGCTTTATGGCAACACCAGCGTGTCCAATCCTCAGATGACGGCCATTGTGGAGGTGGTGAACCCCAACGCAGAGGCGACTGTCTTCGAAGGGGGAGAGGGTGTGTCTCCTGGGTCAGACGGTTTGTCGCGCGTTCCCGACGGCGGCGCGGCGTTTGACCAGGCCTTTGTGATGCAGGCCCTCAGCCCCGGATCGTCCAACATGCTTTCTTGTGAAGGGGGTCACTTGGCGCTGAACAACCCCGCAAACACGGTGTTTTGCACGGACATCGGACCCGCCATCGTCGGGTTCACACATCAGAGTGACGCACCGAATGCGGCTACAAGTTTGGCCATTGTGGACTCCGAAACCGGGGAGGTGTTGGAGGTGTTCCTTGGAACCGCCCTCAACATGGAAGGATTGGGAGACGGCATATTTGAGGTGCACGCCATTTCGCACGACGCGTTGCTTGCCCCAGGATGGACGTCCTTGGACAGTGTTGTGACGTTGCCTGAAGGGGGGTGTGTCAGCCTGTCTGCCGAGCCCGTGACGTTGGTCGGGGAAACCTGTGAGATTCCTTCGTGCGATGGCGGCACGTTGTTGACGGCAGGGGGAGAGGCAGACGCCGAAGCATGCCTCACGGAAGACGGCGCGCTCGTGCCCTTTGGATACTACAGCGACGCTGTGGAGGGGGAGTATGTCTTCTTGATCTGCAACGAAGCGGATGAGATTTTGGTGACCACGGACGAGCCGTACTACGACTTTGCAGCGTTTGGTGAGGCAGGAGATTACCACGTTTGGGGCCTTAGTTACCAAGACGGGTTGGACTCCACCACCATTGCCAGCGGATTGTCTGTGTTCGAAGCTGCGGCCTTGGGCTGCGACAGCTTGTCTTCAAACGCCTTGCCGGTGACCATTTTGCAATGCGGCTCTGCCGGGTTGTGCGACGATTTGATCATCAGCGAATACGTGGAAGGGACGAGCAACAACAAAGCCTTGGAAATCCACAACCCCACGCCGTTTGACTTGGACCTCACCCCGTATGTGATGGAGGTCTACAACAACGGCTCGGAGACCCCCATTCAAAGCTTGGACTTGGAAGGGATGCTCGTGTCGGGTGGCGTGACGGTGTTGGGCAACCCCCAAGCGGCCGCACCCATCGTCAATCAAAGCCAAGCCCTGAGCACGGTGACGTGGTTCAACGGCAACGATCCGATTGTGCTGCGGAAGAATGGCGAAATCATCGACATGATGGGCGTGATCGGGGAAGACCCGCTTGGCCCATGGCCTGTGGGTGAAGGCGCCATGGCAGAATACACGTTGGTCAGAAAGCCCAACATTGGCCAGGGCTCCACCAACTGGAACGAAGGCCAAACCCAATGGGACGCCTACCCGCAAGACACGTTTGACTTCCTCGGCGAGCACACGGCATCGTGCGGCGGCCTGGGAACGATGGTGGTGGGTTTTGCAGCTCCGGAGCTGTACGTGGCGGAAGGCAGCGCAGTCGCGGTTGAGATGCTCGTCGGCTATCCCCTCGAGGACGTGGAGGTGCAGGTTTCCGTCACCGGCGGCGATGCCGAATCAGGCTTGGACTACCCCGCCGTGTTCCCACTGAACTTCACGTTTGAGTCCGGCTTGTTGAACAGCCAGTCGTTCAACTTCGTGGCCATCGACGAGGAAGACCCCGAGCTTCAGGAAGACGTCGAACTGACGTTGACCATCCTTTCTGGCGGAGCGGTGTTGGGCATTCAAACCGTGGTGGTGCACATCCTTCCGTCGGATTTGACCTACCCCGTGTACGACATCGACATGGTGCGTGGCACCAACAACCAAGGGGTGCTCGACAGCATTGATACGGCGTGCGAATTGCGCGGCATCGTCCACGGCTGGAACGATTATCCTCAGGGCCTTCGTTTCACCTTGATTGACCCCACAAACGGCATCAACGTGTTTAGCGCCATCAACAACTTTGGCTACGAGGTGCAGGAGGGAGACAGTGTTCGGGTTCGTGGGGTCGTGGGCCAGTTTGCGGGTCTGGCCACGTTGTACGCCGACACCCTGATTTACGAGGGCGGCGGGTTCGACACTGAAGAACCGATTCTGGTTCAAGAGATGGGCGAGGAAACGGAGTCGCGCGTGGTCAAGCTGAAGTGTGTGAAGCTTGTGGACCCAGCGCAATGGACCAACAACTTCCCGTATTTCGACGTGATGGTCGATTATGGCATCGGCGATCTGCAAATCCGAATCGACGGCAACACCAACATTTGGGGCACGGAACCGCCGATCGGGACGTTTGGGTTGACGGGCATTGGAGGTCAGTCTGACGGCAACGCGCCTTTCTTGGACGGCTACACCCTGTTGCCAAGAAGTTTGGACGACTTGACCGAGCCGGTCCTCTCGTTGTTCACAGTACCTGACATCCTTGTTTTGGGTGGCGATCCTGTGTTTGCCATCAACGAGAGCGAGAACGCCGACTTCTTCCAATGGTCCTTTGGCAACGGCACGTTCAGCAACGAGGAAGACCCCGAGTTGACCTACACGGAGCCCGGCACGTACAACATCTTCTTGACGGTCACAGACGAAGAAAGCCAATGCTCAGACCAGTCGACGTCCCAAATCGTCGTCGAAGAGGAAGATGCTGTGGCGGAAACGTCCTTCGACCTCGACCTTTTCCCCAACCCGGCTTCAGACGTCTTGCAAGTGTCTTGCGTCACGGCCGCGGAGATGGTGGTTCGTGATGCGGCAGGCCGTGAGGTTTGGCGCGAGCGTATGGCGGCCGGTCGTCGGTCCCTCGATGTGACGTCGTGGGCTCGGGGCGTCTACACCATGGAGGTGAAGCCCGAGTCTGTACAGTGGGCCACCCAAACCACACGTTTCGCCATTCAGCACTGATGTCAGCTCGGACCCGAAGCCTGTTGTTGCTCCACGGGGTTGTGGTGATTTTTGGGTTTACGGGCATTTTGGGCAAACTCATTTCGATTGATGCCGAACCCTTGGTGTTCTGGCGCGTCACCCTCGGTGGGTTGACCACCGCAGCATTTTTGTGGTTCCGATCGCGTTGGTCGTCATGGACGTGGCCCAACGTGCTTCGGGTAGGCCTTGTGGGCTGGGTGGTTGCGGCGCATTGGGTTACGTTTTTCGCGTCCATCAAGGCGAGTTCTGTGGGGCTAGCGCTGACCATGCTGGCCACGGCACCGTTGTTTGTGGGGCTCATTGAGCCGGTTGTCTTCAAACGTTCCATAGCGTGGCGAGAGATGGCGATGGCAGCTGTTGTGTTTGTGGGCATCGCGCTTGTGTTTCAGGCGGAACGAGACCAAACCGCAGGCATCCTTCTCGGGCTGGCAAGTGCGGTGCTTGCAGCGGTGTTCAGCACCGTCAACGGGGTGCTCGTCAAACAGCATGATCCGGTTCAATTGAGTGCCGTGGAGTTGTTGGCAGCCAGTGTGGGGATGGCGTTGTGGTTGGCCATTCAAGGGGAGTTTGACCTGTCGTTGATTCAGCTGTCTGGGTCGGATTGGCTTTGGATCTTGTTGCTTGCGGTTGTGGCCACGTCGTTCGCCTTCATGGTGTCCATCCAGGTCTTGCAGCAACTGACGCCCTTTGAGTCGGCCATGGCCATTAACCTCGAACCGATTTATGCGATCGTGCTGGCATATTTCTTGTTTGACGAGCGCTTTTCTTCGGGTTTTTACCTCGGCGCGGCGTTGGTCATTGGGGCGGTGTTTGTAGATACGTTGCTCCGCGCTACTCCACGTGAAAAAGAGACGCTGCCACACGGTCGCCCATGATCCATTGTGCTTCTGGAATTCGGAAACGACCCCCCTCAATCGACACCAAGTCTCCACAATTCAGCGCGTGTGACCAAGCATGGGGGTCGACCACGTCGGGCCGCAACCCGTGGGCCTCATGCAGGTCTCCCGGGTTGATGCCATCGGCGGTCCGCAGTCCGGTCATGATGGCCTCGTTGTAGCGATCTGCCGGGGAGAGGGTTTCCCGCGATTCAGACAACGCCCCCTGTTCCAACGACCGGATGTAGGCAGGGTTGTTGGACACGTTGGCGTAGCGGTCAGGGGCCAAGAACCCGTGCGCACCAGGTCCAAGACCCAAGTAGGGTTTTCCCGACCAATACGCGCTGTTGTGGATCGCCTTCCAGTGGCCTACATCGTCACGGGGAGCGGCCCAATTGCTCGTTTCGTAATGGGACCACCCACGGTCGGCCATGACGCTGCACAAGTGGTGGTATTCCTGAACGGTGCGTTCGTCGGGAGGCGGGGTTTCTTCGCCGCGCTCCACACGGGTGCCAAGTGCGGTTTGCGGCTCCACAGTCAGGGCATACGCGCTGAGGTGCCGCACGGGAAGGGCGAAGGCACGCTCCACGTCGTCCTGCCATTGGCGACCTGTGGGAACCCCGTAGATCAGGTCCACCGTCATGGTGTCGAAGCCGGCGGCGTAGGCCCGATGGATTCCCTGTTCCGCCTCCCTGCCGGTGTGGGCGCGGTTCATCCAACCCAAGGTCTTGTCGTCGAAGCTTTGGATGCCCACACTGAGGCGGTTGAAGCCAGCCTCCAGCCAAGCGTCTAGCTGTGCATCCTCCAAGTCCTCGGGATTGGCTTCCAAGGTAACCTCTGCAAGCGTGGACACATCCAACTGCAAGGCGTTAGAGACCCCGTGAACGAGTCGTTTCATGGCGTTGGGGGGCAACAGGGAGGGCGTGCCGCCTCCGAGGTACAGGGTCGTCACAGGTCCGTTCAGCGACCCCAAAAAATGTGGGGCACGAAGTTGGGCTTCCGACGCGATGGCATGAACCATGGCGTCGAAGGTTTGGGTGTTTGTCGAGAAGTGGAAGTCGCAGTAGTGACAGGCTTGTCGACAAAACGGAACATGGAGGTAGACACCGGCCATATCCCAAAGGTCGTGGCTTCCATGCTACCTTCGCCTCATGGCACGAGAAATCCAGTGGGACGAAGTCCGTGTTGAACGCACACTGACGGACATGGGCACCAACACCGAGTGGACTGCCTTGGGCCCCCGCACGTGGTCCGTGTTGCAAAATGGCGCGCGCTACAAAGTGGAATGCGAGTCCGGTCCCGACTCAGAAGGTCATCTGGTCATTCGCATCAACGGGGTGCGTCGTGAGGTGCGTGTGCTCGATGATCGGGGCAAATTGCTCGAGAAGATGGGCATGTCCGTCTCCGCAGGTGCAGCGTCAGGGGACATCAAGGCGCCCATGCCGGGCAAGGTGTTGCAAGTCTTGGTCAAGCCAGGAGATGCGGTAGAGGAAGGCCAAGCGCTGCTCGTGCTGGAGGCCATGAAGATGGAAAACATGATCAAGGCTGTGGCGGTTGGCACCGTTTCTGAGGTGCCCATTGCCGAAGGCGAAGCCGTGGAGAAAGGTGCATTGTTGGTGGGGTTTGAGTCTTGATTGTTCCCCACGCCTTTCCCCGAAAGCCTGTTGATGACATGTCGTTGAAGGGACATTCTGCGTTCTACGTAAAACTACCTTCGAAACATGACCATTCGTGACGTTTATCGCGTGTGTTGCTGCGCCTTTCTTGGTGCCAGTATTGCCTCCGTCGCTCAAGGCCAAGCGTGCAGCAACGCCCTCGACCTCTGTGGCCATTCGGACACCACCGCCGTGTTGGGGTCGCCCTTGGATTTGCCCGGTTCTGCAGCTTTGGTAGGGGTGTTTGACGCCAGCCGCGTCCAAGTGATCCACTTCCACACGACGTTCTTCGGACAGTTTGCAGACCCTTCTGAGCCAGTCAACGTGGTGTTGAGCGCCTCGTCGTGCGAAGCGCCCCTTGTGGCCAGGGTGTTTCAATCCAACCCTTTGAATGAGTGCAACGCTGAGGAGTTCGTCCCCGCCTCTGAGTTGTGGACGGTGTCGACCGACACCACACTGACCACCCTTCCGCTGTTTCAAAACACCGACTACGTGCTGTTGCTCGGTTCTTCGGCCTCGGACTGCGAGGTTGACGTGCGGTTGGAAGGCCTCGCGATGAGCATTGACGCCTGCTGCACGTCATCCATCGATTACGGAGAAAGCACGACAGTGGAGGTGTTGGGTTCGGACCCCGATTTGGGCTTCGATTGGACCCCGGTGGAGCTGGCCCAAATGGTGGATAACCAACTTGCGGAGCTCAACCCATATGAGACCACCACCTTCGAGGTGACGGGGTACATCCAAGGCTGTTCCTACACGGATGCGGTTCTCGTGGCGGTGGGGTCGCCCATTGAAGTGCCCAATGCGTTTTCGCCCAACAACGATGCATTCAACGACACGTGGAACATCTACGGGCTGTCCCAGTTTCCAATGTCGACCATCGAGGTGTTCGACCGTTGGGGCCAAAGCGTGTTTCGTTCCGTGTCCTATCCCAATCCTTGGGCAGGCAAGAATCGCGGAGTGGATGTCCCGGAGGGCACGTACTACTACGTGATACACCTGAATGAACCGAATGCCAACCTCGCCCCTGTTACGGGGCATGTCGCCGTGATCCGATGAGCGTAAAACACCTTTTGACCTTGGCGTTGGTGTCCGTGTGCTGGTCTGCGCAAGCGCAGTTCGTGGGGACGCGTTCACTGTTCTTGATGTCCAATTTGTTGGACAACCCGGCAGCTGCGGGCAACTCGCCTTGTCTGGACATGCGCATGGGGGTTCGCTCCCAGTGGACAGGATTTGAGGGTGCGCCGTTGACGAGTTTTGCCTCCCTGTCGGGTCGGTTGGGCCAAGGCACGACTTTGGCACACGGGATGGGGGGCTACGTGATGACCGATGCAATCGGCCCCTGGTCCAACACGAGGTTTAGCCTTGCGTACGCCACCAAAATCCGACTCACCACGGGCGCCCGGTTGAGTGCAGGGATCGGCTTGGGGATGGTCCAGTACCGCTTGGATGTGGGCAGCCTTCAGTTTCCCGAAGTGGCTGCCACCGATGATCCAGCGTTGATCGGCTCAGCGACTTCGCAAACGGTGTTCCCGACGATGGATTTTGGGTTGTGGTACGAGGACAAACTCAATTTCGCGGCATTCAGCATTCAAAACGTCACAGCGACCACATTGACGGACATCGCGGCCACCACATCTTCAGGCCGGACGGCAGTGTTGACGGGGGGACGGTACATCAAGTTGGACCGTCGGTTTGCCTTCCGCCCCGCGCTTCAAATGCGAATGGCTTCCGGACTGCCTGCAGCCATTGATTTTCAAGGCTCATTCAGCATGGACAACCGCATCTCGATGGGTCTGGGCTACCGCTCAGGTTCCGCATTGGTCGGAGTCGTGAACCTGAAGCTATTTGAGTCAATGACGGTGGGGTACGCGTATGATTTTGGGGTCTCTGCTCTGAACGTGGCGGGACGAAACTCCCACGAAATCGTGATTTCACTGACGGCGTGTGACAAGGACGACCCGTTCTTCGGTACAGGAGGCCGTTGCCCCGCATACGACTGACATGTACGACACCTTGTCCAAGCGATTGCTTTTTCTGGCTGCCGCCGCCATCGTGGTGGTGACGCTTGGATACACCCAACACCTCTCCTCCATCATCCGCGAAGAAGAGCAGCGGAAGGTCGATTTGTGGGTGGAAGCGGTGAAGCAGCGGGCGGAGCTTGTGACCTACACCCAAACCCTGTTTGAGGACCTCGGCTCGGAAGAAAAGAAGCGCGCCGACCGGCTCGCCTCCGCCTATCGGTTGATTCAGGAAGCCCCTAATGGAACGGATTTGACCTTCGCGGGCGACTTCTTGGTGAACAACAACACGGTGCCCGTGCTGATCACGAACAACGCGGGGGATGTGGTGTACAAAGTCAACGTGGATCCACCGCCGGAAGGTGTGGTCGAGCGGGCGTATTACGACAGCATTCGGCGCACCCAAATGAGCCGGAACCCACCCATCCGTTTCGAAGAGGTGGGCCAAACCATCTACTACGCCGAGAGTGTGCGCCTAAGGAAGCTGCGCGAGGCCATGGACGAGTTGATCGAATCCTTCATTTCGGAAACTGTCATCAACAGCGCGTCCGTGCCTGTCTTGTTGATTGACTCGACGGCCACGAAGGTGGTCAAGTCTCAAGGCATTGACGTGTCGAAACTCGACACCCCTGAGAAATTGCAAGCACATTATGTGGCCATGGCCGAGGACAACCCACCCATTCCCGTGTATTTGCCAGGGGAGGGTTGGCACATGGTCTTTTATGAGGAGAGCGCGGTCTTGACTCAGCTGCGCTATTTCCCCGCTGTGCAGTTGCTGTTGATCGCGGCATTTTTGCTCGTCGCTTACCTTGTGTTCTCTGCCTCGAGGCGGGCGGAACAAAACCGGGTATGGGTGGGCATGGCCAAGGAAACTGCGCACCAGTTGGGCACGCCTTTAAGTTCGTTGATGGCGTGGTCCGGGTTGCTCGCGGCGAAGGGTGTGGAGGAAGAAGCGCTGAAGGAAATGGACAAAGACATTGCCCGACTGCATGTGGTGGCGGAGCGCTTCTCCAAGATCGGATCCGAAGCCACCCTCAAGGAGGACAACCCCCTTGAAGTGGTTCGAGAGACCGCGGAGTACATGCGTCCCCGCGTGAGCAAACACGTGGAGATGGTTCAGGAACTGGGCCCTGACACAGGGCATTTGATGCTCAGCCGCCCCCTGTTGAGTTGGGTGCTTGAAAACCTGATTCGCAATGCCGTGGATGCCATGGATGGGGAGGGCGTTCTGACCGTGCGGGCGCATTGGCGGGGAGACGCCTTCACCATTGAGGTGGAGGACAACGGCAAGGGCATGATCAAGGCGGTGGCGAGAAAAGTGTTTGATCCCGGCTTCACGACCAAGGATCGCGGTTGGGGTTTGGGCTTGTCACTCGCCAAGCGCATTGTGGAAGAGGTTCACGAAGGCCAAATCCTCGTGGCGTCCTCCGAACCGGGCAAAGGCACGTGTTTCCGGATGGTGTTCCAAGCGTGAACGTCCGTCAGCGGACGATGAGGATCCGCCCCACTTTTTGTTCCCGGGATAACACACCGTCTTCCCGGTATTCCCACTTCACGATGTAAGGGTACCATCCATCGGGCAAGTAGTGGTCTCCGTTGCCCAAATCAGGCGCCCCTCCATCCCAAGGTCGATCCGCGTCTTCGGTGGACCAGACCTGCTCTCCCCACCGGTTGAAGACCTGGAAGGAGAAGGCGTCCCATTCGCAGCTGCTCTCGATTCGGAACCCCTCATTCAACCCATCTCTGTCTGGGGTGAAGGCGTTGGGAATCCAGACGTGACATCCGCAGTATTCCTCTTCCACTTCGGCAAGGGCCACCGACGATCCACAGGCGTTGGTTGCGGTGATGTAGTGTTCGCCTCCCGTGACGTTGTTTTCAAATCCGTAGGCGCCTTCAGTGGACCACACCAAGGAGAAGGGAATCTCGTAGGGGTCGGTGTCAAGGACGGGAAGCAGCTCCACGCGCACTTCGGTCGAGTCGCCAATGCAGATCAAGGGATCCACGGCCGAAGCCACGACGTTGAGGTTGGGGAGCACATCCACATGCGTGGTGTGGCTGTCCATGCACCCTGTGGCGTTGTCGCGCACGTCGATGAGGTATTCGCCCTCGTCGTAGGCGCTGTATCCCGCTGTGGCGGCATCGTTGTTCACACTCCAAACCCAGGTGCCGACGGGGTTGTCGGTTTGGGTGGGCCACACAAACGAATACGGGGCATCCAACACGCAACGAGACACGCTGTCGGGCTGCGAACCCACGGTGGGCGTAGGCCACCATGTGACGTATGCCGTATCCGATTGGGCGCACTCGCCGAGCGTGACGTTGGCCACAAATGGACCTTCGCCCATGGACGCCACCACGGGCAGGTTGGCGCCGTTGCCCCCAACGTTCCAGCTCAGCGCATCCACGTTGCCTGTGACACTCAGCACGGCCACTTCTTCGTCACACAAGGGTGCAGGGTCTACCAGCCCTGTGAAAATGGGAGGAAGCATGGTGTAATTGAACGACTCGATGCTTTCGCATCCGTTGTCGTGGATGAGGTTGGCTTGGTACACCCCCGCGCCCGCCGCAGTGAGGCTTGTGGTTCCTGTGGGTAGGTCCCACGAGGCTACGGAGGCGTCGTTGAAGACGTTGAAGCCAACGACCCCGGTGGATTCCCAGCACAGGCTGCTGGGGGTTGTTGTGAACGCTCCTTCAGCCAGAGGGAGCGCCTCGATGACGATGGACTGAGGGTCAGATTCGCAGCCATTGACGACGGAGGTGGCGGTGAAGGTTCCGCCTTGGCTCACGTTGAGGAGGGGTGAGCTGGAGTTCTGCCAGGAGGCGGTGGCTCCCGCGGAAGGAACAACCACGACTTCGACGGGCTCCCCGTCACAAATGATGACGGGTCCTGCGGTTGGCTCAGCATCGACGGAGAAACTGACGTCGGGCAAGGCTTGGAACGTCACATCCACTTGAAGTTGGGCGCTGCACACCCCGAGTGTGGCTGTCACATCGTGAATTCCTGCAACCGTGGCGATGCTGGTGGCCCCTTCAATCCCATCCCAGGCGATGGTCGCGCCAAGGGCTGCTGTGGCTTCCAGCGTAGCCTCCAACGCGCCACACACTAACAGGTCAGGATCCACCAACAACTGTAGGGCAGGGTCCAACACGTCGATGTCGAAGGTCGCGTGCGTGGGGCAACCCGCGGCATTGAAGCCAGTCATGGGGTAACTGCCGGCGGTGCCGACGGCCAACACGTCGGCGTTGTTGGCATCCCAAACGGCGTCTACCGTTTGACCCAAGGGCTGGGTTGTGAACTCTGAATCACCACCGACGCAGCCCACCCAAGGGGCGGGTTCCACGACGGTCAGGCCACTCAGGTAGGACGAGTAAAAGAGCGAGCTTTCGCAGAATGACTGCGGATTGGAGAGCCCCCCCGTGCTTCCAGTGAACCCCCAATAGACGAGTGGGTCCCCATCGAACACGTCGTTCACAAGGTCCACCGTCAAACTGTGTCGGAGGCTTCCTGCGAAATAGACTTCCAACACGGTGGTTGCAGGGTCCCAAACGACGCTCAACGGGTAGTCCAGGCCTGTTTCGATGTTGGCTGCAGTGGGGTGGGCTTGAACCGCAGCGGACAATTCATTGGGCGTGTCGTGCTTGAGTGAACCGTCACGAAAGATGGCAATGTGGTCCCAGGGATCGTCAAACTGGTTGACGGGGCCCGCCACAGGGGAACCATCGTTGGAGAAGGTGTCCATTTCGATGGCGAGGGAATTGGAGGCAAACACCCCGCCAGGACCATCGAAGCCGTATCCGATTTGGGCACCATTGATGGACAGGGGGCCTGTGGCGAGGTTGGAAATTTGCTGAAGGACAAAGCACACGCCGTCTGCCCCATCGTCGCTTCCGCCAAAATTCATTTCGAAGTCCAACTGGAAGGGCGCACCCAAATGCAGGGGACATTCATGCCAGGCCGCACCGCGTCGGTTGTTGATGTTGGGGGTGAGTTGAACGCAATCGGCCCCGTTGGGTGTGGCGTCTTGTACCAGGTTCCACTGGCCCCAAGCAGGGAGTGTGGAGCACAGAAGCAGAATTGCAGAGCAAAGCAGAGCGCGCATCAGAGGGTCAGAGGTTGCGGATGACGTCGATGATGCGCTCGGTGGCGTGACCGTCCCAAAGCGGGGGCACAACCCCTTCCTTGGGGTTGTCGATGGCGCGCATGACGTCCGCGACATTGAGCTCGGTCAACATTTGGTTGGTGCCAAGGGTCGTCGTGCTCGGCCGCTCCGTGTTGGGTCGGAGTGTGATGCACGGCACTTGCCGGTACGTCGTTTCTTCTTGAATGCCTCCCGAATCGGTGACGACAGTTTTGGCCTTGGAGATCAAATGCTGGAATGCGAAGTAGTCCATGGGTGGCGTCCGCTTCAACCCGGGATGCTCGAGCACATCGGCAAACCCAAAAGACTCCAAGTTCTTCTTCGTTCTTGGGTGGATGGGGAAGACCACAGGCTCGGAGGCACAGAGGTTTTGGAGGAGGTCCACAATGAATTGACACCCCTCCCGGTTGTCCACCGTGGCGGGTCGGTGCATGGTCAAAAGATGGAAATCCTCTCCCGCGCCCAAGCCGAGGTCAGAAAGGATGGGGCTTCGATCGATTTGGGGTGAGAAGTGCACCAGGGTGTCAATCATGGTGTTGCCCACGAAGTGCACATTGCCTCCTTGGTCGAGGCCCTCGTCTTTCAGGTGGGTCATTCCCGAGTCTTCTGTGACAAAGTGGTGTGCACTGAGCTGGTCGACCAAAATGCGGTTGATTTCCTCCGGCATGGAGCGGTCAAAGCTGCGCAGACCTGCCTCCAAGTGGCCCAAAGGAATCCCGAGCCGTTGAGCGGCAAGCGCCCCGGCAAGCGTGCTGTTCACGTCGCCAGGGACCAAGACGAAGTCCGGCTTGACCTTCTCCATGACCTCCACCAATTGGGTGGTCATGTGGGCGAATTGCAAGCCCGCAGAACCGGAATGCAGCGTCAGGACGTGGTCGGGTCGCAGGTTAAATTGGTCAAAAAAGACCTGCGACATCGCCTTGTCGTAGTGCTGCCCGGTGTGGACCAAGGTGAGCTTGGCGCCGGGAATGGCATCCATCACCTTGCGAAAGCGCGTGACCTTGATGAAGTTGGGGCGCGTGCCGATGACAATGAGAAGGTGCATGGGTTCAGGTCAGTGGGTGGTCTGCGGCCCCAATGTATGAAGCAGTTCGCTGTATTCGTGGGCCAGCGCGTCCCGTTGGAATCGCTCGGGGGAGGCGTGGCTCGTTTTGCCGGCGAGGGCCTGTTGGATTTGGTGTGCAAATCCCCGGTCATCTTCCATGCCACAAAGGTCAAACCCCCATGACCCCAACAAGCGCTCGAGGTCGCTGTCTAGGGCGCCTCCGGCAATCAAAGGACGTCCTGTGGCGAGGTATTCAAAAGCCTTACCTGGGATCGTACGGCGGCCGGTCTCGTTGTTGTTTTGGAGAATCACCAAAGCATGGCATGGCGACATCGCTTGAGGAACCGCGTCGTGGGAGACGCTCCCTGCGAATCGCCACGCGTCGGAAGGAAGGGTTTGCTCCAGATCTGCTTGGATGGCGGGGTCGAGCGCGCCGTAAAGGACCAAGTGCAAAGGCCGGGAGGTCTCGGGACGGGCGTTGTGGTCCCGGATGGCACGCCACAATCCGGGGGCGTTTCGGCTTCCGTACAACGACCCAAAGAAGCCAAGCACAAAGGGCCCGTCTTCAGGCGCGTCCTCGAGGTCAAATCCATCAGCCGCATCGTAGCCATTGGGAATCCAGACGCCCTTGGGGTCGCTGTCTTGCAAGGGTCGTCCCAGAATGGACCCTGCGGCTGAAGGCGCGGTGACCACCACCCGGTCTGCGTGTTCGACCACCTTCCGTTCCAGAGCCTTGTGTCGGGCACGGCTGCGTGCCGTCAAATTGAAATCGTCCAAATAGTCCATGTCGGACCACGGATCGCGGAAGTCCGCCACCCAGGGAGTGTCTGGAAAGGCCTGTTTCAAGCCGAGGGCAATCAAATGGGTCGAATGCGGAGGGCCTGTGGAGACAATGGCGTCCACCGGAGCTGTCGCGAGGCGATTTTTCAACCGGCGAATGGAGGGCTGAATCCAAAACATGCGCGCGTCCGGGATGAACACGTTGCCGCGAACCCATTGGACGAACCCGCCGGACCTCTTCTTTCCCGAAGGACTGAAAGAGCTTCCAAATCGGTTTTGGGACCGCCCCAATTTTAAGGCGTCGAGCCACGAAGCGGGCTCAACGATGGCCCCCTTCCACACTTCGGTTTCGGGAGACACGTCCGACTGCAGCCCAGGATCCCACACCGGGTAATGGGCCCCGTCAGGCACGTAAACCACTGGAGACCAACCGTATTTGGGCAAATACTTGGCGAACTTCAACCAGCGCTGAACCCCTGCACCTCCTGAGGGAGGCCAGTAGTAGGTCACAATCAACACGCGCTTTTCAGCCATGACCTCAAAGCTAAGCCGCGTCGAATCATGGTGAACAAAGAGAACTGACTTACATTTGCGTCCTCCTTACCGAGAGGCCCGGGTGGCGGAATTGGTAGACGCGCGCGACTCAAACTCGCGTTCCGCAAGGAGTGTGGGTTCGATTCCCACCCCGGGTACAGAGAAAGCCTCGCGTCGAGCGGGGCTTTTTTGTGTCAAGTCGCGCCGTTCTTGTTGAGGATGACGAGGGCACCAATGACGCCAGGAACCCACCCAAAGCAGGTGAGGATGGCGACGATTACAATTGACCCGCACCCGCGATCGTACACCGCAAGGGGCGGAAGCAGCAAGCTCAAAAGGACACGACCTAAACTCATCAGCGCAAAGTAGGGTCAATGCCGCGTACCTTCATGAGATGAAACAGCACATTTTGTTTGCGGTCGTGGCGACGTTCGTGGCGTGGACGATGGCAGACCATGCACACGGCCAAATCACGGTCAACGAGGGAGACCTGCCGCAAGGCGGAATCGACCACGTGTTCCAAAACATCACACCGGAATTGTTCTTGGATTTCGAGACGTCGGGCCCGGGGTGGATTTGGGATTTCTCGGAACTTGAACCCGAGGACTCGACCGTGGTGGGTGTGCAAGACATCGGCGAGGCGTCCTTCACGGCGCTGTTCACCTTCGACAACGCGTTCCTCTATCCCGAGAACCAAGCCGACCATTTCTACACCTTCTTGAACATCCCGGACCTGGGCGACCTCGGCGGAGATATGGGTGGTGGCTTGCCGATTGAGCTCGATGAGGTGGTGGGTTACCACCAGTATGCTGAAGGGACCTACAACCAGGTGGGCCTCGGCTTGTCCGTGTCGGGCATTGAATTGCCGGTGCCGTTTGACGACGTCGACGAAGTGCACCCCGTGCCTTTGACGGTGGACGCGACGTTGGAGTCTACCGCATCCTACGTGGTGGAGGTGCCTGAAACGTTCACCTATGCGGTGGACCAAGACCGATATTCAGAAGTGGACGGCTACGGAACGTTGTTGTTGCCCGATGGTTCCAGCCACGAGGTGCTTCGGTTGAAGTCGACCATCACCAGCGACGACAGTGTGTACGTTGCCCTGGTCGGTCAGGGCTTCGCGTTTGAGCGCGAAACCGTCACTTACACATGGCTTGGGGACGGAGGCATGCCTTGGATGGAGGTAGCCACGACCTTGGGCGTGCCCACGGTGGTGCGTTACCAAGGGGCCACGCCTCCAGATCTCGACACCGACGGCACCGACGGTGTGTTGACCTTGAGTCCCACCCATCCGTTGTTTCCCAACCCCGCACATGCAGGCCAAACCATCACGCTGGGGGCAGACGCCCAAGCCACGTGGTCCGTGTGGAACGCTTCGGGAAGCCAGCAGATGGGGGTTCGCGGCACGTTGCTGTCCACGGAAGGTTGGGCGCCCGGCATTTACCTGGTACAAAACGGGGAGACAGGAGTGACCCGCCGCCTCGTCGTACGATGAGGGCCCCAAGGCCTTGGAGAGGAAAGCTCCCTCAGTTGGGGAGTTTGTCGCGAAGCGTGGCGTAGGTGAGGACACCCAGCACCCCGGCCACGACGGCGAGTACCACGGCGGTGGTCCCGCTGCCAATCAAGGCGTACATCGGACCCAGGCACGCGCCCGTCATGGCCCAACCGAGCAGTCGTCGTTCCTGCCCCAAAAGTGGCGGGTGCGCGCCACGAGTGCGTAGCCCCAGCCAGGCACAAGTCGAAGCAACCAGCGCCATGGGCCCTTGGCATGCGACGCCAAGGCATGGAGTCCCTTGTGTCCCACATGGATTTGGCCATGGACATCGACGACGACGACCCCGAGAAGCGGGGGCGTGGTCCATTTCGAAGGCAGGATGCTTTGGGCATCCTCGCTTTGCAGCGGCACACACTCAACCTCAGGCATACGCTGCCGTACCCATTGAACCGAGCGCTGACAAAGGTGGCAGGGTCCGTCGTAGTATAGCTTGGGCGCGTTCACACTGTAAATTTATAGAGGTACATTGTCTCCATGAAAACCACACTTCGCCATGCTGTGTTCGGCGCCTTGTTGACCTCGGCCTTGGCGGCTCAGGCCCAGCTCACCCAACCCAACCTGCCCGATTACGGTTTCTCCTTCGTCTATGGCGTGACCAACCTTCAACCTGAGGGGTTTGATTGGTCTGCGGCGTCCTCCATCCAGAACGTGAACTTTGATTTCGTTCCAGCAGACAGCACCGCATATGCAAACCAATTCTCACAAGCGGATTTCTCCCAGCAAACACCAGGCCAAACGGGTGAAATCAATGAGGCATTCTTCGAATACAACCCGGACTACTTCGGGTTTTGGGGAGGCGTCGATGGTGCGTCGGGCGCACAAATCTTGCACCCGGAAGTGGTGGAATATTTGCCCTACCCCATGGAGGTCGGTCATGTCCACCAGGACACACTCGTGTTTGATTTCATGGTGTCGGGACTGGCCTACGTGCGCGATTACTCGGTGGACATGGAGGCGGTTGAGGTGGGCACTTTGACGCTTCCGGGCGGTCAGGTGTTTGAAAATACCATGCGCATTCAAGCCCATGTGGCCGTGTTCGACAGCAGCGTGGCTTCAAGTGGCGGCATTCTGACTGAGGGGTCGCAATACTGGGCTCCGGATATGCCGCTTCCCGTTGCCCAAACCTACACGTACACCCAAGTCATCGGCGGTGACAGTTCGGTCATTTTCTCGGGCGGTGAGTTTTTGGTCGATGCGGCAGCAGGCTTTGACCTGCCCCTGGCGGCGTCGCTCGAGGCCTTCCCTTCACCGGCGAAGCACACCCTGAATGTGGTGGCCAAGGCGGGATCGTGGGTTCGGGTTCTCAACCTCCAAGGCCAAACTGTCGAGCGCCGTCAGCTCTCCTCAGACCGGGAGATCTGGGACGTGTCCACATGGCCTGCAGGCTTGCATTTCCTTCAAGTGGAAGGCTCACGCACCACGCGACGCGTCCTCATCACGCATTAAGCGGTTTGGGTGATCCTTGTTGTTGGGCGCGTCAGTACGCCCGCGCGTCGTTGCCTTCCATGTAGTATACGAAGGCCTTGTTGACGACCCGGTGCCCACCTGGCGTGGGGAAGTCGCCCGTGAAGTACCAGTCGCCGAGGTGATCGGGGCACGCTTTATGCAGGCCGTCGACGCTTTGGAAGATGATTTTCACCTCCGACTGCATGTCCTCGGGCGTGAGCAGGTCGCTGATGCGGTCGCTGATTTCCTCGTCCGTGAAGGGTGCGTAGATGGCCTTGACCTGGTTGACATTGTCTTTAAGCGGAAGCGTCAGTTGGTGCTTGCACGCCTCGTAAGTTTTCTGAAGGACGTCTTCCATGCCGCGCTCTTTGAGCAGGGAAACGGCTGCTTGGAACGCAATGAAATCTCCCATCCGGGCCATGTCGATGCCGTAGCAATCGGGGTACCGGATTTGGGGTGCGCTTGAGGCCACCACAATGCACTTGGGGCCAAGTCGGTCCAGGATGCGGAGGATGCTCTTTTTCAAGGTCGTACCCCGGACGATGCTGTCGTCGATGACCACCAAATTGTCGACCCCTCGCTCGACCGTGCCGTAGGTGACGTCGTACACGTGGGCCACGAGGTCGTCGCGGGAACTGTCTTCGGTGATGAAGGTGCGAAGCTTGGCGTCCTTGATGGCAATCTTGTCGACTCGAGGTCGCTCGTTCAAGATCGATTCGATTTCCGCGTGGTCAGGGTCGACGCCGAGGCCTTTGATGCGGGCAATCTTGCTCGCGTTGAGGTGCTCTTCCAACCCTTTGACAAGGCCGTAGAAGGAAGATTCCGCGGTGTTGGGGATGAAGCTGGTGACCGTGTGGTCCAAATCGTGTTCCACCGCCTCAAGCACTCGCGGGACGATGGCGCTTCCCAAGGCCTTCCGCTCTCGGTAAATGTCGGCGTCGTTTCCGCGTGAGAAGTAGATGCGCTCGAAGCTGCACGCTTTGCGTTCGCCCGCGGGACGGATTTCTTCGAGGTGGGCCTTGCCATTTCGTTGAATGATTAACGCAGAACCGGGGTCCACTTCTCGGATTTGGTCGGCGGGCACGTTGAAGGCGGTTTGGATGACGGGGCGTTCCGAGGCGGCCACAACCACTTCGTCGTCCTCGAACCAAAAGGCAGGGCGGATGCCGTTGGGGTCGCGCATCACAAAGGCGTCGCCGTGACCTGCCATGCCGCACATGACGTAGCCACCGTCAAAGTCGGTGGAGGCGCGCCGCAGAACGTGGCCCATGTCGAGGGTGTCTGCGATGCGTTCTGAAATGCTCTGGTTGTCGAGACCTTCTGCTTTGAGCGCTTCAAACCGGCGCTGGTTTTCCTCGTCGAGGAAGTGGCCAATCTTTTCTAACACGGTGACGGTGTCTGACTTCTGCTTGGGGTGCTGGCCGAGCCTCACGAGCACGTCAAACAATTCGTCGACGTTGGTCAGGTTGAAATTACCGGCCACCACAAGGTTTCGCGTGCGCCAATTGCTCTGGCGAAGGAAAGGGTGGCAGTTTTCGATCTCATTCTTTCCAAACGTTCCGTACCGCAAGTGACCGAGAAACAATTCGCCGGTGAAGGCAAAGTCGTTTTGCAGGGCGATGGCGTCTTGGAGATCTTCCGCGGTGAGGTTTTGGAACCGCCACATGATCTTTTTGAAGAGGTCATGAATGGGGCGAGCGTCTACCGAGCGCATGCGCGAGATGTATCGCTTTCCAGGGTTGACGTCGAGCTTGATGTTGGCCAAACCAGCGCCGTCTTGCCCGCGGTTGTGCTGCTTTTCCATCAACAAGTACATTTTGTTCAGTCCGTAGAAGGGCGTGCCGTACTTGTCAACGTAGTGCTGAAGGGGCTTCTTGAGGCGCAGCATTGCAATGCCGCACTCATGCTGGAGAGAGTCGCTCATGGGCGTTGGCAAAGTTAGGCATTTGTAGGGCTGTTGCGGCGCTACTTTTGGCGCCATGGAGGACCACACTTCCCCCCACATTGAAGCTTTGATTCGCCAAGGCTGGGAGACGGCACACAGCATCACGGCACACCTCGATGGCCTGCGCGATGCAACGCCCAACCCAGACCAAGAGGCCGCACCGTACGACAAGTACATCCCCATCAACCAGCAGCGCATCAAGCGCATCCGAAAGTCGTTGGCCAAGCAGGGTTTGAGCCCGGCATTGCGGGATACGGTGCGCGGGGTGAAGGCGGGCACGAAAATGTTGGTCTTGAACGAGTTTTGGTGTGGCGACGGCGCCCAGATTCTCCCCGTTCACGAAGCGATGGTGCGTGCGTCGGAAGGGAAGCTGGAGGTGCGGGCGTTGAGGCGCGACGAACACGTGGACGTCATGGATTTGTTCTTGACCAACGGAGGCCGGGCCATTCCCAAGACGGTGTTGCTCGATGAAGGCTTGCAGGTTTTGGGCACTTGGGGCCCCCGACCAGAAGAGGCGATGGCGCTTGTGAAGCGCATCAAATCGGACCCCGCGATCGCCCACACCTACAGCGAGCAGGTCCACAAGTGGTACACCCAAGACAAGCAACAGAACATTCAGGCGGAGTTGGCGGTATTTTTGGGACATGCCCAAGGAGCTTGAGCCCGAAGACTTTTACAAGACGCCCGAAGGGTTCATTGTCTTCA
>Ga0163111_10000212_pt1 | contig 34452 bp, 20 predicted proteins | sample CRUFie1St18metaG_FD_109645 | JGI IMG/M metagenome (GOLD analysis project Ga0163111, IMG submission 109645) | Marine microbial communities from the Costa Rica Dome - CRUD Field 142mm St18 metaG | ecosystem: Environmental > Aquatic > Marine > Oceanic > Photic zone | place: Costa Rica: the Eastern...
AACATGTTCACCTACTCTGGGCGAGTTGCTCCCAATATACAGGAACATGTTCACCTACTCTGGGCGAGTTGCTCCCAATATACAGGAACATGTTCACCTACTCTGGGCGAGTTGCTCCCAATACACAGGAACATGTACCCCTGCTCTGGGCGAGTTGATCCCAATACACAGGAACATGTACCCCTGCTCTGGGCGAGTTGATCCCAATATACAGATACATGTACACCTGCTCTGACTCAAACACAAAATGGATTCGTTCTTAAATCGGAAGCTTATCGTCCCCAGATCAATTCCAACCAACGGTTTTCCACCTTCAGTTTGCACTCATCATTAGAAAGAAGAGAAGATTTCCAGACAAAGTACCCCTTGGTTTTAAACTTAGCGGCGGCCTTGCTAATGAGCTGTTGGCCAGGCTCCAGATAATCAGGAGTATATGCCGCAAATCCAGGCACTATCATATCCTTTGGTCGATTGATTTTTAGCTTAAATCCGACTTTTTCGAGAGGCTTCATGACCTTATCCCCAAAGAACTTCAGTACCTGATCGGGTTGATTCTGTGCAGGAAGATTCACACTGATCCATGAGATATTGTTTTTATGTGTTCCTTTGGTTGCTGCTAGAATCCCCTCCTTTGAGCCTTCTATCCCTGCATTCAGATATTGGGTATCCACGATATTCATATTTGCCACATGCGAAACGACCCCGCCATAGGTTTGTGTATAATGATTGGTCAGGTCAATGATTAATTGTCCGTAGGTATTGAATACTGACTCCCATGTTTCTCCCTCTTTTCCTGCTTCCAAGTCAATATCAAGGCCATCAATCCCTAGAGGCTTAGCAACTTGCTCATAGAATGCCTTACAAAACGCCTCTACCCCTACCTTAGAAATGGCTTCAAATACATGCGAACCTGTCCAATATCCAACACTAAACAATAGGGTTTTCCCTCCCGCCTTGAGTTCGTCAAATATTTCATCAAGGTCTTCATACAATTCGTCGAAGGCCGTATCATTGAAGCTTAGGCGTAATTCGCCATATTCAATCTCTACTTCGAGCGAAGAAAACACCAATACATTAAAGCGCGTATTGCGCAAACGCGTGGTAGCTGTCTCCAACTTATCCTTCATTTTACGCTTCCGCGCAGGGCTTGCTATATCCCAATTTGCATCAAATATTGTGTCTATATACAGTATGTGTTTTGCCATTTCCGTTTATTCATTTCCTACCGACCCATATACTTCTTAATGCCATATGTATGCCATGGGTTACCCCTATATACCAATTTCTACATATAAGGGGTGATGATCTGAGCCTACATTTTTTCCAATAGCACGTTTCAATATTTTTATGTCCTTATCAACCATACAATGATCCAATGGAATGCGGAAAGGCCCTCCCCAAGTAGGCCAACTTCCATGAATCCCGATTCCATCTCGGCTATCAAACAAGCCCAATTCTTCTGTCAAAATCTTATAATAGGGAGAATAAGGCGTAATATTCAAATCACCAATAAGCATAAAGGGCCCCCCAACACTGTCTTGAATCGCACGGGTATCTCGGAGGTGTTGGTTACGTGCATTGAGCTGTCCTGGAGTTTCGGGGGCAATCGCATGGGTTGCATAGAGGTTTATTGCTGTATCCGCTAAAGGGATATGAGCGAGAATTGCAGGGTATAACAATTCGGGCTCATCCATCACATATAGGCGGGTTCCTTGAATCTTGCTCAATACAGCAATCCCAAAATACCGAACCTTCGGGTAGTAGACCTTATGTAGATAAGGCTGTAGGGCGGGCTTTAGGTGCTTTTCCCAATCGTAACCCAACTCCTGCAATACTACTACATCGGCATCTACTTTTTTGATGTATTCAATTGCCCGATCAAAGGATTGGTTTCTAAAATTAAGGTTGAGAAACAAACAGGAAAGAGATTCCTTCACAATTCCAGTATGAGGTCGTTTGCGGTAGACCTGCAACACAGGCAATATATTGATGATAATCAATAAACTAGCAACAAGTAAGCTGTACCGATCTTTATTCATCCATAAAAAAGGCAGGCATACACATAATACCATCATGTATTGGAGCGGAAAATGTGTCGTTAGCTCACAGAGCCAAGCCTTGTCGCCGAAAAAGGACATAGCAGTACATATGGCAATTCCTCCGACTACGCCTCGAACCCCTCCTAGCACATACCTATTCTGAAGAATTGCCATATGAATACCGCTTAACTATACTGGTTGTTGATTATTCTCATCTCTATTGAGCCTACATGATATGAAGTTTCTTCACAAATCGTTTGTCTCCGATTTGTACTTCCAACATGTAAATCCCTGCATCTACATCATCGACATTTACCTCCCATTGGTTTTGTCCCAATTCACCAAAAACTGCATTTTTTCGAACCAATCTTCCTTGTATATCTCTTAGTTCCCACACAACAGTCTCAGCAACAGTTAATTCTGTTTGTATGAAGAATAAACCCTCTGTAGGATTTGGATACACATGGAAACTGGATACATACTCAGTAGTCTTAGGCGAAATCGGGTCAGTACTGCTAAAGTAAGTAAGGTCGTATCCTTTATCCTCATGGAATAAGCCGTCTGGCCCCCAAACCCGCACATAATAGGTTCCTGGCAGAATAGCATTGGCTATAATGCTATCAGAAATAGAACCTTTGTTTGTAGACGAAACAAGCATAAAGCCCGTTGAGCTATACAATTCTAGGTCGTAATCGGCAGGCAAGCTTGATAGCCTTACTCGGATATGCGGTTGATCCATTCCTACTTCGATTCTGTACCAATCTTCATCTCCTGAAGGGCAAATTCGTGCATTTTGGTGTATACCAATTAACGGCACCCTTGCAGCAGTTGTCATATCATTGTTGGGTTCAAATACATCTCGACCACAATCGAAAGGCCCTCCTGTGTTGAAGTGGTTAATCTGCGAAACGATTTCCTCTGTCGTATCTGATGCCAATCCTGCCCCATTAATCGCTACCAAAGATACATAATAGGTTTGGTTAGGATTCAGGTTAAGTCCAGTCAGCAATACATTGCCAGCTGGCCCACTACTTGTCCACGGAATAACGTCTGAGCCTTGGTGAGTCGTTCCTACTGCATACTTATAATGATGAATCCCCGAATTAAAATCGCTCGCAGTCGTCCATTCCAATTCAGCCTGATGGATAGAGAAAATTACATTCAGCGGACTTACCCCAAAGAAAGGTTTGGTATAGTCAATCTTTGCATAATCACTATCAACATTCGACCAATTTCCTGCAAGGTCTTTGTTGACGGCCATCACTTGAATGGCATTTGAGCTATTGGTACTCTGTAGCGTAATTTCGTCGCTCGCGCCTACGGTATGCACCACACTTGTACCTCGCTCCTCATATACGCGGAAATCGTCAAATTCTGCATCGCAACTTGCTGTGCGAATAGAGACATATTGTCCTCCCTGATGAGGGTTGGGATCGACCCAACGGAGAAGCTCTTGGTCATCCATATAGAACACAACTTCTCCTGTGAAGGAATTGCAAGTTGCTTTGAAATCATACCATACGCCAGGACTAAAGGATACATCATTATTGATAGCAACGATAGAACCAAGACTATTGCCACTTGTTCGGTATAGCTCTGCGGCATCGTTTGAGGAATCATAATTCCGAATCCACACCAAATAGGAATCTCCTCTATTCGAACTACTAGGATCGCTCGCCATAATATGTAGGCCAAATCGTCTGTTGTCTCCCGTAGTATTCATCTTCGCTCGCCACTCGTATAGATACTCAAAGGAATTCTCCTGATTCACTGGCAGAGACAAAATTGTATTCGTATTAGAAGTAGAAGTTTGTCTTAAACGTTGACTGCTTTCTGACCAACTTCCTCCTGAGGACATCCAATCTGAATGAAGGCTATTGTTACCGAAATCATCATAAGCAAATCCTAGGTCAGCAATCCCTCTCCATTCGCCCCCATCCAATTCATTGAGCAAATAAAAGGATTCGTCTATACCCATTCCTGGATTATCTGTATCCGCAAATGTCATCAAGAAACCTGTTGCATTGGTATGCCAATCTCCTAAGTTTCCATTAATCTGAGCCACAGGGGCATTCATGTCTATGTTTATATCTGCCGTAGCTATTTCAGACCAACGATGGTCATTGGTGTGTAAGAGAGCTGCAATTCGCCCAGCAGGTTGATTCGGGTTTGTATTTTCGAAACGCAAATCATTGCTGTTTCCAGCCCCCACTTGAATGGTCTCACTACTCCCTCTTTCTCTATACATCCGCAAGTCTTCATATTCGACCAAAGCATTACCTGTACGTAGTGAAATATATGATCCTGAGCTTTTTGGACTCGCAAAGGTATGCGATCCCATATATTGATCATCGATATATACATCGGTTTGTCCAGAGGTCGGATCAAAGAGCACCTTGATGTCATACAATTGGTCCTCATTCAAAGAGACACTATTAATTGTATGCTTCAAAGAGTTTGTTAGAGAGTTCCCAGATATATTGTAGAATTCTATCGTTCCTTGGTCTAAACGGAACCACATAAGATGTGAGTCTCCCCGTTGTGATTGGGTTCCACTATTCGCCATGAAGTGTATACCCGCCCGACGGTTGGAGCTTTGGGTTCCATCCATACTCATCTTCCAATTCAATAAGTAGCGCTCATTCCCTGATTGTGTGACAGGAATAGATAGAATGGTATTGCTAGAAGATTGATTTGATTGATACAAACGGCCTCCATTAATCGTCCATGTACCATTGGAGTTTGTCCAATTACTATGCAGGGTATTGTCGAAGGCGTCATATAAGAATCCATTAGATGTATTGGCACGCCATTCTGACCCTTGCCATTCCAACACCTGATAGAAGGCATCTCCTACAAAGACACCCCCATTGTCATCATCAATAAAGTCTGCTTGAAAATCAGAAGAGAATGCTAAGCGTGTGGAGTCTACCAAAATCTCCGTAGCCAAAGTGCCTGGTCCTGTACCTCCGCCTCCGCCAGGAGCGTTGCATGTCCATGTAGCATACCAACCCGATTTAATCGTAGACACATCCGAAACGAATCTAAAGGTCAATGCTCCATTTGTGGCATTTACGGTTCCTGGCGAACCAGTGGAGGTATAGCTTCCTATTACACTCGAACTTGTAGAAGCACCATCATATATCCAAAGGAAATCGTAATTGGCCTCTATATTGAAACTGTGGAATACGACTTCTAATTCGGTGGCATTGGGAGGAGCAATAGTAAATACCCATTCCTCTCTATTGCCATAGCTCCCTGACTTTCCGCCTGAGTCATGGAAAGTACCCGAACAGCTGGTTGCTGTATAAGTTGCTTGAGGAATCCCATAATGCGGTTGGCTAGGTGCGTCAGTAGTAAAGGAATGCCCATTACAACCAGAAGCCCCCGATGAACAATTGGCACGTACGTTCCATGTATAAGGGGAGTTTGCTTTTAGTCCATGTACTTCTAAAGCATTATCTGTCACGATATAAGTTTGTGGGAAGGTATCCAATGATCCAATGATATCTACCTCATAATAGGTTGCATTCGGGATATCATCCCATCTTAAGGTCGCTCCCATTGCGTAGATATTGTCCTCCCATAGATTCGAAGGTGTACCGCAACTAACAGAAGTGGTAGAACAAGACCAAGTAGCCGCCCATCCACTTCCAACTGTTGCACAATCCGTACGGAGTTCGATAAACAATGATCCGCTATTCGCCGTCACAACTCCTGGTGACGCCCCAGAATACTCCCCAATTACACAACCACCTCTATCCTCACCATCATACAAGGTTACGAAGTCCCATCCATCTTCAACATCCCAAGAGGTAAAGTCTACCGTGAGGGTTGTAACTCCCGTAGAAGGGGAGATTAAATAGGTACTAACCTCGTCATTCCCATAATTTCCAGATGACCCTCCAGAGTCATACATGGTTCCTGAACAAGTTGTATAAGTTGAAGGAGTAGTAGGATTCATCAATCGGAAGAACCGTTCCCAATCCCAATCAGGGCCTGGATCACTATGGTTATTACCAGGAAATTGCTGGTGCCCTTTGATTTTATTGCAATTCGAAGACGTATGATGCAGCCCAGAAAGTCTAGCTCCATCATAACAACGTGCGGTTGGGGTTCCTATATCCGCACAAATAAAACGAGTTAAATTCGCCGACGAATTGTACAAAGCGTTTGTATACCATGCATATCCATCTTCTACATATCCGTCATGCTCAATACCAATGGAATATGGGTTTTGAGAAGCAACATGATAGGCTTTTCGGTTATGGCATACCATCTGTGTTACTTGGCCATCCCATGCGCGTACTACATACTGAGTGGAAACATTTGAAATAGAGTTCTGGAACCAAGAAATTGCCCCTGCGTAGGATCCTTGAATGGTATGGATTGCCACAAAACTAGGGCTGATATAGCTTCCATAGTTCCCAGAATTTGCTGGATTCCAAATAGCTGTAGGATATTCAATTGGGCCATTCGGCATGCTACAGCCAGCCATTCGAGTCGCTGCATTAACATGAATAATTTCCCCGTTTTCATCTTTAAGTGTCCCGTCCTCAATATTAATTTGGGTAGCACTTACCAGACGATACATACTTTTTCCAAAAGCACCCTCTAAATTCAATCGATAGGTAGGTAAATGATATGCTTGTTGGAAAGCAGGCATATTGACATGACTCAATACGCTATATAAATGGCTATGAATAGGAACAATTGTACTGGCTTCTCCCTCGTTGGGCAACTCACTCAATGATGCTAGGACATCTAAGTGAGCCTCTGGCTGAGGAGACGCAATACGCATTTGTCCCATCATCATTTGATAGGCTTTGGCATAAGCTAGGATATTCGCTCGTGGGTCTTTCTTTATGTCGGAGACACTATACCCAGATAATTGCGAGACAGTAATGAGGTTGTTTCTAAACCAACCTTTACCATCTTCTACTAATCCCATTACTCCATGGTAACGGGGAAGCCCCGCACAACTAGGGGCAGTTTCTTCGGCAACAATATGCCGAATTCGGGTATTAACGAAGGCCACCGATTCGAGTATCCCCCTAGGGATTTGAGGATAAAGTTGGTAGGCCTCTTCAAAATAGGAATTGTAGTCAGACCTGTATGTTACATCAGTAGGCGATTGGGCTTGAAGCAGGAAAGGAACAAAACAACAAAAAAAAAGAAACAGCTTGTAATTGTGCATCATATAGGGTTTTGTATAAGGAACACTAGCCTAGCTAAATTATGACATTGTTTTGAAATATTCAATCAGATTACTAATCATCTCGTATGTCATCCTGAAAAGGCCTGAAGTTCATGTCACAACGAACTACCGAGTAGATATGCGGAAACTTTTTCAGGGCACGAATCAATTCTTCTAGCTCAAACGTATTGTTCACATACAATCGGAAGATTCCTTCGAAAATTCCGTCCTGCGAGTCAATCGTTAGCTTACGCATATTGAGCATCATCTTCTTTGATATGACCTCCAATATATCAATCAACATCCCTCGTTTATCTAACCCCATCACCTTAACTGCAACCAAGAAGGATATACTCTCTCGCCCTTCTATCCATCGAGCACGGATAATATTTGACCCGAAGCTAGACATCAATCCCCGAGCTTCTTTACATGATGTTCGGTGAATCACCACCCCGTCTTCTTTGTCCCAAAAACCTAAGATATCATCTCCAGGAATCGGTTGGCAACAAGTGCCTAGGGTATATTGATTGATATTGTGTTCTGCTCCTACCACCAAAGTATCCATATCTAGGCCTTCTAATACTTCTACTTTGGATTTCTTGCCATATTTGAGCTTCCAGGCATCAAAATAGCGTTGGTCAATCGCTTTCCCAGCTTTCTTCAACTCAATGAACTCTTGTATCTTCTCTGCACTGATGGTTTTACTCCCTATTGCAAAAAACATTTCCTCAATATCTCGTATGCCAAGATAAACTAACAACTCCTTCACATAGGGATGTCCCTCTCCTACTTTGTATTTCTTTGCCCCTCTGTTAAAAATCAAACGGCCTTTATTGACCATATCCCTACGCTTCTTTTTAAGGAATGTATTTATATGCTGCCTTGCTCGTCGGGTCTTCACAAATGACAACCATTCTTTTTGGGGTTCATGTGTCTTAGAGGTCAAAACTTCAACTTGATCCCCAGGTTTAAGTATTGTATCAAGGCTCACTACTTTCTGGTTTACTTTAGCTCCAATGGAAGTACTTCCGATATTGGTGTGAATCAAATACGCGAAGTCTAAGACTGTCGAACCTGCAGGAAGACGTTTCATCTCATTCATGGGCGTAAATACATATACGTCATTGAGATCAAGGTTTTCCTTAAACTCATTAATGGCATCCAAAGCGTTCAATTCAGGATTTTCAAGAATCTCCCGAATACGCTTGATCCATTCGGTTATATTCGGATCCTGAAGCTCCCCATCTTCTTTATAGCGCCAATGTGCTGCAATCCCCTTTTCCGCAGCATAATCCATACGATTCGTACGAATCTGCACCTCTACCCATTGATTCTTTGGCCCCCTAACTGTCAAATGCAAGGATTCATATCCATTGCTCTTAGGCACAGAAATCCAATCTCGTAAACGCTTAAGGTTGGGGCGATAGCTCCTTGCAATTCGGGTATACGCCCGCCAACAATCTTCAATTTCCTTCTCTCGTGTTGTGGAATCAATGATGATACGAATTGCATACAAGTCGAATATCTCTTCAAATATCACCCCTTTCTTTTCTATCTTCTTAAAAACAGAATAAGGCGTCTTAAATCGATACTTGATAATAAACTTCAACCCTGTAGGGAGAAGCGCTTTTCTGATCAATTCGATGAAGTTTTCGATATACTCTTTTGCTTCCATTTGGCTAGCAGCCAATTTCTCCGAAATCTCCTTGTAAATCTTGGGCTCAGTAGACTTGAATGAGAGGTCTTCAAGTTCACTTTTAATGCTGTAAAGACCCAAACGATGGGCTAAAGGAGCATATAGATACAAGGTTTCAGAAGCAATTTTGAGTTTCTTTACTTCCTTCATCGAACCAAGGGTTCGCATATTGTGCAAACGATCAGCAAGTTTGATGAGAATGGCTCGAATATCATCAGAAATTGTCAAGAACAACTTCCTAAAGTTCTCTGCCTGTATCGAATGATTTTCATCCATTACAGACATAGAAGATATTTTCGTTAAGCCATCAATGATGATGCGTGCAGTCATCCCAAACTCTCGTTCCATATCGTCTAGATCGAAATTGGTGTCCTCTACTACATCATGAAGCAATGCACACATCACAGACAAAGCGTCAAGCCCCATTTCCGCCACTATTTTTGCAACCGCAATTGGATGCAATATATATGGTTCGCCAGATTTTCGTCGTACCCCCTCATGTGCATCTTTTGCAAAGATAAAGGCTCTACGAATATCTTGCTTTTCCTTATCTGTGATTTCCTCTTTTACACTGCCAAGTAGATCTTCAAAGGCTTCCTGAATCAGTATTTCTTCGTGCTCATTCACAACTAACATTCCTTTCGAGTTTATTGATAGAGTTTAATGTTTCACTTTCCTTCTTCACACATTCAATCGAACACTTGCAAAGATGGAAAAATACTTATTCTTATTAATTTTTCGAAATTATTATACCTGAATATACGAGGAAAGCCATCATTACGCTCCTTCTGAAGGTTATTTTTATTTTTTCTCGCTTTTTCTAGTAGTATCTTTTGCATTATTCCAGAATACTTCTACCTTTGCAGTCGCTACAATGAATTGCAGGTGTGGTGAAATTGGTAGACACGCTAGATTTAGGATCTAGTGCCGCGAGGCGTGGGGGTTCGAGTCCCTCCACCTGTACTCTCAAATCTTAAAAGTAAAAGGCATTGAACGTAACGAAAGCAAGAGAAGGGTCTGTCCTCACAATCAATGTTGTTTTTTCCCCATCTGATTATAAGAACGAAGTAAAAAGAGCATACAGCCATTACGCGAGATCCCTGAATATGCCAGGTTTTCGTGCTGGTAAGGTGCCAACTTCTCTCGTGAAGAAGATGGCAGGGAAAAGTATTCTTTCTGAGGAAATCATGAAGAAACTCAACAAGAATTTCAAAGATATTCTAGGTGAGGATTCTGAAAATATTATTGAAGGGCCACTTACTACCCTTAACCTGGATGAAAAAGATGTAAACTTGAAGAATGACATTGAATGTGTTGTGGAGTTTGCCGTTCAACCAGAGTTTGACTTGGATGTAAACCTTTCAGAATATATTACACTCTATGATGTAGAAGTAGATGAAGCGTTTCTTGAAAGAGAACTTGAATTCTACCTTCGCCAGCTAGGAACCCACGAAGAAGTAGAGTCTTTCGAAATGGGCGATAGCATTTATGGATGGCTACGCCTTCCTGAAGACAACGACGGAACAGAAACAGAAGAAGACGAAACAGAAGCCAAAGATGATGAGGGGGTACAAGCAAAAGGCTTAGCTATTGTTCTTAATCCGCTCCGTATTGAAGATGAAGCTGTATTCGAAACATTCGCCAATGCTAAGCCTGGAGATAAAGTTCCTTTCAATCTCTCTACCATATCTGAAGATCGGGATACAGTAGCAAAGAAACTCGTACATACGCTAGATGAACTGGAAGTATATTTCGACAAGGATGTTACGGTAGATATCAATAAGATTCAAAGAAGTACGCCTGCTGAAATGAATGAAGAGACCTACAAGAAGGCGTTCCGCGATAAAGAGATTCTTACTGAAACCGAATTCCGTGAAGAGTTGGAAGAGAATGTAAAGCAACAACTTAATTCAACTGCACAAAGAGCCTATATCGCGAAGGTTCAAAAAGGATTAATTGACCTTAACCCATTTGAATTATCTAAAGATTTCTTTACACGTTGGCGTGAATTCAAGAATATGACTGAAGCGAATTCGGCCAAAGAGAAGAAAGAACCAGAATCTTTCACTGAAGCAGATATTGAAAGCGATATCGCTGGATATAGATGGACGGTACTGGTACAAGCGGTTCAAAAGTTGATACCAGAACTAAATGTGACGAATGAAGAGATCAGAGAGGAAATGGCAAAAGCTATTCGAAGTTATTTCCCACAAGAACTCGGAGAAGAGCAAGAAGAAATGTTTGTAAACCAAATGCTTGAGAATAGTGAGCAAGTTAATATGCTCTATAATCGACTCATCGAACAACGTTTCTTGGCTGCATTCGATTCTTTCCATGTCGAGAAAAAGCAAGTGACAGCCACAGAGTTTGTTGATATCAAGTTTGACTAAGTCAGGACTAAGATCACTACAATATATACGCGGGACTTCTCACACGAGAAGTCCCGCGATTCGTTTTATGATAGTTTGTTTCAATAGAGTGCGCTTATGTCTTCTGTTAAGTTCTACTGACGAGATTGTGCTTTTAACTCGCTCTTTACGCAATTGATTTTCTTGTTCAAAGGCATTAAGCTCCTCGATTGAAAAATGGGGTTGTTTTATGGATGGAAAGGCCAAGGGATAACCCAATTCTAATAAGGTATCTCCTGCTATAGCTTCGAATATTCGTACCTCTTCCTCGCTTGCCTCCAACCTAAACTTTTCCCTATTGTTTCGTAAAATAGGCTGAGCAACATTTGCCCACATATTGCCTGATGCTGCAGTATGCTTAGATGCTGTTGAATGATAATAGGTGAGCATTGTTGGCCTATAAGGAATCCTCAACAACCCACAAAGCTCTTGTAAAATATGTGTAGGAGAGTCGATAAGTTCTTCGTACTGAATCGAATATTGTTGGTCAACAGGATATGTATCAAGGAACTCCAAAGCACGCTTTTGTTCTTCCTTCCATTGTTGAGCGATATAGTAGAAATGCTTCTCCCCTATCAGGGTTTTATTGAAGGATACTGCTACATCACGCCCATCACGATACAAATGAATAAAGAAGGCATTTGGGAAATGCGCTCGAAGCATCTCTAGATAATGTACATTCGCCATGCTTTTACAACACCAATACCGACTCCCCTCTCCCACATATTCATATATCACCCGCAACACTTCTAGAAGACTCTCTTCTTTACAAGACTGCCATAAAGCCTCACGATTTAACGAAACTCCTACCCATGGAACAGGATTGTGCTCGATCCATTGACACACATCTTCTACTAGTTGTTGAAAGGCATAGGCATTGCCCAACTCCCCATACCCCTCTAATAAAGGATAAAAGTGTTTCAATATATGTGGAGGATGAGGCGCCACAATCTCATCTGATTGATTCAACATCAATCGTAAAAGGTTTGAACCTGAGCGTTGGGTACCAATAATAAAGATAGGCCGAGCAGATGCGTGTATCAAGTTTTTTACGTGTTTAGTCCGATAATCTAGCCAAACAAAGTAACGAAATATGTGCCAAGCATTTCGAATTCCCATGTACTTTTTGCTCACTTAAATGTATGTTTGCAGAAGATTCGAACTTGAACTGGATAAACATGGCACGAATTAGTAAAAAGAAAATTCCTTATAAAATTGACGAAGGCCTTAGAGAATACCTTGTAAGTTATGGCCGAGAGATGGATATCCCCATCCAATACGAAGACCTAAACCGTTATCATGACATGGTTACCCTCTATGACCGATTTGGGAATGATACCCTTTGGGTTTCGCTCATCTATCGGCAGGATGATCTTGACCATATCAATGACGCCCTCAAAAATATCTATGCCATCTTACGGGCAAATGGAGATACTTCGGTTATGAACCATCTCTATATAGACCGAGTAGATCTTTGTTTATATGGCAATACCAAGCCCTTTCGCGTTCGAATCGTAAATCAAATCAATGACAACTTCGATTATTTCTACCTCAAAAAAGCTGATGCCTCCCGTATCTATGGCCTTGAATTAGAGCATCTACTCTCTCCTAACCGCATCAGCTTTGTAGTAGACCAAAATACTTTGATTGAGGAACATATTGCAGGGATACCAGGGGCAGACTTTATTCAGAATTATGTATTAAAGGGAAAACTGGAGAATGAAATCCGATTGGCGAAGGAATTTGTAAAGTTCAATGAGCGATGTTTTGTTCGACTATTAGGGGATATGCATTCGAGCAATTATGTAGTGGAAATCATGCCCGACTTCGAGGATCTTCATTATCGAATCCGTGCCATTGACTTCGACCAGCAATCTTACGAGCCTCGAAAAAGTATTTATCTCCCCCAATACTTCAAGCAAAACATGGAAATCATTAAGTTGGGAATGAAACATATGACTCCCAAAACGATGAAGCAATACCAAAAGGAGGAACGTTCCATGATTGCCAGTCGAATACGATACTCCCGCGATCAAATCAACGATCTTATCAATAGAATGGAGAAAAGCACGCTTTCTAAATCGCAATATGTGCTTTCCCTTCGTAAGGAATTGGCACAACACTATAGAGACAAACGCTTCCTCGCCTGTAAGTCTATGGGCGAAATCGTTAAAACGAGCTTATTAATCCTCATACAAAACAACTAACAAACCTTGCCCCCTATCAATTAGGTATTTTATCCTTAAACTGGTTTGCAAGTTCTTCTACTTTCGCTTGTAACCACTCGTATTGTACCACCCATTTGTTCTCCTCTATTTGTGTTTGGAGGCGGGCAAATTGCTTCCATTTGGCAGGAGAAGTCTTAATCAATAACAACTTCTTCACAAACTTAATGAAGTTATAATAGGTCTCCTTATTCGCAGCAGACAAAGACTTATTCCGTTTAATATACATCCGTACAGTATCGAAACTACTGAGGAAACTTTCAATCTCCTCGCATTCATAATCGGTTTTAAGCAATAAGATGCTGTAATTCAGGCGATAGAAGGGATCAATAAATTCGACCCGTTGGAGATGGCGTTTTGCGTCCCGATATTGTCCTTGAGAAAAATGCCAATAGGCCATATTATAGGCGAATGTTCCTTCTTGATATTGTGCATCAATCTTCGAACGAAACGAGTGAATAAAGCTTTTTGTCCATTCAAATTCTTTTAACTTAATCCCTAACGCAACTGTATTCTTGTAGAAATGTGCCGTCATACTTGCATATCCATCCAATAGATTTTTCTCTGCAATTCGCTGGCTTACTTCAAATGCTTTGTGTAGATATTCCATATTGCCCCGCTTATACTGCCGACTCCCAAAGTTGAGGAATGATGTATATAAATGGGCAAAATCTTCTTCATTGAACGAATCTCCATAGACCTCCAACAACTTCCGTGCTTCCTCGTATTCCTTCTCCCCTGCACTCACCTCAAACAGCCGCAAGATCGAATAATAAGCCTGAATCACTGGAACGACCTCCTTCATATTGGCCACATACGCATGTATCTCTTTCCAAAAACTAAAGGTATATTTCCTCGCTACAATATGCTGACGTTGAATCATTGCACAAAAAAACTTCAGCTTTTGAGCGACAAAGAATACGTCCAAATGGTGGTTTGTCTTCTCTAAACCTACCTCTAAATCCCGATTCCCATGCTTCAGAGCAACTGAAAGAGATTGTTGGGCAAGGCGGTACGTATCAAAATGAAAAAATGCCGTACTATAAGGATAGTCCTCTAGCTCCTCCTTCGCATCCTTAAGCACCTTCCGAACATGATTGGCCTCCATTCCCCTTGCATCCAATGCCCGAACCAACATCCGACTACGCAAATGCTTCTCTTCCTCCAGCTCAAGCTCTACCAGAAAATTCGTCAACGAATTCAGCAACTGATTCTTTAGCCGATTAAACTTTGCTCCCTGATAGACCTTCTTAGGAAATAATTGGGCATACACATATTTCTGATTAATCATCTCTTCCCGAAACTCAGGCGCTGCTTTTAAGATAAGTTGAAACAATTCCAAGGTGTTCGGAGGGTTCGAAAAGAAGGGAGATTGTAAGTACTTCTCGAATCGTTTGAGTTCCTTAGCTCCTAAGCATTGTATAAAGTGTAACAACTTACTGTTTTTCATAGAATCCGCATTTACACAAATATATTCCTCCCAAAAATCTATTAGAGAGCAACATTAAGCTAAGAAGATTTTGGATAATATCAAAAAACCCTCATAAATCCATTACAAATAAACATCTATATATCAATCAGTTAGCAATTCATACAGCCCTTATATATTCTTCATAGAAATGGATTTTGCTCCATAAATGTTCTTTTTCCCCTTATAGTAGACCTATACCTTTATATCATCGAAAGCGCAATAGTTCATTCCTAAAAACAAATATTATGACAAAACACATTAGCTTTTATTCCATCCTTAGTTTACTAACATGTTTAATACTCATGTTCTTGGCCTCTTGCGAAAGGACTGATATTCTGGATACTCCTAAGAAGACTTCCAATGAATTGAATACTTGGCAAGAAGAAAATGACAAACACATCCCCAATGTAGAACAGCTACTGGGTAACATTAAGGTAGTAGAAGGAAAGCTTGCCTTCCTAGACGAAAATCATTTCATGAATGTGATGAAACACCTAGAACAAGCTGTAGAACTACATAATGAAAAGTTCGAGTCCGAAAATCCTAATCTATCACCAGAGGAATTAGACGAACGAGAAGATCAAATAGGCTTCAATCCTGTACAACCTCTGCTTGACTTCGAACAACGATTCAATTTTTCATCAAGACGCGAATTCATTGAAGAGAAAATTGTAAAATGGCTAGACAATGAAATACTAGATGATGAAAATGATCCTGATGACTTAGACATGCTTGAAGAGGAAGAAAGAACTTTGTTAAATGCACGAGGTGAGGTTATTATCCAAGGAACCCTTCGAAATTTAATAGAAGAAACCCAAGATGAAGAAAGTCGTAGTGGTTCATGCTATAGAGTGAAAGCACAAAGCCAATATTACTATTACGGAGAATCTGGTAATCGCCGTTTTAAGATGAAAGTTTCTGCTCGAAAGGTTCCTGTAGTATCCTATGCGTCCATTAAGACAAAGGTCATTCACTATAAAAAACGAGGAAATCGTTGGAAAAGACGACGAGCGCAAATAGAAGTACGTATTCAAGGCGAATTCCATGATATTAATTGTTCATACCAACGCTCTGGAGCAAACAGTAGAGGCCCTAAAAATCGACGCCGATTATTTACTCTATATGTTCATAATACGACCCTTTTCGTCCATAGATTCCAAAATGGTAAGGTTCGCGGAACTGCAATTGTAAATGGTGTCACTAGATCAATAACACTTAATTAGAATAACCATAATCCAAAAGCAAATCGTAAGCCCAGAGTCATTTCATACACGACTTTGGGCTTACCACATAACTTCCCTAAATATCCAATTAATACTAGAAGAATGATACTTACACAATAATCATATAAGCCTTCCTGTATAGCAAGCTGGCACAAGCTGATGCTCTTTTACCAGCTGCTATACAGATTTTCTTATTCCTTACAAATAAATAATTATAGCAACAAAGCGATTATCAACCTCAAAACATTTTGGATAATAGCAAACAATAACAATTAAACAAATCCACATAAAGCACTACTAATCAACAATATAAGATCAGTATACAATTCCAATCCATCGCCTACAATTGGATTTCCCTCCCAAAATGTTCTTTTTTTCAGTCAGATCTACCTCTACTTTTATATCGTCTCAAGTACATTTCGAATGAAGATAGAATAAATACAAAGGCTTATATATACACGTCAAATCATTCAATGACAACATTATGAAATACCTAAAGGCTTATTATTTTCAGGTAATTGTATTCCTAGTGCTACTTAATACTTGTGCTCACAATGTAAACGCTCAAATAGTCCTAGATATCAATGGGCAAAACATTCCAGCCATTGGTTCAAAGAACATTTTGCAATCCATTGGTTCCCTCAAAATCTACTCTGATACCAATATTGTCCAAATAGATGGCAATCCCCTTCACCTCAATGAAACGGGTGGGCAAATAATCGTCGGGAACCCCAGCATATCAGACACTTCCAAACTACTCGTAGCAGGCGATGCCACTTTTCAAGGAGACCTCCGCCTATCTAGTCTAAGTGGCAATGGAAGCAGCTACCTTACCATAGAAGCCGATGGATCCCTTTCCCGTGCGACAAACAATACCTTATTATGTGACGACCTTGCTTCCTGTGCCATAGAAAACTTAGGTAATGTCATTCCTATAGGTAAAGCAGACAGTTCAATCCTAAAATGGAGTGATACTTACAATATATGGTTACCCAGTCCAGACGAAGTAAACGATGCAGATTATGACTCCACAAACGAAATCATCACCCAACTTTCCTTTGGAGGAGTTGGCAATCCTTTCCTCTTCATCACAGAAGGGACTCATACCCAATCAGTGAATCTCGCTCCACTCATTCAAAACCTTTCCCTAAATGATGACACTCTCTTTATCTCTGGAGGAAATAGCATCGTCCTACCAACCAACATAAGTTCAACTTCCCTACCGATTTCCCCTACCCCAAATGCAACCCTTAGATACGACAATGGCACTTGGCTAGCCACTTCCAACCTGTCTAATACTGGCACAGACATCCAAATTAACAACGGCGGGATCCTATGTACAGGGGTAACCGATAGTATCACAGTCTCAGGTGCAGGTACCCGTATGATGTGGATACCCAGCAAAGCTGCCTTCCGTGCAGGGGAGGTTGCAGGAAATCATTGGGATCTAGATTCTATTGGTTCTTATTCTGTAGCTATGGGCCGAAATAATAAAGCATTAGGCGCTTCTTCTACAGCAACAGGAAGTAGAAACCAAGCATTAGGTCCTCATTCCATGGTTGCAGGGAGTAATAATAAAGCCTCAAAGAACTACGCCATAGCCCTAGGAGGATACAATATAGCATCAGGCTCATATTCTACGGCCATAGGAGGGAAGAATACAGCATCAAAGCTTCATTCTATAGCTATGGGAGGAGAAAACACAGCAGCAGGGTCTCATTCTATAGCCATGGGAGGTAACAATGTAGCATCAGGCTCATATTCTACGGCCATAGGAGGCGATAATACAACATCAAAGCTTCATGCTATAGCTATGGGGGGGTATAATACAACATCAGGATCTCACTCTGTAGCCATGGGGGGATACAACATGGTATCAGGATCTCACTCTACAGCCATAGGGGGCTACAACACAGCATCGGGGTACAACTCGGTAGCTGTGGGGGGATACAACACAGCATCAGGATACTATTCGATAGCTGTCGGGGGATACAATACAGCATCAGGGTATCATTCGATGGCTGATGGGGGATACAATACAGCATCAGGGTATCATTCGATGACTACAGGGGGATACAATACAGCGTCAGGGTACCATTCAATGGCCATAGGAGGATACAATACAGCATCAGGATACCGTTCTATGGCTATAGGAGGATACAACACAGCAAAAGGAGAACACTCTACAGCCATAGGACACTATAACACAGCGATAGGAAGCTCTTCCACCGCAATAGGAACCCTTAATACAACATTGGGATCCTATTCTGTAGCTATGGGGCGATATAACAATGATACTAGCATCGACTCATTAAATTGGAAAGCCAATGATCTTATCCTCACAATAGGTGACGGCATAAGCACCACAAACCGCTCAAACTGCCTAACTATCCAAAAAAACGGAAACCTCTGGATTCAAGGCTCCCTAACCCAAAACTCCGACCGAAACCTAAAAGAAAACCTCACTCCCCTCACAAATTCCCTAGAAAACCTCCAAACCCTCAACGGCTTCACCTACAATTGGAAAAATCGTAGACAAATGGGCGATCGAACAGAAATAGGCCTCATAGCCCAAGACATAGAAAAAGTATACCCAGAACTCATCACAGAAGTAGAAGGATACAAAGCCGTAAACTATATTGGGCTAATCCCTGTCCTTGTAGAAGCCCTCAAAGAACAACAAGCCCACATTCAAACCCTAGAAAACAAGCTCAATGCCCTCCAAACAGAGGTAGCAGGCTGCTGCTCAAACACATATTCTAGCAAACAACAAGAAGCAGATATCCCTACCCTTTCTCAGAACATCCCTAACCCATTCAACCAAAGCTCCTCCATAAACTACTATCTACCCAAGACTACCCAATCCGCCCGCATCATCCTCACAGATATCGAGGGTAATACCCTTAAAACATATCCACTCAAAACCCAAGGCAACGGAAGCCTTCAAATCCACAAAAATACCCTAGCTTCAGGTACCTATCTCTACACCCTATGGGTAAATCAAGCTCCTATAGACAGCAAAAGAATGGTCATAACACACTAATTTTTCACATACAATCCTTTCAATAACACTCTTATGCAACACCTAAACGTTTATTACTATCCTTCTATTCTGATGCTTTTCTTTATAAGCATCCTACCAATAGCTCTACACGCACAAGTAGAACTCGATATAAATGGACAATACATTCCTGCTATAGGATCCAAAAACATCATCCAATCCAATGGCTCACTCAAAATCTACTCCGATACCAATATTGTTCGAATAGATGGGACTCCCCTACACCTCAATGAAACGGGTGGGCAAGTGATTGTTGGGAATCCTATCAATCCAGATCCCTCCAAATTTCTAGTAGCAAGTGATGCCACCTTTCAAGGCAATGTAAAACTTACAGAATTAAGTGGCAATAGCTTCAGTTATCTCTTTGTTGAAGCAGATGGTTCTATAAAACGATACGTAAATAACCCTCTACTTTGTACAGATTTAGCATCCTGTAACATCGAAAATCTTGGTAATGTATTATCTATTGGAAAAGTAGACGGATCAATATTAAAATGGAGTGCTTTAGATAATGCTTGGCTCCCCAGTCTAGAAAACAACAATAGTATAGACGCAGACTCTACCAATGAGCTCATCACACAGTTTTCCTTTGGCGGAATAAGTGCTCCGATTCTAAGCCTCACAGAAGCCAACCAAACCTACACCATAGACCTATCTCCCCTCTCCCAAACCTTATCCCTCCAAAATGACACCCTCTCTATCTCTGGAGGTAACAGCATATTACTCCCAGCCCAATCAAGTTCAGCCAACCTCCCCCTCCCCAATTCCGCTAATGAAACCCTCAGATATGACGGTAGTGATTGGATACCTGCCCCTAACTTAACCAACACAGGCACCGACCTCCAACTCAACAGCGGAGGCCTCCTATGCACAGGGATAACCGATAGCATAACCGCATCAGGAGCAGGCACACGAATGATGTGGATACCTAGTAAAGCCGCCTTCCGTGCAGGTATCGTTTCTGCGAACCAATGGGATCTTCAAAACATTGGAAGACGCTCCTTAGCCATGGGACAAAACAATATCGCCTCTGGCCACTTATCCACTACTATCGGAGGTTTTACCAATACCTCCTCTGCTTCCATGACCTGTATCGTAAACGGAAAAAACAATACTGCAACAAATAACCTATCTACCATTGTAAATGGCGAAAACAACCATGTAGATGGAGCACTAGGCTTCATAGGAGGAGGACGCGGTAACTTTATTACTTCAACCTCTTATGGCTCATTCATCGGTGGCGGGCAAGACAACATAAATGAAGGATATTTAGGAATAATAGTAGGCGGAAAGGCTGACACTGTATCAGGCAACTTTGGCTTCATAGGAGGAGGACAAGGTAACCACGCTAGCGGGGAAGGAGCTGTCGTAATAGGAGGAGCTTACAATAAAGCATCGGGATTATATTCCATGGCAGGAAATGGCTATAAAAACATGGCGGTAGGAGATTATTCTACAGCCATAGGAGAAAATAACATAGCAACAGGCCTCCATTCTCGAGCTCTTGGATCCTCCAATATAGTCCACGGAAGCGGTTCCACAGCTATAGGAAACTCCAATACAATACCTGGGTACAATTCTACAGCAAGGGGAACAAACAACCTGATTAATGGAAGTAGCTCAACCGTAATAGGAAGCAATAACACAATAGATGGCAGTTATTCTACAATCATCGGATCATATAATACAGCAACTGGCGAGCATTCTTTAGCTATAGGGCAATTAAGTCGTCCTCAAGGGTCGCACTCTATAGCTATAGGATTAATAAACACAGCATCGAAAGACTATTCTTTAGCTATAGGGTTTGTAAATCAAGCCACAGGAAACTATTCTAGAGCCATAGGGCGGTTCAACACAGCCTCAGGTGGTGGTTCAACAGCAATAGGCTCAGACAACACAGCTTCAGGTAGTAGTTCCACAGCAATGGGTTCAGACAACACAGCTTCAGGAGATTATTCCACAGCAATGGGTTCAGACAACACAGCTTCAGGAGATTATTCCACAGCAATGGGTTCAGACAACACAGCTTCAGGAGATTATTCCACAGCAACTGGACGCTCCAACCTTACCAATTACGCATCTCTATCATTAGGACGATACAACCGTGACTATGGTTCAAGTACCTCTTGGAATAGCTACGACTACATCCTCACAATAGGTGACGGTACAAGCATCACAAACCGCTCCAACTGCCTAACCGTTACAAAAAATGGAACCCTATGGGCTCAGGGAGGTTACACTCAATCCTCCGACCACCGCCTAAAAGAAAACCTCACCCCTCTCACAAACTCCCTAGAAAACCTCCAAACCCTCAACGGCTTAACCTACAATTGGAAAAACCGCGAGCAAATGGGCGATCGAACAGAAATAGGCCTCATAGCCCAAGACATAGAAAAAGTATACCCAGAACTCATCACAGAAGTAGAAGGGTACAAAGCTGTAAACTATATTGGGTTGATTGCGCCGATTATAGAAGCCTTAAAAGAACAGCAATCCCAAATAGAATCCCTCCAGCCTACAAACATCTCAACGGAAGCCTTCGAACAGCTCCAACAAGAGAATCAATCTCTAAAAGAAGAAAACACCCGTATAAACGTTCGCCTAAATACCCTAGAAGAAAAACTAAATTCCCTCATGAGCAATATAGAAAATTGCTGTTCCAACGATTTAGGTGCTACATCTCAAGAAGCCCAAGACCTCCCTTACCTAGGCCAAAACATTCCCAACCCCTTCAACACCCGCACCAGTATTGGCTACTATATACCCAACTCTGCCACAGAGGCCTTCCTCACTATCACAGATATGAAGGGAATCGAATTAAAACGCTATCCCTTAACATCTGACGGATATGGAAACCTAGAAATAGAAGCAGGAACCTTCCCAGCAGGTTCCTATCTCTACTCCCTATTTGTAGATGGGCAAAAGATAGATACCAAAAGAATGCTACTCACTAAATAATCTAATAAGCCTTAATGTATAGCAGTTGATAGGGGATCAATCCCTTTATCAACTTGCTATACAGTTTATTACCTCTCTCTAATCCCCCTTAATGAATACCACACAATGAAACATATATACATACTCCTTATCTTATGCTTGTATTACGGATTATTTTTATCCAATGCTATCGCACAATCAACCGACTATGTACCCAATCAAATCATTGTCAAATACAAACGAACGGCTGTCCGCACAACCAGCCGTCCAAACCTAGCACAAGGATGGAATGCAATCCAAATCACCCAACTAGCAGATCGCCAATCAGAACTCTGGCAGTTCCCAACAACTCAAGCCTTCGATTCCACCTTACAAGCCCTCCAACAAAACCCTAATATCGCCTATGCAGAACCCAACTACCTCTTCCAACTCAGCCATATCCCTGACGACCCCCTATACAACACCCAATGGGCCTTGGAAGACATCTCCGCCCCAGCAGCTTGGGACATCTTCACAGGAGACAGCACCATCCTAACCGCTGTCATTGATGGCGAATTAGATTGGACACATCCCGACCTCCTCCCCAATATCTGGCAAAACCTCGGTGAGGATGTAGATGGTGATGGCCATGTATTAGAATACATAAACGGCCGATGGGAGTTTGACCCAGGAGATATTAACAATACTGATGATGATGGAAATGGCTTTGATGATGACTTTATTGGGTGGGACTTTGTTGAGGGCGACAATGACCCTCGTGAACCACAGGGGCTTGGCCACGCAACCCATGTCATGGGAACCATAGCCGCAAGAGGAGACAACCGCATAGGGGTCGCAGGTATCAATTGGTATGGCAAAGTCATGGCTATTCGCGCTTTCCAAGGGGCTCACGGCCGATCCGATCATATTTGTGAGGCCATTGCCTATGCCACAACCAACCAAGCTCATATAATCAACAACAGTTGGGGCGGCACTAAATACAGCCAATCCCTTTATGACAAAGTCCAAGCGACCCATCATGCAGGCCAACTATTCGTCGCAGCAGCGGGGAACCGCAATTCTAACAATGATATCCATCCTTTCTATCCAGCCAACTACGACTTGCCCAATATTCTCTCCGTTGCCTCCACTACCCCCCAAGAAAACAAAGCCATCAGCTCAGGTTATGGAGTAAACAGTGTAGATATTGCAGCCCCAGGTCAAGGGATTTTCAGTACCCTTCCGAACAATCAATACGAAGGAAAAAGCGGCACCTCTATGGCCACCCCTCATGTATCAGGAACCGCTTCTCTCCTTTGGTCAAAATATCCCTTCATGACCCACCTTCAAGTACGAGAGCACCTCCTTTGTACAACAGACATTCTGCCTTCTCTTACCAGCGTTTGCGGTTCAGGGGGCAAGCTCAATGCCGCTCATGCCCTACAAATGACTCCCAATCCGACCTCCACCTTCCAACAAAGTATGGGGGGATCAGCAGAAGAGCAAGCTGCTAGTATCCTTACCACTTCTGATGGTCGTTACCTATTGGCAGGTAGCACCCTCAGCTTTGGATCAGGTAATTGGGATGTATGTTTGAATAAACTAGATGCAGGGGGCAATATCCTTTCCTCCTATACCTATGGTGGTGCAGATAACGAACACGCCTATGACATCATCGAGACCTCCACAAACCACTATATCACTGTAGGCCTTGTCGATGGAATACGTCCATCTATTTGGGTCATGAAATCAACTGAGACAGGAACTGTTGTTTGGACAAAGCACATTCAAGCTGGAATTGAATGCTTGGCTCATACAGTCGTAGAATCGGCAGATGGAAACTATATACTCATAGGCAATATACAAGATAGTATCAGCCAAGATATTTACGTTCTCAAACTTAACGCTTTTACAGGCAATGTCCTATGGGCTACCCAATTAGGCGGACTAGGAACCGAAGTGGGTCGTGATATTGTGCAGACACCAAACAACGAATACATTATAGCAGGAGAGATTTCTCCTTCAGGCTCTAATCAATGGGATGTATACCTCGCCAAAATAGATGATTCAGGCAATATCCTATGGAAAAACCGCTATGGTACAAGCAATCAAAACGAGAAAGCCTACGCCCTTATGCGCACCCAAGCACATGACTATGCCCTTACAGGTGAACAAGGCAATCTATTCGACCGTAATCTTCTTGGCATTCAATTCGATGACCAGGGCGACATCATCTGGAGCCGTACATGGCAACCTGACAGTATTCGTTCTGGCGTAGGCTATGACCTACTCGGAACGGCAGATGGAGGGTATCTATTTGTAGGAGAAGCCTATATTCCCCACCCTCAAGCCTACCTCATACGAACTAACGAGCAAGGTCAAACCCTTTGGAGTAAAACCCTCGAAGGCGAAGCCCTAAGTTGGGGGCGTTCCATTACCCCTTCTCTTAGTATAGGATACGTAATTGCAGGCAATACAACCCAGATTCATGGCAATCCCAAAGATTTCTACCTAATAAATACAGGTTTCAACAGCACCATTGGGTGCAACGAACATATAGCCAATAGCCTAACAGATTCTCTATCGGCTACGCTAAATCCCATCATTAGTCCAGATATTACCCTAAGCATCGACTCCGCCTATACAATTAGCCTAAATCCGATTCCTGCTTCTCCCGAATCTAGCATCCTTTGTGTCAATCCTCCTTGTTCAGACCTAAATGCTACAGGTTGCCAAGTATTTGCTTCCTTTGAAGCCCAACAAGTGATGTGTCTAGGAGATACAGCCTTGTGTGTCAGCCAATCTATCAATAATTCAAATTTCAATTGGTCTTCCAATAATGTCACCTATCCCCAAATACAAGGCGACATCTTCGAATTTGTTCCCGAGATACCTGGCTCATGGGAAATTAGGCTAATTGCAAGTGATACAGACTGTAATGATACCGCAACCCAATATATTCTTGTCCAACCTCCCCCTCTCTTAACATTTCCCGACACGATAAACGAATGTGCCAATGCCATTGCTCTAGATATGCCTCTTTTAGGGGGAAGCTATCTTTGGAGTGATATTATGGGAGACACCCTTTCTACTCTTCCCCTTCACATTTTTGACAGTTCAGATACCTATATTGCTCATATATCGGATCTCTGTGGTGCAGCTACCACCGACACTTTTACAGTCATCCTAGAAACTGATACCACAGGTGGCTTCTGTGTGTGGCCTGGGGATATAAATCTTGATGGGCTCGTAAACATGGCCGATTATCTATGGCTCGCAATCGCTTATGATACCCTCAGCACTACGGGTTGTGGATATGATACATTAGCCCCATGGAGTAGCTACAGCAATTGTCCTAACTTCGCCCGAAATATCCCTGGCCTATCTTTCGATAAGAAGCATGCTGATTGTAATGGAGATGGAAGACTCGATATGTCCTCTGATGCTTCTATTATTGCAAAATACTTTGCAGACTCCACCATCACATCCAACTTTAGTTCGGCTAATAATGCAGCAACCTTCTCGATTGATTTTCCCCAAACAGTCTCCTTCCTAAATTCTGATACGGTAGTAATTCCCTTCACTATTGACCTACAAGACTCCTTAGATGTACCACTCTATGGATTTGCTGCGTCCATTAGTTATGACCTTACTTTAGCAGGGGATCCCATCTTAACTACAGACAACTCTTGGTTGGGTACAGAGGGATTCGATTTAGTAAATTATCACATTCATCAACCAGAGAAACAACGTTTACATATAGGATTCACCCGTTTCAAAAATCGTCATGGAAAAAGAGGGCGCGGAAAATTAGGAGGTGGATGCCTGATTATCACCTTGGATGATATCAGCAACGATTCTCTTAGAGCAGTTATCGTAGGCGATAACGCTTACCTAACCCTCGTCATGGAAAACCTTATTGCCTATGACAGTGCAGGGAATTCCCTTCCTATCAATTCCAATACAGTCACCGCTACCACAACCCTACCTATTCACTTGCCTCCTTGCGCAATGGAAGTTCCCAATCCTAGTGGTTCCTGTAGCCGCGATGCCTTCGAACCCAACAATTCTCTCCTAACTGCCTCTCCCCTACCTCTCTTAGGAATCAACAACAACGCTCAAATCTGTGATTCAGCCGATGAAGATTGGTTCTATATAAATATCCTCCCGCACAAACCCAACCTCAAGATCACCCTTACCAATCTTCCTACAGACCTCAACCTCGAATTATACAACAACCAAGGAGTACTTATAGGCCAGTCCCGAGAAATATGCCAGAATGATGAAGCCCTCATCAAGAACGGCCTTGCTCCCAATCAACCCTACTACATCCGTATCCTCGGCCGAACTCCTAATCATTGGGATCCCAACAATGGTTACAACCTCAGGGTACAAACTCGTACTACTCCTTTCAATCAATAAAGCCTCACAAATGTTTTTTATCCTTATCCTGCTCACAGGATAAGGATAAAAAACACTTGTCATCCGAATACCCAGCACAGGATAAGGGCAATAAACGCTTGTCGTGCAAATACCCAGTACAGGATAAGCCTCAACAACATTTTTTGCCCTTGTTCTACAAACAGAACAAGGGCAAAAAACATTTCTCTACCCCATCCTACAAACAAAATCAACAAAAAAACCTCCCAACCTGCAACCTTTCCATTTTCGGCCTGTCTTTCTATCAAACAATAAAACATAAGACAATTATGACCCGCCGTCACCTCATCCTATTGACATATTTGTCATGGGCAATGCTTCACTTTGCCCACGCCCAAAGCACCCTGACCCTATCGCTCTTTAGTGAGTCCATCTCCCTACCTTCTTACAAAGTCGTGAAAGGCATAAACCCAGGAATCAACATTGGAACCGAATTCGTATTGAAACAAAAGCCCAAAGGCCAACGTATCCTAACCGCCAACCTAGGCCTTTACTACCACAAACGCATACATTACGGCATCTTTCTATCTTCCGAATTCGGATATCGCTACCAATCCCCTATTGGTATAGACTTAGAAGCCCTAGTCGGGTTGGGATACCTACACACCTTTTGGGCCTCTAAAACCTATCAACGCAACGATGACGGAACCTATGCCGAAAAGAAAACCTTCGGACGGCCTCACATAGCACCTTCAGCTAGCATCGGATTAGCCTATGACTTTTCTCGAAAAGCGGATGTTCCCATCGCATTATTCACCAAATACCAACTTTTCGTCGAAACCCCATTCGCCGCAGCAAATGGCATCCCCGTCCTTCCCCACACTACATTTCATATTGGAGCCCGTATTTACTTAAACCAAAGAAGAGAATAACAAACTTTCGTCGCGTAAGAGCGCGATATACAACTGTACATGCACCCAGACATCCCATCTGGGTGCTGATTTCTCCCAAAAACATCTATTCAATTCCTATAAACACCATACTATCATGACACATAGAATCCTATTTTTCATCCTGCTGACAATATCACTATTGATAACTTCCTGCGAAAATGCCCCTGTCCTACCAGACGACTACTACGATTGTTCATTCAACCTACCTGACCCCAGTGCCAATCATCCCAAAAACGATCAATTCCAAGCCATCATGGACGAGATGATTGACCAAGGAATCACAGGTGCAACCATGTATATTCGAACCCCAGAAGGGGCTTGGTCGGGCGTAGGCGGAAAAGCCGATATCGTTAAAGACGTAAATGTAGAGAAATGCCATAAGTTCTTCATTGCCAGTATTTCTAAGGTATTTACCGCCACGGTTATATTCGCCCTTATTGAAGAAGGCAAACTCAGTCTTAATGATCAAGTCCAAGATATACTCACCCTTCCTGTTTTAGATAAATTGGCCAATGCCAAAGAAGCTCGCATCAGACACCTACTCAACCATACCAGTGGAATCCCCGATCACTATACCGCAGCCTTCGACCTTGAGAACCTTAACCGCGACTTCAACAACCTCAGCCAAATCGAAAAGCTCGAAGCGGCTACCCCTTTGTCGGCTACAAACGAAATTGGCGAAACCTACTATTATTCCAACTGCAACTACATCATACTAGGCTTTATAGCAGAAGCGGTATCAGGCCAATCCCTAGCCGAACTATACGACCAATACATCTTTGATCCCGCAGGATTAGAAAGCGCATATTATGGAACGGATGTCCGAATCCCTCCTTCCGCAACAGTCAGAGGCTACCTCGATCCCTATGACAATGGAAATTTAGTGGATGGAGAGTTTCTGTATAAAGACGAACTTGATACTCCCGATGGCGGTATCGCTATACATGCAACAGACCTTGGTCGCTTCTTTGAAGCCCTAGGGCAAGGCCAGCTCCTCCAACAAACAGCCATGGATAGCATGCAAAATTGGTTCGATATTCCATCAGCTTGGCAATGGGGAGATTCCACCTTGTCACATACAGGCAATGGCTATGGACTCGAATATTTCTCTACGGTTGGTGGCAAAGCCATTGGGCATACAGGAGGGATTGCAGGCTTTTCCTCCACCGCTCTATACTTCCCCGCTACAGGACATACCTTCGTGATTGTCATCAATGTAACAACCGATTCACTTTCAGGCTTCAAAAGTGCTGGAACAAGAAAAGCACTCAAGCTTATGTTCGAATAGCCCTCAATCTATGAATCAGTACCTTCAAGGGGAGCGATATGCTCCCCTTTCTTCATATATATCATCCCATTTACTCCTCACATTCACCCTCAGAATACGAAAGTACGCCCGCACAATCAGCAGCACATGCGTTGGGATAAGTCTCCCCATCGCACCCACAAACAGGTCTATAATCATATGTACAAGCACAATTCGTCTTGGCTTCTACCTTACAAGGTTCATCATGAATTCGACAAGCCATGAATAAGCTCATCAAACAAACGAAATACAATAACCGTAATGCTTTCATAGATAGATAAAATTAAAAGGCTCCAATACCCTATTCCTCACAAGTTCCAGATCGAAAAGAGGTAATCCCTACACATTCCGCCATACAGGCATTCGCATACGTTACCTTATCACACCCACATACAGGTGCATAAATCTTCTCACACGCACACAATTGATTTTCCTGTGCCACACAGTTCGCTTCTTCCTTTCCACAAGCAAACAACAAACAAAACAAACCTACAAAACAGACTCCTTTAAATACCTTCATCATAGCCATAATTGTTAGGACGATTAATAAATTCAAATATACAATACTACTTTTTACATTCTCCTTCCGTATAACTCACCTGTGCACAAGCTGCATGACACGAATTACTATACGTTTGTCCATCGCATCCACAAACAGGATCATATACCTGAATACACAAACAATCAGCTTGCGGATTGGCCACACAAGGTTCCTCACTTTCACAAGCAGCAAATAGACATAGCATTCCTATTAGGAAAAATCCTTTCAATACTCTCATATCAATTTAGTAATTAGTGGTAAAACAATATGTAAGACAATTGCCCTTTCCTTTGAGCGTTCAATACAAAGACGCAAGCCCTCCCATTTTCGTCCCAAGTCTCTATACATTCGTGCAAGATAACTGTACAAAGGTGCACAATCCTTGAAGATTCGTACTCAAATTCGTCCTTTATCCGATATTCTCCCTAAAAACCCCTGATTCAAAACTTTATTTTCCAACAATTTCTCTCTTTCTTTGTCTAAATTGGATGCATGCAGCATAAATTCCAAAAATGCTGCTGATTCATATTGCAATACAAATAAGACATATCACATTATGGACGCATTTATTTATGATGCTATACGAACAGTAAGAGGGAAAGGGAACAAGAAGGGAGCATTGATGGGCATTACCCCCACTTACCTCGTAACAAGTTTGCTAAAGAAGCTTCAGGACAAGCACGACCTTGATACAACCCTAGTCGAAGATGTAATTCTTGGATGTGTAACCCAAATCATGGATCAGGGTGCAAATATCGCCAAAACAGCCGCTCAACAATCAGGCTATGGAGACCACCTATGTGGCGTAACCCTCAATAGATTTTGTGGTTCAGGCCTAGAAGCCATCAACCAAGCCGCTGCATACGTGAAGTCTGGCTTTTCTGAATTGCTTATCGCAGGAGGAGTAGAAAGTATGTCCCGTGTAAAAATGGGAATGGATGGAGGAGCAATGCTCATGGATCCCTCTGTTGCATTACCAGGTCATGCCATTCCACAAGGAATTTCTGCCGACCTTATCGCTTCTAAGTACGGATTCGACCGAAACGATGTAGACGAATTCGCATATATCTCCCAAATGAGAGCAGCAGCAGCCGAAAAGGAAAACCGATTCGCCTCCCGAATTTCTGTAACCGATATCAACGGTATCACCCTCCTCAACACAGACGAAAATATCCGCCCATCCACAACGGTCGCTGGGCTTGCGTCCCTAAAACCCTCCTTCCAAATGATGGGACAATTGGCAGGTTTCGATTCTGTTGCCATTGACCGATATCCAGAGGTGGAGGCAATTAACCATGTACACCATGCAGGAAACTCTTCCGCTATCGTAGATGGAGCGGCCATCGCCCTTATTGGAAGCAAAGAGGCAGGCGAAAAACTCGGTCTTAAACCTCGTGCTCGTATCAAGTCACTTGCAGTATATGGTACAGACCCAACTATCATGCTTGTAGGTCCTGCTCCTGCTACAAGAAGAGCCTTGCAGAAAGCAAAGATGAACAAAGAAGATATTGATCTATTTGAGGTCAATGAGGCATTTGCAGTTGTGCCCCTCAGATTCATGCAAGACCTTGGAGTATCACATGATAAAGTCAATGTAAATGGAGGAGCCATTGCATTAGGACACCCACTCGGCGCAACAGGTTGTATGCTCATGGGTACTCTCATAGACGAACTCGAACGCCAAGACAAAACGACAGGACTTGTAACCTTGTGCATAGGAGGAGGTATGGGTATCGCAACCATCATCGAACGAGTATAACCCTCCCTAATATCTCTATTTTACTTTATTTTTCACCCTCAGACGAAAGACGAACCGATAATATGGCTAACGCAGTCAAAAATGATATACTCTCTTTTGAAGTAGGACAAGATGGGATTGGCATCATCACCATCAATATGGAAAAGCATCCTGCCAACCTTCTAAGCATGGATTTCTTGGAAGCCTACTTCGAAGTTGCCTTACCCGCAGCAAATGATCCCAATGTAAAAGGGGTCATTGTAATTTCTGGCCGACGTATGTTTATGGCAGGAGGCGACCTCCGATTCCTTGGCAAACCTCTTGAAGATCCAGAAGGATTCTTTAAGGGTTCATTGGTCATGCACCAAAAGTTCCGCGAAATCGAAACCTCAGGAACCCCATTCGTAGCAGCGATTAATGGAACAGCCCTAGGCGGCGGAATGGAATTATGTCTCACTTGCCACCACCGAGTTTGTGTGAACAGTAGTAAAATTAAACTTGGTTTCCCTGAAGTAAAAGTTGGCTTGCTCCCTGGCGGTGGAGGAACGGCAAAAGCTCCTTACCTAATGGGCATCCAAAATGCGCTTACTTACCTTTTACAAGGACTTGAAGTACGCCCACCCAAAGCATTGAAGGACAAGCTTATCGATCAATTGGTAGATTCTCCTGACCAACTTATCGATGCAGCCAAAGAATGGATCAATGCCAACCCCCGTCCTGTTCAACCTTGGGACAACAAAAAGCACCGAATTCCTGGAGGTGGTCTCATGACACCCAATGGAGCCCAAACCATTGTAGGAGCTATTGGCAACGTACGTAAGAAGACCCATGGCAACTATCCATCTGCCCAGTTCATCCTCAGCGTCACCTACGAAGGCCTCCAGCTCCCCATTGATCGAGCCCTCGAAATTGAAGCACGCTACTTCACCCGCGCCCTCCAAACCCCCGAATCCCGCAATATGATTCAAACAGGCTTCTTTGCGATTCAAGAAGCCAGTAAAGGGAAAGCGAAGCCCAAAGGATATGAGAAATTCCAAGTCAAAAAACTAGGTATCCTAGGGGCAGGAATGATGGGAGCAGGCATTGCCTATGTATCCGCTAAAGTAGGAATGGAAGTAGTTCTCAAAGACCTCTCCACAGAAAATGCAGAGAAGGGAAAAGATTATTCCCGAAAAATCCTGCAAAAACGAGTCAAGAAAGGTCGTTCTACACAAGAACAAGCAGATACTCTATTGGCACGTATCCATACAACTGCTGATCCAAATGCAGTAGCAGGATGCGACCTCATTATTGAGGCTGTATTCGAAAATCCGAAGCTTAAGGATAAGGTAACCAAGGAAACAGAAGCGGTTCTTCCCGAAACCAGTTTCTATGGTAGCAATACGTCTACCATCCCGATTTCCCTTTTAGCCAAATCGTCCAAACGACCTGAAAACTTCATTGGCATTCACTTCTTCTCTCCCGTAGACAAAATGCCTTTGGTCGAAATCATCGTGGGCGAAAAAACATCCGATCAGACCATCGCTGCCACCATTGATTATGTAAGTTCTATCAAAAAAGTACCGATTGTCGTCAATGATAGTCGAGGCTTCTTCACTTCACGTTGCTTCGGAACCTATTGTTCAGAAGGGGCATTCCTATTGGAAGAAGGGGTTCCAGGCATCATGATTGACAATATCGCGAAGAACAAAGGAATGGCAGTAGGCCCCCTTGCGGTAATGGACGAAGTGAGTCTATCCCTCAGCATACATGTATATGAAAGTGCTCCTGATGAAGGCAAAAAGGAGTACCAACGCCGTATGTACCGCGTCCAAAAGCTACTTGTAGAAGGGCACGGTCGTCCAGGACGAAAAGCAGGCAAAGGGTTCTATGATTATCCCATCGGACAAAAAAAGAAAATCTGGCCAGGCCTCAAGGAACTATTCAAATCCAATCCCGATACCCTCAGCAAAGACGTTATCGCCAAGCGAATCCTCCATATCCAAGCCCTCGAAAGCTTCCGTTGTCTAGAGGAGGGCGTGCTTCGTTCTAGTCGAGATGGAGACATCGGATCCGTACTAGGATGGGGTTTCCCTATTTATACAGGAGGCGCAATTTCCTATATTGACTACGTAGGTATCCAGAATTTTGTCAAAGACTGCGACAAGTTTGCAGAACAATTCGGAGAACGATTTAAGGTATCAGATGCCCTTCGTCAGTTAGCTGCAGAAGGCAAATCTGTACATGAATTCCAAGCAATTGTTCCGACTACATAGTATAGATTCTTTCCCTATTCAAAAGGCTCCACCTTCTTGGTTGGAGTCTTTTGCTTTATGCTAAAGCCTCTTAAACAATACATAAAGCACATCGATACCTACTTTACAATCCCCAATAAACGAGACATTCAAAATAAACAGTCCTTAAAATTTGAATAACTCTTAGAGTCACTGTATCTTGAATCGGGTTAAACCCAATTTTGTAACTACTCATAATACGAAAGGAGAGCCGCGAATCCGCGAACTCTCCTTTTTATATTGATCAAAGAAAAAAGTGTATATTCGCTTTAGTTAATAAGTCTCAAATCTCTCTTGCCCCTTCCCATAGGATTCAATAAGTCTCTATATTTCAATAAATAATAGCCTAAATACGTATGAAAAATTTAAACAAGATTCTTCCCTTTCTCTTATTCTGTTTATGTGTATCTAGTATTGCCCATGCCCAAATCGTCAAAACAGATGGAGGTTCTGTAGGAAGTAGTACTCAAGCAGCCCTAGAACTCAGCTCAGGAACCACCCTAGGCACAACCCCTGGCCTATTGGTAGATTTGATTGACGACAATGCCGTGAATGGATACGGTTTTTTCGTATCTGGAAATGCAACCCCTTCTCTTAGCAATACAGCCAAACACACCCAAATCTCAACAGGAGATGCCGATAGTCGAATGACCCTAAAATGTGGAGATGCTTCTGACTTCGCCCCTCGTCTACAAATGATTTCAGGCAATGATATTGGAGCAGTCTCCAGAGGGTCGGCCATATTCGACTATGGCTCTCGAAACTTCGATGCATCAGCTACAGCATTCTTTGCCATGCGTTATATGCCCACAGCAGGAGCCCCTGTAGAAATGATTCGTTCAACTACTGATCAGGTTCTACTTGCGCACCAAACAGGAATGGTAGGAATCGGTACTTCCTCTCCACAAGAGCTCCTACACGTAGCAGGAACCGTCCGCTCCGATGACCTCTCAGGTGCTGGTGTACGAAATGTATCCGCTGACGCAGACGGTAACCTCATCATTTCTGGAACAAGTGGCGGAGGA